>Ga0208019_1000633_pt1 | contig 19115 bp, 29 predicted proteins | sample CB_VirMetaG_5_FD_184540 | JGI IMG/M metagenome (GOLD analysis project Ga0208019, IMG submission 184540) | Freshwater to marine saline gradient viral communities from Chesapeake Bay - CB_1508_1D Viral MetaG (SPAdes) (version 4) | ecosystem: Environmental > Aquatic > Marine > Coastal | place: USA...
CCGTTCCGTCTTTTTTGGCGAATTACGCACAAGTTGTTACGGCATAACGACTTGCGGGATCGGTACATTGCGGCACAGTGACGAAACGAGGGCATCATGGGCGGTAAAGGCAGCGGACGACGGCGAAAACCGACGCCAATACTGAAGCTCCAAGGTCAGTACAGATCCGATCGTCATGGCGACAGGGCGGACGCGGAACTTTCAACCGGCTCGCCCGTCAAGCCCGACGGGCTGCCGCCGTTCGCATCGGCCATGTGGGACCACGTTGTGAAAGCCGTCCATTCAGATCTGCTTGCCGAAGCAGACACCGCCTGCCTCGAAGGGATGGCCCACTGGTACTCGGTCTGGCGCAGCAACATCACGTCAGTTGACGCCTCGGAGCTACGAACGGCTGCCGCCGCATGGGACCGATTCGCGGCATTGACGATTCGCTTCGGCATGTCTCCGGTGGACCGGACGAAAATCAAGCTGCAAGCCAAGGACAACAAGCCACGCGACCCGATGGAGGAGCTGCTAGGGTGATTCGTTCCGCCGCATCCACCTACCGCCAGCAGTTCGACCGCTACACCGATGGTGTGCTATCTGGCGATATACTCGCGGGCGACTTGGTTCGGCTCGCTGTGGAGCGGCACATGGACGACCTGAGCGCTGGCATCTATGAGTTCAACTGGGCAAAGGCTGAGCGGGCGTTGAAATTCATCGGGGCGCTTCAGCACACCACGGGAGAATTCGCGGGCCAGCCGTTTAGCCTGCGAGATTGGCAAGTCTTCGGCATCGCATCCATCTTCGGCTGGCTCAAGGACGACGGCACGCGGCGATTCCGAGAAGTTTACTGGTCGGTCGGACGCGGCAACGGCAAGTCACCGATAGCGGCGGCCATTGGAAACTACATGCTGCTTGCCGACAACGAACCACGTGCCGAGGTCTACTGTGCGGCAACCGAATCCAAGCAAGCTCGCATTGTGTTCGACGAATCGAAGCGATTCATTCGCACGAACGAATACTTGGACGCTCGCCTACTGGTCGCCAAGGACAACATAAGCGACCCGGTTACGTTCTCCAAGTTCGAGCCGCTAACCCGTGGTGCGAAGTCAGGATTCGTCACCCACCTGGCCATCCTCGACGAAATCCACGAATGGCGGGATCTGCATAAAGAGTTCTACGACACCATAGAAACCTCGATGAGCAAGCGGCGACAACCGCTGATGATGGTGATTACCACGGCGGGAGACGATGACTCCGCATTGTGGGAAGAGAAGTACGACACGGCCCGCAAGGTGCTTCGGCGGGTTATGGATGACGACGCCTTGTTCGCATTATGCTACGAAATCGACGATGAGGACGACCCGCTAGACGCTGAAATGTGGCCCAAGGCCAACCCGATGATGCAAGAGGCAGGGTCTCCCGTAAAGATTGACGGCATCCTGCGACTTGCAGAGAAGGCCAAGGCGTCAACGGATGCGATGCGGCGGCTTAAGCGATACCATTGCAACAAGCAGGTGGTGAGCTTCTGGCAGTTTCTCAGGCCCGAAATCTGGCAACTTGGCGACCGTCCGACCGAACCGCTCGACGGGCGGGAATGCTACGCGGGCTTCGACTGGGGCTGGCGGAAGGACTTGGCCGCGTTGGTCTACGTGTTCCCGCGTGGCAGCGGCGACGAACAGGAATACGACTGGTTCTGCCGGGCGTGGATTCCAAGCCGAACCGAACGCGACTTGTCACGCTCGCCGTGGGCTGAATGGATTGCGGACGGGTTTCTAACCGTGACCGATGGGGATACGACGGATATCGACGCGATTTACAAGGCTTTAGAGGACGATTCACGCCGTTTTTCCATCCTGAAACTGGCAGGTGACCCCCATAATTGCCGCGAATTTCTAACCAGATGCAACAATCAGTGGGGGATTGAGACCTACGACCACCTACAGAGCTGCGGGGCGTACAACGAACCCATGAGGCACCTCGACAAGGCAGCCACTCAGGGGCGGATTGTGCATGGCGGGAACCCTCTGCTGGCGTGGTGTGCCGATAATCTGACGGTAAAAGAGAACGCCACAGGGTATATTATGCCCACGAAAAACAAGTCAAAGGACAAAATTGACCCGATGGTTGCGGGGATTATGGCGCAAGGGTTGGCGGTGGACTACGTTCAATACGATTGCGGGCCGGTGTTCGTGTAGGCGGGGTGAAATGCTCAAGACCTGGGACTTGTGCTTGTGGGCCGGCGGGGTATCAATCGTTATCGGCGTGGCGTTCATTTATTGGCCGGCGGCTTTCGTCGTCGCGGGCATCGGCTTAATGGCACTTGGTTGGATGGGCGCGGCAGATGGTGCTAACACGGATGATTCAGAGGTCGATTGAACGCCGCTCGCGTGTCGTCAACCTTGGCAACCCGAAAGACCCCGCGTTGTTGCAACTGTTCGGCGTTGGTGCCGATACGACAGCGGGCGAGCCAGTGACCGAGGCGACCGCCTACACGCTGGCGGCCATGTATTGCGGGATTCGCTGTATTGCTGAAACTTCGTCGATGCTTCCGCTTGGCGTGTACCAGGAAGAGGCGGACGACCTGATGCTGCGGAAGGATTCGGCGGCGTGGAAGGTGCTAAACAACCCAAATAAGGCAATGACGCGGGTTTCGTTTCGGCGGGCGATGGTCGCCAACTGCATCTGGTACGGAAACGCCTATGCGGAAATTGCGTTCGATGGTTCGATGCAACCGAAGCAGCTATGGCCGATCCACCCGACGAAGATGGTCGTGAAGCGACTTCCTGGCGGCGGGCTGTCCTACGCGGTGAAATCCGACGACCGAAGCAAGCCCGATCGCCCGATTCCGGCCCGCAAGGTAATTCACGTTCCGGCATTAAGCGGAGACGGCGACATTGGGCAGGGACTCGACACGTTCGCTCGTGAATCACTGGGGCTGGGCATCGCGGCAGACCGATTCGGGGCGTCATTCTTCGGTAATGGCGGGACTCCGAGCGGCATCTTGCAGTTGTCGAAGCCAGCGACGGCGGAGCGGAAAATCGAGATTGGAGAGGCGTGGAAGCGGCAGATGGGTGGCCGAAAACAGAACAGCGTCGCCGTGATGGACCACGAATCGAGCTATCAGACCATCGGGACGAAGCCGGAAGAGGCTCAGTTCATCGAAACGCGGCTCTATCAGGTCCAAGAGGTTGCCCGATGGCTGCGACTCAGCCCGACGAAGCTATTCGACTTCTCCCGCTCGACGTTCAGCAACATCGAAGAAATCAACCGAGCGTTTGCCGATGAGTCAATCCGCCCCTGGACGGTGGCTTTCGATCAGGAATTTAGCCGCAAGCTACTGACCGAGACCGAGCAAGAGACCTGGGAAGTCAAACACGACATCGCGGGCCTGCTGGTTGGCGACATTGAGACTCAAGGGCAATTCTGGGCGTTGGCTCGGCAGTGGGGCTGGCTCAACGTCAACGAAATCCGCCGCAGCATGAACCTCAACGGCATCGGGGAAGATGGCAATATCTACCTGAGTCCCATGAACATGGTTCCCGCTGGTGAAGAGGTTGAGCCCGACGAATCCGAGAACGAACCAGAACCGAGCGACAACCCAGACGACCCGCCAACGGCACCAGCAGGGGTTCCTGGCGACACAACGCCGCGAAATGTGGAGCAAATCACCGAATTAGCGACACAACTGCGGGACGTGGCGGAGTCTTTGGCATCTGTCAGGACTGAGATTGCTGAGGTCAGGCGGGCCGAGCGGGTTCGCGGCGTCCGCAATGTGGTCGCCAGAATGATCGCAAAGGAGCAGATTGACGCCGCGAAAGCGTCCAGAAAGGGGCAATTTGTGGGGTGGTTGGAGCGATTTTACATCCGCCACGCGGACAAAATGATGGCGGCACTGTCCGCAGAGGGCTGCGAATGCCGGGATGCCGTCGTTTCCCACTGCTGCGACTCAAAGGACCTGCTGTTGACAGCGGCGGAGTGCCAGCCGGAAGAATTGGCGGATCGCGTGGCGGCTTGCGTTGAATCATGGGAATCCAGAACCGAAACTTTCCTAGAAAGGGCAATGCGATGAACAAACCGGAGCGGAGAAGCGTGCAGGGTGTCGAGCTGCGGGCGGTTGGTGACGGCTTGCCGGTGATTGAAGGCTACGCGGCGGTATTCAACTCGCTCAGCCAAAATCTCGGCGGGTTCCGAGAGCGGATTGAACCAGGGGCGTTTGCGGTCAGCCTGCACGCTGGGGCCGATGTGCGGGCACTGGTTGACCACGACTCCGCCAAGATCCTCGGGCGCAACAAGTCGGGCACGCTAACCGTCGTCGAGGATGAGCACGGGCTGAAGGTCAGCATCCAACCGCCGGATACCAGCGTCGGGCGCGATACCGTTGAGTCTATCCGACGCGGGGATCTGGACGCGATGAGCTTTGGTTTCGTCGCCCGCGACGATGAGGTGCGAAAGGAAAACGGCGAGACGATCCGCGTTTTGCGTGCCGTGGACCTGTTTGACGTGTCCGTAGTGGCATATCCAGCGTACTTGGATACCTCCGTGGCTCTCAGGTCCATCGAGGCGGCAAAAGCCCGCGAGGATGGCTGCGAGCTCGCCACGATGGGCATGTACCTCGACCTCTTGTTGACAGAAACGGACGTTTAGCGTACATTTCCGGCATACCAAAGGCATCGCCTGCGGTCGTCGAGCTGCTTACGGTCGCATCGCGGGCGTGGCTCATAGACTAACCATGTCTATCGCCACGCCTTTTTTATTGGGCGTGGCACAGGAGCCACCCAATGGCGATTGACCTACGACACCGGCTCAAGGAGCTGGGCGAACAACGAAACAAGCTCATCAAGCTGGCTCGCGGGATTCTCGAAACCGCTGAAGCCGAGAAACGCTCCCTGACCGCCGAAGAGCGGAAGAATTGGGACGCGGCGCAGACCGACATCGCCGAAAATGGCGAAATGCGGGCCATGCTCAAGCAGCAATACGACGAAGAAGTCGCCGTCGAGCTGGACTTGGCCGCCGAGGAGCGGGCCGTCAACACTGGCGGCGGGCGAACCAAGCCGGAAGAAACGGCGTCCGAGCTGTCTTTCGAGTGTCGCGGGCACAAGATTATCCTTGGCGACGACGACCCGCGACGACCGCTCGCCACGACCGAGTACCGCAAAGCATTCTGGAAGTGGGCCGAAACCGGCTCGCATCGCGAAATGCGAAATCTCCAGATGGATTCGGACACCGCTGGCGGCTACCTCATTCCGCCCGCGTTCGTCGGCTCGCTCATCGAAGCCGTTGACGACCTGACGTTCATCCGAGGCATGTCGGACGTTTACCTCGTCCCGAACGCCGACAGCGTTGGTCGCCCGACGCGAACGGCGGACATTGCCGACGACACCTGGACGACGGAACTGAGCATCGGCAGCGAGGACACGGCTCTGGCGTTCGGCAAACGGGAAATGACACCGCACCCGCTCGCAAAGTCGATTCGGGTTAGCCGCAAGCTGATTCGGGCCGTTGCCATGGGCATCGAGAACTACGTCCGCACCCGCATGGCGTACAAGATCGCCGTCACGCAAGAGAAGGCGTTCTTGACCGGCAGCGGTGCTGGCCAGCCGCTCGGCATCTTCACGGCGTCCAGCGACGGTATCAGCACTACGCAGGATTACTCGAACGACAACACAGCGACGGCAATGACAGCCGACGGACTGAAAGGTGCGTTTTACACGCTCAAGCAACCGCACCGCATGAACTCGGAATGGATCTTTCACCGAGACGGCGTTGCCCAGATTATGAAGCTCAAGGACGGCAACGGAAACTACCTGTTGATGCCGAGCAACAATCAGGCGGGCGTTGACATGCTGTTCGGGCGACCGATTCACGAATCGGAATTTGCACCCAACACGTTCACAACCGGGCTGTACGTCGGCATTCTGGGCAACTTCAGCCACTACATGATCGTTGATGCCCTGAGCATGGAAATGCAGCGGCTGGATGAGCTGTACGCCGGAAGCGCGGAGGTCGGGTTCATCAATCGCAGCGAAACGGACGGTGCCCCCGTTCTGGAAGAAGCGTTCGTCCGAGTCAAACTAGGTTAAGGAGCTGACGGAATGAGTCACCAACTATCGAAGCAGCTCGATCTTGTGGCGTTCACCGGAAGCACCGGCGCAACATCGCTTACGGTCGAGGTTGACATGGCGAATGGTGCCGAAGGGTGCATGTTCAACGTCGTAACGCTTACGACCGGAACGGCGGCAACCCTGACGCTCAGCACGGCGGCAAGTACCACTGCGTCATTCGTTGCCCTGTCTGGAATGACGGCCGCAAGCACAGGCGGGGCGTCAACGATTGTGCTCGATGAACACAAGCCGAAGAAACGCTGGCTGAAGGCGACGGCTACCAGCACGGCCGCACAGCCGATGTTTCTGCAAGCGTTCAAATACGGCGTGCGGGTGTGCCCGGTCACGTGGTCCAGTACTGGCATCCTCGTCGCTGGCGTCAGCAGCAGCACCTAACCCGGAGGCAGAATCGTGACATACGCTTCCAAGGTCTATCACAAGCAGGGCGGCACGACGCTGGTTGTTTCCAGCGGCGGCACCCTGTCGGTGGAAAGTGGCGGCAGTTTCGTCGTCCCGGTAACGGTGCTCGGCGTGGCGGATGTTGCCACGTCGATTCCGGCATCGGGATTCGCGACCATCGTTGCCAGCACGACCGCACCTAACTACACGCTGTCCGCGCCTGTTGCGGGTGCCGTGTGCTATCTGCGGGTCGAATCCAACACGCCCAGCGGCACGGCGACTGTCACTACTACGGCGGCATTTGACGCAGCGGGAAGCAAGAACAAGCTCAAGGTGAACGCGGCGGACGATGCGGTAACGCTCGTCGGCGTGAGTTCCACAGGATGGGCGATTGTTTCCAACGTCGGCTCTGTCGCCACCACCAGCGGCTAGGAGTTGCCATGCGTGAAGTAACCAGCATAGCGGCAACGTCCGCCGGGAACACGACGCATTTTACGTGGCTCGGCGGGCAGTTGTCGGCATCAGCTTACGGCACGTTTAGCTCAGCGACGATCACGCTCCAGATGGGGTTGTCGTCAACGGCTTTTGTGGCTGTCTCGACTGGGATCACAGCTGCGGGCGAAAGTTTCATTGAGGGTGTTCCAGCCGGTGCTCTGCTTCGATGGAACGTAACGGGCGGAACGACTGTCGGTGCAACTGTCACGGCGATTGTCGCCAACTGCTAAGGGTCACACATGCAAGGGGAGATGCATGATTACGGCTTTGATACCTGCGAGAGGTGGGTCTAAAGGCATACCGCGAAAGAACCTCGTTGACGTGTGCGGGAAGCCGCTTGTTGCTTGGAGCATCAACCAGGCCCTGCAATCGGACCTCGTGACCCGCGTTGTCGTGTCGAGCGACTGCCGAAACATCGGGGCCGTGGCGAACGCTTGCGGTGCCGAGTGGCTGGAGCGTCCCGAAAACATTAGCGGCGACACGGCGACAACCGAGACGGCAATCGCCCACTTCCTTGGCCATTACGAGCCGTCGCTTGTTGTTCTGCTTCAACCGACCAGTCCGATTCGCCAGCCTGACGACATCGACAACGCCATCGGAACCTACCGCAAGGCCAGTGCCGACTCGCTATTTTCCGCCTGCGATGTCGAGGGTTACACATGGCAGGATTCGGCCATCGGAGCACTCCACCCGAACTACGACCCCGACATGCGGGAGCGGCGACAGGAACGCGGAGAACAGACGATCGAGGAAAACGGCTCCATCTATGTCTTCAGCCCGCAGATTTTCCGGCGGTTCGGCAATCGGCTCGGCGGGAGAGTGGCGACGTACAAGATGCACCGGCTCGACAGTTATCAGGTTGACACGCCGGACGACCTAGAGCTGGTTTGTTCGCTGCTTCCGATTCGGTTGCGGGAGGCGGTGCCATGTTGACCCACGCAGCCAAACTGCCTCGCGTAGAGGCCATCTGGAACGCCACGCACAGCCACGCGCGATGGCAGTCTTACTATGTCTCCCGCGACGGCAGCGACCGCTACAGCGGCTACTGGGGCACCGTGACGGACCCTGACGGCAGGGTCAGGCAGCGAGACACGGACGCGGAACGGTTGCAGTACGTCGAGGACATCGCGGAAGAGCTGGACTTTGCGGCATCGCTGCCAGTTGGCAGGTCTCTTGACATCGGCTGCGGTCTTGGATGGTTTTCCCAGTCATTGCCGACAGGTTGGCTGCGATATGGAACCGATCTATGCCAGGATGCCGCTATTAAGTGCTCCGAAGCCGGAATCACGATGCTGCCGGCAGACCTGCGAAGCCTGCCGACTGCGGCGTTTGATCTGGTGATTATGCACCACGTCATTGAGCACATGCGAGATCCATGCGGAGCCATGTCGCTCATAGGGCAGTCGGCAAAGATGGGTGCGTGGCTGATACTGGGGACGCCTGACTTTTTCAGCCCGTGCGCCCAGCGGTTCGGCGAAAACTACCGGCTGCTGCATGATGAAACTCACGTCAGCCTGTTTAGCCTGGAAAGCATGACGCGATTGCTGACGGACTACGGGTGGACAGTGAAGGCTATCCGGTTCCCGTTCCCGGAGCGATACGCGACGGCGGAGACAATGGAGCGATGGCGGGATACGTCGAAGGTCAGTCCGCCGTGGCCGGGGAACTTTATGACCTTCTATGCACAGCGGGGAGGCTGAGCGATGAAACTTTCCAACGGACGCGAAATCGGACCAGGGCATCCGACGTACGTGATTGCCGAAATTGGCATCAACCATAACGGCGACCTGGAGCTGTGCGGCGAACTCATCGCAGCAGCCAAGGACGCCGGGGCCGATGCGGTGAAGTTCCAAAAGCGGACGGTTGATATTGTCTACACGCCGGAAGAACTGGCGGCACCGAGGCAATCACCCTTCGGCGAAACCAACGGCGACTTGAAGCGCGGGCTTGAGTTCGGACGCGATGGATACGACTTCATCGACCGAACTTGCAAGCAAGTCGGCATTGACTGGTCGGCGTCGTGCTGGGACGTGCCGAGCCTGGAGTTTATCGAGGGGTATAATCCGCCGTGGCATAAGGTGGCGGGGCCGAGGGTCGGGCATCGCGGGCTACTTCATCGAATTGCGAAATACAAGCGACCGGTGTTTATTTCATGCGGAATGAGCACGCGAGATGAGTTACTGGAAGCATGTAGTGTGATTATCGACATTGGATGCAACGCAATACCGATGCACTGCGTCAGCAGCTATCCGACGCTTCCGCAAGACACAAACCTAAGATTCATTGCCGATTACTGCGGGCATATTGGCTACTCAGGCCACGAACTCGGAACGGCAATCAGCATTGCGGCGGTCGCCCTCGGTGCGTGTGTGATCGAGCGACACTTCACCATCGACCGCAACCTGTGGGGAAGCGACCACAAAGTTAGCCTGGAATCAACCGAGTTCGCGGAAATGGTCAAGGGCATCCGCGAAGTGGAAGCAGCGTTATCGGGGACTGGTTCGCGGCGGTCGGGGATTTACGACTGCGAGCGGGGAGCACGTGAAAAACTTTGGAGAACAACGGATGGCGGGGAGAAAGATTGCGATTCTGGGCAAGGCACCGGACAGCCTTGCGGGAGCACCGCTGGATGATGAGTCCTGGGAAATCTGGACGATTAACGATTCGGTGTATCGGGGGCAAGTGACGCGGTGGAATCGCCACTTCGAGCTGCACCCAATCGACTGGACGAAAGAGGCCGGCTATGACAAATACTTCGAGTGGCTTTGCGAGACGCATGATAAGCCTATCGTGCTCCGCGAACTCGTTTCGGAAGTCGTTAGCGGCATCGCATATCCTCGTTCAGAGGTTATTGCACACTTTGCGGGACCAGGGGCGGACTACTTCACGAACACCATATCCTGGATGCTGGCACTCGCCATCTGGGAGCTGGATGTTGAAGGCGACAAGGAAGGCGAAATCGGTCTCTGGGGAGTCAATATGGCGCAGCATGGCATCGGCGGGAAGTCGGAGTATGCCAAGCAGCGGCCGTCGTGTGAGTTCTGGGCTGGTATGGCGCGTGGCCGTGGGTACAAGTTCCACCTGCCAGACGCTTCGGACTTGCTCAAGACGGGCGTCCTGTACGGGTTCGACCAAGGCGGGATGCTCTGGACGAAAATGAGGGAACGCGACAAGGAACTGCAAGGGCGGATTGATACGGCGGCACAAATGAAGGACCGATGCGCCCAAGAGGAATTGTTTCTTCGCGGTGCCCTGGAATGCAACCACTACTGGAAGCAGTGGATTAACGACACGAAAGGGTATGCGACATGATGGTGCGAATGGTTACGACCTGCGCTGGTCCCGATGGGGTCTACTGTGCTGGTCAGGTCTACGACATGCCGCGAAAACTTGCCGAGCAACTGCTGCTTGGCGGGGCTGCTGGTGACGTTCCAGCCGCAGAGGAAATCGAGCCGTCGCAACTAAACCAACGCGAGGCTGCGGCAATGAGCGGCGGACAGCAGGCAACCTTGCTCCGAGGGACGAAACGTGCTCGGCAATAGCCACTACCTCGACCAACTGCGGAAGTACGCATTGACGCCATCCACGGCGAGCAGGACGCTCGCTGTCGATGTCGGCAAGGTGCATCGTCGCGCCAGGCTTGCGAGCCATGAGGATGACGACATTCTGCGGGACATGATCGAGGAAGCGACGGACGAACTGGAGACGGAAATCGGACGTGCGCTTATCACGCGAACCTACACGCTCAAGCTGGATAGGTTCCCGTATGGCACGGACACGATCAAGTTGCCAGTCGCGCCCGTGCGTGCAATTACCAGTATCGCGTACATCAACAGCAGCGGCACAACGGTAACGTGGTCGTCGTCGCTATATCAGGTAGATGCAAGCCAAGAGCCAGGGCGAATCTACCCAGCCTACAATCAGGACTGGCCGGATATTCGCAGTTGCTCTGACGACCTGAACAGCGTGACGATTACCTTCACGGCGGGCTATGGTTCGTGCCCTGACGACATCCCGCCGATGGCACGCAAGGCGATAACGTCCAAGGTGGTGTCTGATTACACTGGGTGCGAAGAGGATACGCGAAACCAAATGAACGCTTGGCGAAACGCGGTGAACCTGCTGAAGTGGGGCGAGTGATGGCCGACTGCTGCCGAGTACCGCCGAAGATGCTACGCCACATCGGACGCCTACAGTCCGATGCAGGTGCCGGCACGTTCGACACGCTCGGACAGGAAACGAACAACTGGACGAACGAAGCAACGATTCATTGCATGGTCAAGCCGCTCAGCGGGCAAGAGCTGGAAATCGCACGGCAGCTATACGCACAAGCGGCGTATGAGGTGGTGTGTCGCTATCGGGCTGGCATTACAACGCGGCATCGGTGGAACTTCAGCGGGCGAATCCTAAACATCGGATACGTTGACGACTTCGATACCCGATCCGATGTGCGAATGCTGTGCAAGGAGGACGCTCCAACGGCGTGAATTATGGCAAGTCGCATTAATGACAAGCTGCGAATCGAGATCGAAGGTGCCGCAGAGGTTGCCGCGAATCTCAATGCGTTTAAGGCTGGCAAGGCCAGGAAGATGATGCGTTCCGGCATGACAAAGGCTCTGCGACGATTGCTGAAGAAGGTGAAGGCCGCCGCACCGCACGATAGCTATGCACTATACAAGTCACTCATTTCCGAGACGCGAACCGAGAAAAAAGACAAGATAATCATCGGCGTGGTCGGCGTTGCCAAGCAAGGCTCGTACACCTATACGACCCACGACGGCAAGCAGAAGCATCCGAACATTTATGGTTACGCGGTGGAACGCGGAACCGTGGAGCGATACACGAAGAAGGGAAAGCGGCTCGGTCGCGTAAGGGCAGCGGCGTTCATGCAGAACACGCTGGACGGATTCCGAGGTGAGTTTGACGCGATTTATCAGCAAGCGGTCAGTGAGGCGATCGCACGGGAGTTCGCAAAGACCAAATGAGCCTGCCATCCGATATTCGCACTTTCGTTACAGCATCAACGAGCATATCCGCCGTGGTCGGAACGCGGATGCACTACAACCAACTGCCGCAGCCGTCGATATACCCGCACCTATGGTTCCAGCGTCAGGCACGCGAGGAAGAGCTTGACATGGGCGGAGTCGGCGGGCTTGCGTTGAGCCGATTCGATATTGAGATTAACAGTACGTCGCCATCGGTCGCCATTAGCTTGGCAGACAAGGTGCGCGGACGTTTGCACGGATACCGGGGAGCGATGGGGGCAACCACTGTTCAGATGGCAATGGTAGCTGACCAGGACGATGACTACTTTGTGAAGTCGAATGATGCGGACAGCGGCATTCATACGGCGGCAATTTCCCTGGAGCTGTGGCACGAGGTCTAAATCATGGCAAAGAATATCGGGTTCGGTTCGCTGTTCGGCACTTCGACAGGTGCCATCGGGCAGGTCGTTTCGATGTCGTTTTCCGGCATGGAGTCGGCGGACGTGGAGACGACCGCTTTGGATTCCACGACGAACTATCGGCAGTACAAGCCGGGACTGCAAGAGCCGGGCGAGCTGTCGGTGCAGGTTCAGTACGACAAGATTCTGGCGAGCCACAAAGCATTGACGGCACACTTCAACAGCCAAACCGTACTGGAAGGGTTCTATGTCGGCTTCAACGGCTCGACGACGGACACCGACACGTTCGGCGGATACGTCAAGTCGCTCAGCCGAGAGGTTCCGCTGGGCGAACTTCTGACAGCGACGTTTACCATCAAGCTGTCGGCCGCACCTGGCTTGACGGTCTCTTAATCGCAACACGGGGAGCACATGGACGAAGGATTAAAAAGGGCGCTGGCGGGCGAGTATGAGGAGCGAGACTTTCATGGTGCGAAGGTGCGAATCAAGCATCTTTCGGCTAATGCGAGACTCGACATGGTGGAGAGGTATAGCAGCGAAATCGACGGCGAGAAGGCGGTCGGGTTCTACCTTGAAATCATCACTCGCACGGTGGAAGGCGTCACGGAAGGCGATGCGGCGACGTTGCGAGAGGCATCGTGGCCACGATTCGAGGAGCTGGCGCAGTTGGCGTTGAGCGTCAACAAGATGGGCGGGCGGGACGTTGAGGGCCTGGCGGGAAACTAACGACACAACCGGAGAGAATGAACGCTTTCCGGTTGTGTAAAATGCTAGGACTTCCGCATCCCGACTTGCTGCCGATGAGTTCCGCGCAACTTGCGGAGTGGTGGGCGTTTTTTATTGCCGAGGAAATAGGGCCAGCGATGGCACCGCAGACACCAGACGAACAACGGGCGATTCTTAAAGCAGCCCTGGGGCGTAAGTAGTGGCCGGCAAGACTTCAATCAATATCGCGATCACGGCGACAACCAGCGGACTTCGCGCTGGGTTGCAGAGTGCATCGGTACAGGTTAAGTCGTTCGGCACTTCGCTCACGACGGCAGGGGTTGCGCTCGGCAACCTTGCTTCCGCTGGCATCCAAGAGGCAATCCAAGGGCTGCGGCAACTCGGCGATGTTATTGCCGATAGCGTCAAGCTGGCCAGCGACTTCGCGGAACAGTCCAGCAAGTTTGACGTAGTATTCAAGGACAACGCCGATGCGGTACGGGCATGGGCTGCTGAGTATGCGGCATCGCTAGGCTATGCAAAACAGGAGTTTGTCCCGTTTCTGGCGTCGGTTCAGGATACGCTTGTTCCGCTCGGCTTCGGCGGTGATGCGGCGAGCGAGTTCTCTAAGAAAATCGTAATGTTGGCGACGGACCTTGCCAGCTTCAACAATATGGACGTTGGAGATGTCGTCCAAAAGCTAACGTCGTCGCTTGTCGGCAATACGGAGAACCTGCGGCAGTTCGGCGTAGTCGCGCAGGAATCGCAGATTAAAGCCGAACTGCTTAGCATGGGGATCGACCCCAAGAACGCCACTGCTATGCAGAAGGCGTTGGCGATTCTCAATATCACGCTGGAAGGAACTGCGGACGCGCAAGGCGACGCGACGCGAACATCCGGCAGCTTTGCCAATCAGATGAAGGCGTTTCAATCGCAGGTCAACGGTCTGAAAATCTCACTAGGGGAGCAACTTCTGCCGCAACTAACGGCCATCATGCCGGAGGTTATATCGCTGGTTCAGGAACTTGCTGCGGGGTTTAAGGTGTTCGCAGCCGAAATGCTTCCGTCATTCGGTGACGCGACAACCAACGCAAAGATATTTGCCGAAGGTGTACGAGCAATAGTGCCGGAAATCGTATCAGGACTAACACTGATTATCGGGCAGGCGAAAGTGCTTGCGGCACCGTTCATCTTCCAGGCGAAATTAGCTGTTGACGCACTTACGTTGATAGCAAAAGCCATCGACGCGATGACCGGCTCAAACATGAGCGCGGGCCTTGAGCGGTTCTCGGAGGATCTTGCCCAGTTGTCGAGCGATGCCCTGTCGAGTGGAATGCAAAACATCAACGACGCCTTGAGCGGCAAGACAGCGGCAGGAGTTCGCGAAGCGATGCAGAAGGCACGCCAAGAGGCACTCGACGCGCTGAAGAAAGAAGTCAGCGTAGACCTACCTCCGCTGGAGGTCGATCTGTCGATGGACATTTCTCCGGCTAGTGAGGCAGGAAAGAACGCACTAAAGCAGATCGTTGATGCTCAAAAGGAATGGCAATCGGTAGGCGAGCGGCTTCGTAAGAGCGTGCAGACGCCGCAAGAGGCGCTGCAGGCACAGGTGGCAGAAGCGACCGAGGCATTTCGTCGCGGTGCTATCAACGGCACGACGTACGCCCGCGTGCTAGGCGACCTGAAAATGGGATTCCTCGACGCGGCAGAGGCAAGCCGGCTCATGGGTGGCTCTGTCGGTGCTGCAACGAAGGGTTCTGCTGAAGGGTTCTCGGCATTGCAAGAGGGAATCCATCAGTCGCTGGCGTTGCGAGACAGGAAGTTCAACGCGGGCGGTGCGGACGCGATTATCGGTGGCGTGCAAAAGCAGGTCGCTAATAATATGAACCTAATGCAAGACCCGCAACAGGCGGCACTTGCAGCGGCTCAGAGAACAGTAGCACAGAATGATGCCCAGACTCAGCTATTTAAGCAGATGCTGGATAGAATGCGAGACCAAAACGCCGTGCTAGAGGATCTGAAACGTGAGTTCATCAATAATCCGCCCGTCAGGATTTTAGGGCCATGACTGTAATAAGTGCAAAGCTGAGCACTACCGGCGTCACTGGAACCGCAGAGCGGGGCGGAAAGCGTGAATACCAGGCTACGTACGTAGTCGTGAGCGATTCAAAGACCGACCACGCACTAACGATTCAAGAGCATTTCCGCAATCAGATAAACTTGCCGCACCCAGACAAGGCGACGGTTTACGCTGTTGGCGGAGAGTACGACCTGACTGCATTGTGTAAAAAGCTGTCATGCAAGCGAGTGGAGGCAAGCGTCGGCACATGGGTCGTCACGGCTGACTTTGGCGACGTGCAGAATACCGAGAAGGGCGAAGACGAGGACGGGAACCCAACAGACGACCCAATAGAATTTGCTCTTGAAATCACTCACCGATTCACAAAGACGAGAAGGCCGGTTCTCGAAGCTGATTATATAGAGGGGTTTATAGGCGATGCCGACGCGACGATTCGCGCTCGCGGAAATCCGCACGCAGTCGTTAACTCGGCTTTCATTCCATATGACCCTCCTTTAGAACGTGACCATTCAAATACAATCGTCACGATAACCGGCAACTTCGATGGACTATTTGACGGTGAAGCCGCTAGGCGATACATGCACGCCGTAAACGACAGGAGGTGGCGCATCGCGCATGGTGATTATTTCTTCGCCGCAGATGCCTACCAATCGAAGATTCAAAACATAACGCCGGACAGGATGCGGACAAACGGGCTTTCATATTGGCGCGTTACGTTTGAAATCGAAACAGATATTTTCGGTTGGCGGCAGACAATCCTGGATAGAGGGACGAACCGAAGGCAGTGCGCTGGCGACGCTGACGGGCGCGGCGGAATAATCGCCAATAGAGATCCAGGGCAGGCGCACTCGGCAACTATTGTCGATGACATAGGCTACGCAGTGACAGAGCCAGTGCTGCTAGACGGCAACGGGCAACCGATCGACGTATGCCGCCAAGATCCGGTATGGGTCACGTGGGCGATCTATCCTGAACTGAACTACCGAGATATTCCGCTGTTAGGCGAAGTCATAGTATAGGAGCCACCAAGCATGGCCGATGAATTTACGCTTCGATATTCCCTGTCCTACGCAAAAGGGCAGGCGCTTGCGTCCATTGCACCAGGTAGCCTGAAGTTTCCGCAAGCAACGCAGGGATTCTTCCAGTCGATCCAGACGATAAACACGACCGCCGAAGAAAACGTCACGATCAGTAACCTGACGACGCCAAGCCTGCTAGTGCTTCAGTCGATGGAAGCAACCACGACCGGCAACTTCGTGGTCTACGGGCCGAACTCCACGGCATACGGCGGACTTGTACCGATTGGCCGACTAGGACCAAAGGACATCCACCACTTGCGACTGACCAGCACGGGACCGACGCTTCGGATGCAGGCGAACACGGCAGCGGTCAACGTGGCAATTTACGCATTCGAGCTATAGACCATGCCCACGCTGTTCTCCGACGACTTTGCCGACGAGATTAAGCGGCAGTTCTACGAGCTGCGGAACAGGGCCGCAGCACTGGAATTGCAGCTAAGGGCTGCGCATCGGCAGACGGCTCGCGAGGACTTCGTTCTGATGCAGGCCAGCAGCGGCAACGCTTTGCCTGCCGTGACAGCCAGCACGACGGGGATCGTCCCTGGAACCGTCACTGATGCCAAGATGCTGACGATTGACAGCAGCGGCAACGCGGTTCGCAACACGTCGGGCAGGTCGTTTGAGGTGTTCAACCTTGGCGGGGAAGTCGCGGCAGGCAAGCCGTTTTGGGCACACCGCGAGTTCAAGACGGGCAAATGGATTGCCAGCGGCTCGGCGGCTGGCGGCGGACTCGTAGCGCCAGTGGCGTACGTGAAGGCCGGTTCGACAAGCGCAACACTGGGCACCACGTCATCGCCTTATGTAACAAAATGGCAAGTCGGGCAGGTCTACTATGATTCAGGTAGCACATTCACCTGTCCCGTTACCGTAACGACCAGCAGCAACGACATTAAATTCACCAGGAGGTTCTCTGGGCACGTCGTCTGTTATCAGGTGTACTCAGTACAGGACAGCTCGACAACAGTTCCGCTTTACGGACAGATTCAGACGGCATTCGCGTGCTCAGCTCCTGGCGTCGTGAAAACGCAAATCGGAGGATCTTGCGATATTGCACATAGAAATGCATTTGTGACGCCAATGCCGACTGTAATAACCGCAGCAATAATAGACGACTCAGCCGGCTATCTACTGAAGCTAGAGGTGTCTGTCGCGACGGTAGATTCAGGCGGCCCGCCAGATGCATGCTTTCGCAGTTCCGCAGTGGCGTTCTTCTATGAAAACGTAACAGGATCGTCCTACATGCAGATAACGACCTAGAGTGCCCCGAACACCAACCGCTGGTCAGTCAGGAACTCGTCTTGCGGATTGCCGGGCTGTAGCTGAATGCCAACCGTGGGGAGCCGTAACTGTACGATCGGATCTGTGATGCGAGGCGACGGGTCAACAGACCACGTTTGTGTTGCTTCATTCCAGCGATGGGACGCGAGCCAGAGGTCGCGATATTCGGGCCGCATCTGCTGGGCTGGAGTCAGCTGGGACCATCGGCGCGGAGTGAAAAACTCAAGGTGGGATTCAGGGGCAACGACAATCCGCCCGGTAATCGGGTCGGTGTGCTTGTAATGCGAGACCTGCCACGAAACGCGGTTGGCAAACGGAAAGTATTCCACGGAAGGCACAACCGGAAACTGTCCAGCAACAACCAAAAGCAAAGCGGCCAACATATCAACACCCCTTTATCTAACAGTCCCTCGGTCGCCGGTGCGAGTTGTGCTCCCCGCGACTCTACCGGCTGGCCGGGGGCAATGCCAGTATCGGCAGACGATGTTGGCAATTCAAGCTGATTTTGCGTACACTACCGGCAGGAGCCGATAAATCGCGTTGCCACGGAGAGGGTGAAAGCACAACATAAATCCAATCCGAGGGCAGCGGATGAGGACGAGCGTGGGTGAGCACCGACCGCCTGAGAGCGATGACGACGACGAGGACCGTACGGAAGCGAAAGGCGGCTTCGCCGGCTCGTTTGACGGGTCGATCGACAAGGCCCGCTGGACAATCAGCTTCCGGGCTGGCGTTGTCCTGGCTGGACTGGCCGTGGTGTGGGTGGCGCGCATGTTGCTTCAGATAATTCACGAGGTAATGGAGTTGCTAAACAGCCACAGCGGACTGCGAAAATGATAAAGTTTCTGGTGTCGAGATCGGAACTTGGCGGGCTGTTCATGGCGGGGGTCATTCTAGGCGTTGGGCTAATGATTGCTCAAGCGGCGTTCATTGCCGAGCCGACCCCGCCGCCGATAACCGCTGACGACTGGTGCGAGTGGGCGATTCAGCAAGCATTGGGGGGAGAGGTGCGATACGATGGCCAAGAAGGAATGCCAACCGATTCGGGACGCGATAGCGGCATGTCAGCGAGCGGTGCCGATTCTGGAAGCGGCATTGGCCAAGTGCGAGGCAGGCCAGAGGCTTGAAGCATTGCAGGACGCTCAGGCGGCAATGGCAATGGTGAACTGTGCGGCAATGGCAGTGGATGCCGCGTTCGCAGACGCCACGATGGATTGGCTACAGTCTGCGGACCTTACCCCGATGGATTCCGACCTGGACATGGGGGAGCCGCGGTGATGGGCGACGGCACATATCAGTCGGCGATTCTCTACCGGGACACCGACAGCACCTCGACGGCTACGGTCGCTCCGCGTGAATCGCGGGTTGTATCTACAACCACTACAGAGGGCTACATCTGGTTGCGGTACACTCCGCGAGAGCCTCGGTTTCATGCTGCGAGCACGATGGGAGAGCCGAAGTGATGGGTTGGGTCCCACCGTCGCTACCGAAAGGACTGCACGATTGGCCGGAAGACAAGCGGCGACGATTCCTTGAACATGAAATAGCGACGCTGCGAACGGTGCAAGCACGCTCAACGGCGAGCGCGT
>Ga0208019_1000634_pt1 | contig 19052 bp, 22 predicted proteins | sample CB_VirMetaG_5_FD_184540 | JGI IMG/M metagenome (GOLD analysis project Ga0208019, IMG submission 184540) | Freshwater to marine saline gradient viral communities from Chesapeake Bay - CB_1508_1D Viral MetaG (SPAdes) (version 4) | ecosystem: Environmental > Aquatic > Marine > Coastal | place: USA...
AGATTTTCAGCCGTAGGCGAGAAGGAGCTGCCCCAGGAGCTGACGGTTTCGGAGCCAGCCGGTGCATTGTCGATGATGTGCTCGCCGGGCGACACGCGGATCACCACGCGGTCGTACAGGTCATTGCCACTGCCCGAAACGATGGACAGGCGAGCGGCTTCGATCAGCGCACGCTGCAGCGTCTTGAACGGAGCGCTTTTGCTGTAGCCAGCGGTGATCTGCTGATTGGTCAGCGGCGGGACAGCCGTTGCGTCGGCAGTGCCTTCGACCCAGTCGTCAGTGCCGATCTCGGGGTCAACGTAGAGGCAGGTGGTGGTAACGCCTTGCGCAGTGCCACCCACATAGCGGCGGGCAGCAGTGGCGATGGCGGCGATCTGTTCGCGGAAGCCGGCCTGGGTGATGTTCAGGTCGTTGATGGATCCCGTTTCGCCGGGAAGCAGGATGGCCGCCACGATGTACTCTTACACTTTCCTCCCAGCTTACTGGCCCATCTTCAGTTCTATCGGGCCAGTCGTGACAAACTGGGCAGTGCCAACAATCGCCTCAGTGGCACGTGTGTTCACGGCAGTATTCGTTACCAGTATTTCGCACTTGTAGTACAAATCACCTGGGGCTAAACGATTACTTGTATCTTTGCGATCTGTAATCATGAAAAATTCCGCCTCTGCCTTTGCCCCGCGTTCTGTCAGCAGTAAAAGCTGCATCAGTGAAGTCGAATCGTACTTGTCTTCTTCAATCCGGCGCTCCACGATGAAATCAAATGTACCGCCTCCGCTGACAACAGACTTGACGCTTTCGCCAAACTTTTGGCCTACAGATGTTGTATTGACATTTTCGGCGTTCAGCTCAATACTCCATTCCCGGAGTTCGCCTTGGATGATCCAGGGGAAGCCGCCAACCCAGCGACGGGGTTCAATTTCCGCGTCGTCGTACTCGGCAGTGCCGGCGGTGGGCTGCAAGTAGTCCGGTGCGTAGTCGCAGATACTGGCCAGCGTGGATTCATCTCGAATGTCCGAAAACCTGTAGTCACCAGTTGCTGCAAGGCATTCGGCTAGGGCGTTGTTGTACTCTTCGGTGCCAGCTGGTGCGATCAGTACGTACTGAAAATCAAGCTGCTTAAGATCGATTCGATCGCCTGTGTTACCGCTAAGAGCAGCGGCTCGTGTTGTGTATAAACTTAGCCTTCCAAGTTGGTCACGGTAGACAAAATAAGTCCCGGAATTTACAGGCGTTCCACGGTTGTAAAAATACACCGTGTCGTCATCACTAACGTAATATTCGTCGGTTTCATCTGTAACGTGCGCCCTGTTAGGCCCCAAGTCCCAAGTGGAACCGAAGTAACAACCGACGCCGCTGGGTAGGGCATCGGCAGACAGCGGAAGTCCTTCTGGGGCTACAAGATAAACCTCGTCGCCGTTCCAAAACTCGGTGCTGCTGACTTGCAGCGTGTCAGTGTCCGACCGCAGCGCCGACACTGGAACAACAATCGGCGCAGGCGCTTCTCGGCGGAAGCGCACATAGCCTTCAACGCCAAGAACTGCCATGACTTAGAAGCCGCCGCTGATGGAACCAGAAACTTGGAACGACACGGAGCAAACTTGGATTGCACCAACGCTGACGCTCGGCGACACGCTGGTCAGGAACGCTGAGCAGCTCAGGCTTTTGCCTCCAGCGGTGTCCAAGACAAAGCTCACCGAGCCCGAAACATCGTCGCCATCGCCGAGGATGCTGTTCAGCAGCGCCGTCGCTTGACCTTCCGATGGGTCATACATCAACTCAGCCGTACCAGTGGAGCCGCGCATCCCTGGAACGTAGGTTCGATCATGCACTCCAAGCGTGGTGGTTTCCAGTGGATCCTTGTTGATCGACATGGACCACGACCGCACCTTGCCGACAGTGGCGCCGTTCCAGTTGAGGGCGCCGTTTTTACCAGTAAGGACAGCCACTGATCACACCAAGCTACAACCAGCCTAGCTAAGCGTCGCGGGTGGCTTCCAGTCTTACGCGAACGCGGCTGATTCCAGGCTTAATTCGTTGTACTTGCGGCGGTTCCGCAAAGTGCCAGATCAGCCCGTCGCCGCCATCCGAAACGTATGCGGTCAGCGTGGCATCCGCGCCATTGAATACTTCACTCGGTACCGTCACGGCATTCAGTTGACCACGTGATGCGTTCCAAGCATCAAGAAACTCAACAGCGGAGGAATCGGCGATGTTGTCAAAATTAAGCTGCAAAGTGGATCGCGATCCACGGTTACCGAAGATGCGGCGGGACACGACGCCGCTCAGCGAAGTATTGGACTTGACCGGGAACTCCGGTGCCGTGAAGTCCATCGCCGTTGGCGTCAGCGCAGGTAGTGCGGCCATGTTCAGGTTTCCACCCAGTAGTTGTCATCGTTCCACTCAGCGTAAAGCTGAAGGGTGCCATCCGACAGGAGCGGCGAATGCACGGCTTCGATTTCGTAGCCGTCCTCGCTGGGCGTAATGGAGTCGATGCGATAGGTGCGCGTGATGATCTCCGAGGTTTTGACTGTAAATACAACGCCAGTCGGCGTGGCAGTGGTGCCACCGTTGCGGACAATCAAAGTGCCCTCGGTTACCTCGGCATCTTTGTCGCCTGTCCAGTAAACAACTTCGTAGCTCCCATCTGCCAATGCAGTGGATGACACAAGCTGGCCGTCACCCGTAACAGCGCCATTGATGAACTGGTTGTAGTGCGTGTAATCCAGTGCCACCTTGATGAAATCCCCAGGGGCGATTGAACTGGTTAAGGCTTCGTAGGTGGTGCTGATTTTTACGGTGTGATCAGCAAGCCGCCTGGCGCCAATGATGAACCGGGCGGCCTTTAAAGCGTGCTGTTCACTGGTGCAGTATTCGGATATGTCAAGGCTTTCGGTGACACCTTGGCCCCAGTCCGTGTGATACACGATGCGCTCCTTTGGCTCCGGGAACAGGCCGTAGGCGGGGTCAACGCTTTCGGATGGAGCATTGCCGCCGTAGCGCTCTGTCCTGTACTTGACTGACATGGAGATCGGCTGGCGCTGTTCGGCTTCGGCCATCGTCAGATTCATGCTGATGCAGTTGCCCGCCGTGAACAGGCCGCGAATTTCGGGCTTCTCGGGGATGGCTTGCTCCAGGTAAAAGATGCCGCCGCGCTCGATCAGCAGTAGGCAGTGCGTGGCAGCCGTATCAGCCGCCCATTGCCGCCAGTTGGTATTGTTGATCTTGGGGCCGTCGTAGAAGAAGCGGTTGTCTTGGCAGAATTGCGCGGCAGCCGTGAACGATGCAGTGTCAATCTGCTCAGCGCTGATCTCGTTACCGAGCCCGTAGCGCTTGTTCAGCATGAAGTCGTACAGGATTTCAGGGAACAAGTGCGTGGCACCGAAGCCCCCGAGCAGGCGTTCCACTTCCTTGCCTTCGGTGACGTAAGCCGAAAGCTGCGAAAACTGCGACCACTCGCGGCTTGCCCTTACATTCATGCCGATCAAACACAAGTTGTCGTATTGCGGCGTGAAGGGGTTGGGTTGGATGACGTTGACGTAGGCGATTTCGTGCTCGGGTGCAGACGAGCACGACGTAGAAATTTCGTCATACATGAAAAACTCAGCAGCACGTGCATAACGATCAAGGTATGTGCCATCTGTCGCTGAGCCGTAGGTGCCTTCAGTCCAGCTAAGGCCAATTTCTTGCTTGGGACGTAAACCTTGGATGTCGAATAGTTCGTCAAACGATCCACCTTGGATATAGCGCCCTTTAAGATAAGCATTGCCTTGCGCGAAGGAAATACCAATCAGGCTTCCGTCCGAACGCAGCTCGATAAGAGAAAAGCTCCCATTTCTGATTTCCCAGCTTGATACAGGCTCGATACGCACTTCCCAGCTAGCATCGCCGTTCATCGCAAAGCGGATAAAGTTAAACGACGGCGTTTCTTTTGCTCCAGCTACCGCAAACACGTAGTTGCCCATGTTGGCGAACTCAACAGAATCTGCTGGGTCCGAACGTAAAGCGATACGGAAAAAGCTGTAGCGCTTTTCAGGAGCAGTAATGGTGCCGGAAGTAAATATCGTGTTTGCTAAATTGTCAAAAACGCTTTCCCCGGCTAAACCATCGGCGGCTTTCCAGTTGACGGATTGGTAGCCAGGAACCGTGATGGGCGTCATGACGGTGGTATCAATGGCATCAATGCGAGCGTATATAAATCGCGTCGTAAAGTCCGGTTCAACAAGCCAAAAAACAATCACATCGTTAACCGCATAACCACTGCCACCTTCGGCAACAGTAATACTTGTAAGAGTTCCGCCTGACACAACTGCCGCGAGCCTTAATCCTGATCCAGACGTGCTTTCTGGGTAAGTAGGTACTGAGCTAAAAGTACCGTTGTCCAGTCCAGTCACGTCGTTTGTTGGATTAAATTCACCTGGGACAAGAGTTACTGCAGTGGCAGCGCCTGCAGCAGTGAATTCTTTCTTGTCGTTCGGTACATCCGCAAAGTTGCACATGCCTTGAATCTGCATGGCAACAGTGCTGCGAATGCCAAGCTCGAAATACTGTGTTTCACGGTTAATGCTGACGCTACCTAAAGCGCAGCGGAAAATCTGCGGGAACGCTGAAGCAGTGTAATAACGACGCCCAATCTCACCTGCGCTGTAATTGAGGCCAGGTGTTTGAAATTGCCATGGTGCGGCCGCTGCAGACCCAGGACCCTCTGCGGGACGGATGGAGCTTTCTCCTACGGTGTCAAAAAAGCGTGTATCGACAAGCTCTTGCCCTACCACGCCAACATCGCCAGCCCTGACCACGCGGAAGGTGTAAAAAGCGCTCTCACCGCGCTCGTTTGGATCATCAAGCAATTCAGTGATGCTTGCGTCCGTAAGCGCTTCAAGCGAATAATCCGCTTCGCTGATAAACACCGGATCGCGTTGGATCAATACGGCTAAGCAAGAACCGACTTTATACAGCTCGCCTTCTTGTAACGCTGAATCGTATTGCTTTTGCCTGCCCGCAACGGATTGCCCCACGGCAATCAGTGTTTCTTGGCCGTCCATTGAGCCGACACTGTTGTCACTATTAAGTGAGTTGACGACAATCGCCGGGTTCTCGGTGGTACCAAATACGCCGTCCGACTTGGAGCTAAGCATGTAGGTGAACGTGTCACCAACATCAAGCGAAACAATGGAGCCAGGCGTGCTTCCTTTGCTGGTGGAAATAATGCCAGCCTTGCTGCTGTAGCAGTATTTATACTTCCACGCTTCTGCTATGGCCTGTGCGTCATCATCAGCCTTGTATTCTTCGTTTCTAATCTGAAGAGTCCTTAAAGGGCGGATGCGCGGATTGATGCGATAGCCGAGACCGTTTGCGATGGGGGAATACAGTCCAAAGCTGGTGGAAGTGCTTGGCTTGTACGCGCCACAAAATACTGGCGACAGGTTGCCGGGATTGATTTCAGCTTGGAAGATGTCTGCCGCGTACTGCCCTTGAGCGCCAATGTCGTTTTGCGATCCAGAAAGGTAATTGCCGATGGCCATGCGACCGCCATCTGGCACGCTGTAGATAGCGATGCGCTGCAGATTTCCGTCAAAGGAATATGCACCAAGCGTGTTGTTGCCAATGGCGAAACTGTACGGATGGATGGCACCAACACTGCCTTCGCCAACGAGGAACACCGCACGCAGCATCTGACTGCCGCCGAGTGACCAGATCTGGCTCCAGAGCAGCGGGGTGTTGATGCGCACGCCGCCATACCACTGCCCGTTCAAGAACTCGCGCTTGGCATAGACCAGCGGAATTGGATCGCCAAGTGGTGCGACATCTTGAACGGCCTCGAAGCCGTAGGTGGGGGCGAATGCACCAGGGGAGTTCAGCGTGTCGCCTTGACGCTGACGTGTGGTCAGCTCACCGCGTTCGCGCGGCTTCGGTGGACGTGGGGCTAGCAGTGCCGAGACAACAGTGAGGCCGACGCCGAGCACAAGGTTGATGATGCCAAGGATCAACGCGGTCTCTGAACCAGCCACCACTGCCGGTTGTGGCCCCTCAGCAGCGCGGCGTTGCACCTCTGCCTTGTACCACCGCATCTCATCCTCGGTGAGCCCGAGCAGCTCAGCGATGTAGCGATCCTGCGGCAGCAGTGGTGCAGTCATTTCCAGTCGTACCAAGTGAACTTGCGCAGTGCGTTAGCTGTGGTCCAACGAACACCGCGTTTGTGGCTGACATGCAAGAGCCCGCCGTCAATCATCACTGCAGTTCCGATTTGATCGGGCGTCTCAAACACTGTAAAGGCACCATCAAACGGCGGATCAATAGATTTGAGGTGGGGCGCCAGCAGCATGTGGACCTCGCGGTAGCTTTCGCTGAGCGACAGTGAGATCAGCGTCTGCACGGCGGCTTCATCGGGCACGAGCAGCCCGAGGCTTTCGCGGACGCGGACCACCATCAGCAGGCAGTCGCAGCCGTCCTCACGAGCAGGATCAGCTCCAGTGACATGTGGCTTGCCGATCCAGCGCTGCCAAGTCATGAGATCACCAGCGTGCCCGAGCTTGGGACACGTCCTACCAATGAGCGCGACAGGAAGCGCCCAGGGCCGCGTCGTGTCGCATCGCCGGGGCCGCGCAGGATGAAGGTGAGCATCTCTTGGTCGTGCGTGAAGCTGCCCACCACCCATAGTTCGCGGGAGATGGTGATGCCCTCAGAGAGCGAGGCGATGTTGATCTCCTTGGTGGTTACCTCTGCGATGTAGCGGTTGTCGGCGGCTTCTTTGGCGTAGTTCAACGAGATGGCGTTGACCGGTGTTACGAGATTCGCTTGCGAGCGTTCGCCTGCAGTTTGACCTGCACCTTGCCCGTAGCCAAAAGGCAGGAAGTCAGCCGTGCGATCGACGAAGAAGTTTTGCCACAGCGGACTGCGTGTGGCGAACGTATCACGCTCTCTGAACTGCACGTAGTTGACAGTTGCGACCGACATCAGATGCCCACCCGCTTGCGCGTCTTGACACTATTCTGCAGCGCCCCGATTGCAAGCTCACGCCCACGCAGTGCTGATTGCGCTGCCATGCGTTCAGCTTGATCGCGGGTGACGTATTCCACGTTGTTGATCACCTGCGACTCGTACCGGATGTTGAGGTTGCCGGGTGTTGATGCCATCTGCTCGATGCGCTCGCGTTCGTAGCGGCGTTCGGCTTCCATCTGCTGCGTCATGATCTGCGTGCGATTTTCTTGCAGGCGTTCCACTTCGCGGATAGACGCGCGTGTAGCGAGCGTGGCAAGCTCTTCGGGGCTGTCAGATGCTGTGCCGTTCTCGGGGGAGTCCCCGCGCAGCGCGTCCAGAAAGGCTCTGTTGTCGGCCACCTGAACGCCAAGCTTGCCGTCTGCGCCGCGCTTGAGGGGCATGATCGCCTCGGGGCCAGCCTCGCCCATGAGGCCCGCTTGAGTGACGCCACCACCGGCGAACTGGAACAAGGTCGGCGAAGAGACGATGGAATTCGTGAACATGCCGCCATTTGCAAATGGCACAACTCCGTTCGATGCGTAGACGTTTCCATCGGCATTAGACCTGGTGTACTTCATCCAGTCCGCACCTCCAACACCTTTTAGTGGATCCGCATCATTTGTTCCCATCCCTGCAAAAATCTTTGCAACACCGATTGCTACGTAGGTTGCGATCATTGTGGCAGCAGCATCCAGTAAAGCGTTAGCTACATTTTCTAAAAATTCTGCAAATACCTGCTGTGCACTTTTAGTACCTTTGATAAGTTCAGCTACACCTGTGGTCATAGCCGTGCCAAATGCCTGTCCTATTGCTAGAACAGAACTTTCTAGGGCTTGGGCCTGTACCTCAGCTATTTGTAGTTCTTCGGTAAGTCGTGCTACTTCGGTGGCTCTTTCTACAGGTTTACCTGCAGCCAGTTGCTGCTCAAAAGCGGCTCCAGCGGGGCCAATAAATCCAGCTTGTAGACCTTTACCTGTAGCGTCAATTTGTTTCTGTATAACAGACAACTCTTCTGCATCTCTCCGTTGATTCGCAAGCTCTAATAGCTGCCTGTATTTTTCTACTTGACTGTCAAGTATATAGCCGCGATCTCTAACTAAATCGTTGATTTTTTGCTCAATTATAGCTTGATCTTCTGTATTGTTAATGCGAGCATCCGTAAACCTAATCTCCGTTTCTACTCCGCGCAATATGGCGGCAAACTCGTCTGCACGTCGTTTGTTAATAGCTCTAATTTTATCTTCGCTAGCGGCTATAGCTTGAGAAGACTTCTCTTGGGCTATTTTGTTTATGTACAATTTTTCCTCGGCATAGTTTGCCCTGTCAATAGCCCGTACGCGCTCTTTTTCAATAATGTAAAGGCTTTTTGCTAACTCTTGGTACGCGGCTTGTATTTCTTTCTTTTCAAATAGCAGATCTCGAATTGCGTTTTCTGCTCCGCCAATTTTTAGTAGTGCATCATACTCATTTTTTAGCTCGGCTACACGGCTTTCTGGCGGTTTGCGTCCTTGTTTAGTGCGTTTACTCACGTCCAGTTGGCTAGGCGCGGTAATGCGTCCAACCATTCCGGGCGAACCTGGTTTTGGTACGCCTTCGGGCCATGGCATATCATTCCAATCACTGCTCCGGCGTCCTGTGACTTTATTTAACAGCTGACCCGCCAGGCCAACGATCGTACGCAGTCCTGGAATCATATTGACAATATTCATAAAAGCATCAGCTATAGCTGATGCAACACCTCTAAACGATGTGACTAGCTCGGTAGCAGCGTTGACGCCCGTAGAAACCACATTAACGAGCAGTGCAGCTATACGTGCCAGTAACCTTCCGATAGGAAACAGCACCTCTTTTAGCCATGTGTTAAAAGCCTTAACCAGCACAGTGGCAGCTTCTGATCCTTCTCCCGAAACACCGGAAAATATAGCTTGTACCTGACTCCAGAAATCTTGGAATAGATTTACCGTTTCCCCTATTGCTTTCTGGAAAGGCGTTTCTACTTTCTTTGCTGCCGTCGTAGATTCGTTACCTAAATCTACAAGCGTGTCTAAAAGTGTTTGTACAGATATATCGCCGTCTTTAGCCATTTGTAGAATGGCGTCGCGGCTAACACCATACTTTCTCGCTAAGGCGTCTTGGATAGTTATACCTTGACTTGTTAACTGGTTGAGGTTGGCTTGAGTAACTTTTCCGGACTCTAGGGACGAAGTAATTGCGTTGCCAATTTTATCCCATGTACCTCCGTACTTTTCCGTTAACGATGTAATTAGATTGATGGCATCTGCTTGATCCTCTAGATCCAGTCCCACGCCCCGAATATTTTGAATTGTAGATGTAAATTTCTCTACGTCAGTATTAGCCGTCTTGAAAGCAACGGCAAGTAGATTAGCTTGTTGCGCTGAAAAACCTAAATCCGTACCTAAGTCTTTTATTGTCTGACCTTTAGATGCAATATCACCGATCAAAGTTCCGAGTAAAGATCCGGCAAAACTACCTCCGGGACCCGCTAACCCTCCTAATACGCCGCCAATAGCGCCCCCGGTAGCTGCCCCACCACCTTGGCCAAACAACAGAGGAAATGCGCCACCGATAATTCCGCCTCCTAGTGCTTCCCCTAGACGGTTTTGTCTACCTCTTCTTTCTACAGCGGATAGTGCTGCTGGTGAACCCGGCATGGTTGCTGTGCCGCGTAGCGGTGAAGCTGGTCCGCGCCCTGGTTTTACAGGCGCCGCCAAAGGTCCCTGTACCCCAACACCTGCGTTAGCAGTGGCAATAACTTTACGCCGATTAGCTACTTCCTGCGCAATAAGAAAATTTCTACGCTCACGTGCCTTATTTTCAATATTTATGGCTGTTACCAGTCCTGTAACTGCATCAGATTCTTGTTTAGTGCCCTCGGCCGCTTGTCGTAAGGCTCTTTCGGCCTTTGATACAGCCCTGGAGTAATTCTCCATGCTGGCTACATTAAAATTTTTCCCTTGAAGTAATTTCGCGTTTCTGTCTACTACGTTTATAGAGTTATTTAACCTATTTAACCCCTTAATAAGTCCGTTTACTTGCTGACCACCGCGTACAGCAATCTCAATATCGGCGGTGTACTTGGCCACGAAGCTACACGATATCCTTGTACCTCAGTTTACGCGACAAAAAGCCGCCGGGTTAGCGGCGGCGTTTGGCTTTTTCCAGTTCCTTCTGCTGGTCCTCGTTCAAAATCTGGAAATAGGCGCTCCAGCCGAGTAATTCCTCGGCGGTCATCGTGGTCCGAACTTCGGTCAGGGTTAGCCCCAATTCCTTGGCAACGCCAAATTGGAGCATGAGCCAGTTGTCCTTGCGAAGCTCGGCGCTCAGGATTTTGGGTCGATGGGCTCGGCGTCGTCCGTCAGAATTGCCAGCATCAGGGCTTGGAGATCCTTGTCCTTGACTTCGTTCTTCAGTACATCCAATTCGCCGACGCTGAAAAGCTTGGCGCCAGACTCGTCTAGTGCTTTAGCGATCAGCAGCTGAAGTGCAAAGGCGTTGGCGTCGTCGGACTTGGCTTGCTTCTGGGCGCGTTCGCGCTCAGCCATCGTCAGCGGTGCGACCCACATTTCAAATGTGCTGCCGTCGGAAAGCTCTACTACTTTTTTGACCGGCTCTAGGTTGGCGGCCTTGCGGAGGCGGTCGATTGCGCGTACAGAAACAGGCATACCGAGGTTTGGGGTATGCGACTAGTGTAGCGGATTAGAAATAAAAAACCCCGGCTGTGAGGCCGGGGTCGCTGAACCGACTGCTCCAGCAGCCTATCAGGCGGTCTTCACTAGGTCGAAGGTCGGGGTGGAGCTGGGGCGGAAGTTGACTGCCACGGCGATGGCGTCGTCGGGGTTAACTGTCAGGCTGGCCGAGGTCAGCACAATGGGCATCGCAATGGAACGGCTCAGAGTGTCGCTCACGCTGCCGCCGCTGAACACACGATCCACGTACAGCTTCACGTACGCACCAGTCTGGTTGCGTTGGATGATGTCGTTGATCATCCGGTTGGCGAAGTTTTCGTCGTCAGTCGTGAAGTACACGGTGGTGGAACCGGTGCCCTCGGCAAAACCAGCGACGTAGCTGCGGAACGGCGCAAACTGCGCGGCGTCTTGGCCGATCGTGGTTACGTCGATTTCAGTACGGGTGATTTCGAAGTTCCACTCGCGCACTTGACCGACCACCTCGTAATCGGCGTAAGCGACCTCGAAATAGTTGTTGCCGGTGGCGGTGCCGTCATCAGTGATGTCAACGGCAGAGCCGCCGTCGGTAGCGGACACTTGGAGCGCACCAGTGGATGCGGTGTAGCTGATGACGTAGTAGGTGGTTCCTGCGGTCAGACCAGCGGGAAGCGTACCGATAGGGGTTGCGCCAGCGCTGTTCTGGACGCTGAACTTCACCGGATCACCAACTTGAAAGCCGTAGAAGGTTTCGACGGTGATGGTGTCAGTGGCGATGTCAACGCCGCTTTCTCCAAACGTGCCGGTGGTGCCAGCAGGCTTGTAGTAGAAGGCACCGGAAGTGCCCGTGATGACGGTTGCGGTCATGGGAAGTAAGTCAAATGGGGCGGGCACTGCCCGGCTTATTACAGGTTAGCGCCTGTAGCTAAGTATCTCTATGACAACACAGTAGCCAAGTAGGAAGTCTCAATTCGGCCAACAAAATGCGGACTTGCATCAGTTGCTGAAAACGTTGGGCCATTAATCTCCCCAACGCGGAAAAATACACCGCCGTTTGTTTTGGCCGTGTCGTTCAGCGTTTGCAGAACCTCTACTGCCTTTGTAACGAGGGTTTGGTTGCGGGCGGGGCCGCGTCCTTTTTCCGTAAAAATGCGGATAACAAGCGCTCCACGGGCATTGTCCACGCTGCTGGTAAGCGTGGGTTCGTTGGTAATACCGAAAGTAACATTGACGCGAACGTACTCTGTCGTAGTGTTTGGTGGGGCGGCTGTAATGTTGTCGAAATACACTGGTACGGCAGGCACCAGTGAGTTAAACGCTGTGAGTAGCGGGTTTTCGACAGCGGCGCGGATTGCTTGGTAGTTCATAGCTTCACATTGCGCAGTGCTTGGTCCATGTATAAGCTTATTGTCTTGTTTATTTTTCCCCCGCGTAAATACGTTGTATACCAATCAAGTGGCGCTGTACGTCTATTGGGACCATTTGTTTGTAGCGATAGGTCGCCACGAATACCTGAAATACGATTGCCCCTCTCCGCTTCTTTAATAGGCTCGAAGCCCGGATATCTGTAAGAGCTTTCAACCAAGTCTAGGGCTACATCGGCATAAGGAGCTTTATTTGCAATGTAATACTTTACTTCAGGCTTAAATTTATACTCTTTTGGCGTAAGAATGGGCGCAAGTATTCTTTGCGGTACACCAGGGGAGCCGCTGCCACTGGAAACCTTGCTTTCGCTCGCTATTTCCCATGAATTAGAAAACTTGCCGGACCATGCCGGACCTAATTCCTGTAGATCTTTTACAACTTCTTGTGCAGAACGTGCCGCCCCCAAAATTAAAGGTGCCAATACTGCCGCTTCTAATTTTTCAGCGAGTTTCATGAAATCATTACGCCTGCGTGCCATTACTGGGGCCTCGCGATTAAAGAGTGGTAAACCGGGTCATCGCCGCGATATGTGGTGATGGCGATGATCTTGGCTTCGCGGGTTGCTCCAGTCTGCTGGTACTGGATGCGGTCAGCCTCTGTCGGGTAGTACGTGCCAAGCTCGCTAGTGCCGATGATGACTTTGAGATCAGTTGTTTGATACAAACCGTCATATTCTCGGGGGTTGACGCGAGTTATCACGGCTTTGACCGTAACACGTGTGTCCGCACCGTTAACGGCCCCTGTCGTTGGATCGTACACACGTGGGGTGGAGGTTTGGATGTACGTGATGTCTTGGCCCCAGTCGGAAAGGACGGAGGTAGGGATTGGGGCGAAGGTAGTGTCAATCAGGCCCATGTCACCCACGGAATAAACGGACGGCATAGTTGGCGGCGCCACCCATGCAGTACGGGCCGAGATAGCTTTGAAGCCAAGGGTAGACGTCAAAGACGTTGTTGATTACGCCGCTTGTTTGGCTGGTCTTGTTGTACTTGACTTTCAGTTCGCCGAGTTCCACTTGGTCGTAGATACCCGTGGTACCCGTGCTGCCGGTGATGGAGTCGGTGTCGTTGGCTAAGGCTCGTGCCAGTTCGTAGGTTGCGGTTTCGATGCCGACAGGAATTAAGGTGCAGGCAAGTTCTATGCCGTCAACCTTGTATTCCTTACGCGGCCACTTGAGGGCTTGGGTTTCGCTGCAGCGCTTGCCGTAAAAACTTAGGGCGTCGATCCAGCGGGTGGCTGTAATCAGGGCGCGGTTCTTTTGGTCGTCTGTCTTGTCGTCCCAGGTGGTGGAGTCTGGGGTTGTTTCAAAGTAGGCGTCAGCGTCTGCCAGCGTCACGTACGAGTTGGCCGAAGCCCCACCGATAGTGGCGTCGATGACAGCGGCCACGGTCTAGTACATCCTTTGTTTGAGTCTAGCGCCAGTGCGGGATTTTCTTTGTTTGGATGGGTTGGCCAGCACCGTAGCGTGGTAAATCTCGGCGCCATCGAGGATGTAGTCCGCGCTGGTTTCGGCGTATTTGTCGTACGGAACGTCCACAAAGAATCGCCGGTTATCCTGTAGTACGAATAAGCGGACCATTTTCATGGCACCTCGTTCCAGTGAAGGTAGTGAGCCCACCCTACTGAAGGTGGGTGATAAGGCACTAGGTGTCAGGCAATCTGCATCGAAGCCGTCCAAGCCTGTGGCCCGGAAATGGGAGGACGTGTCGAAGGAGATCAAAAAGCTGCGGGAGGCTGGTGAGACTGTGCCAGCTATCGCTGAGAAGCTGAACGTATCGCGGGTGATCGTGAACCAGTTCTGCGTGCGCTCATACAAGATGACCGTCAACACCAAGAGGTTGTTTGAGCGGGAAGAAGAGCGGCGGCTGGCGGAAGGCTGAGCAAAAGAAAAGGCCCCCAACTGGGGGCCTTTTTAGTCGCTACGGAGATCAGGCGTAGGCGGTGGTGTCCAGCGGAGTATTTACGAGCAGGCGCACGATGGGCACTTGCTTGGTGGTGCTGAACACGAGGTTCCAGCTGCCGGTGGCGGCCAGGTTGCCGGTGGTGGCAGCGTTGGTGGGGTTGTCGCCAGCGGCGGCCCACTTGGTGCCGGTGATGTGGTAACCGTAGTGGTAGTCCACAGCGATGATGTCCTGCATCGACAGGATGTTGCGGTCTGCAGCCAGACGCAGATCCTGCTGGATGCCCTCGGACACCACACCAGACTTGAACATGTAGATGGGGTACTTCACCGCGTGGGTGGCAGTACCGCCGGTCAGATAGGTCAGCTGGTCGTCGATCACGACGCGCAGACCGGCGAAGGTGGCAACCTCAGGCTGGGCAACACCCACACCGCCGCCGCCCCAGACGATGGCGCCGCCAGTGGACAGGGCGGAGCTGCTGAAGGTCAGCATCCCCACTTGCTGGAGGTAGTACGCCACGTTGGAATGCATGGCGATGGTGTCCAGCTCGTCGCCGCGCTCACCGAGCTTGGCCTTGGCCTTCACGATGTTGGCAACGTTCAGGAAGTTGGCCTCGGTCATCGAACCGGGCACACCAGCGAACGAAGCGTCCAGTTGGTTGGGGCCAAGCACGCCAGCGCCGGAGATGCCGCCGAACAGACCCAGCAGTTGGGACTTCAGGGTGGCAGTCTTCAGCTTGTTGATGGCGGCGGTCAGCTGGTTGCGGACGTGGGCCAGCGGGTCAGCGCCAGAGCCGAGCTTGCTGAGATCATCTGCGGCGTAGGCAAAGCCACGGTGCAGGATGGTCATGATCTGCTCGTCGGCGGTGGTGCCTTGAGCAGTCAGGTAGCCAGCGCCAGAGGTGCCCCAGTCGTCGGCAGAAGTGATCTGCTCTTCGGTGGGGTTGATGGGGTCGAAGAAAGGCACGCGGACGCGGGTGCCGCCAGCGCGGGCATCGAGTGCCGCATTGCGCTGGATGATGCCGCTTTGGACCCACTTCGATTGCTCGAAGATGCCCTCAGCGGTGTACTGGAGGAATTCGGGGCGAGTGACAAGATCACTCAGAAAAGTTCCGCCGTAGTTTTCGGAAATGGCAGCCATTGTGGGCTCCTAGGTGGGTTTGCGGGAGTGCCCCACAGGGGCTATTGGCCGGCCTCAGCCTTGAGAATTCGGGCTTTGTCGGGATCCTTCGTTAGAAGAATCATCTGCTGGGTGACGTTCCAGCTGTCCTTCATCCAAGGGTTGTTTTGGCCGGGGAGGGCGGTGGAGCGGGCACTGCCCGTTACACCCATACCAGCGCGGTTCGTAGCTGCAAAATGATGCTCGTAACCGCTGCCTGGATTTTTAAGGTTGGCGATGTACTCGCCTACCGGAACTTCAACGCCTCCAACGACAGCCACAGGCTGCCCGTCTTTGGCGCGTAGGTTCTCCTGAAGTAAACGATACAGCTGATCGGGCGCCAATGCACCAGCCTGTGAAAGTTGTGCGATGGCGGCGGATTTAACTTGCTCTTGAGTGAATCCTTGGCGGATTTGCTCGACTTCAGACTCTTTTGCCGCAAGTTGCTGCTTTAGGTCGGCGACAGTTTGCTGTGCCTCTTCCCAAAGGGTTCTAAATTCGCCGGATTCGGCCAGCTTGGCGGTCTTTTCGGATTCCTGCGCTAGGCGCAGTTCCTCGATCTGTTTTTGTAGGTTTTCGCGGTTTTCGCGATCCTTGCGGCGTTCGGCGATCAGCTCTTGGTTTTTTGCACGAAGGGCTTCAAGTTGGGCGGCCAGATCTGAGCTTTCAGCCACAGGCTGAGGGGCAGTGGGCTCCACAGGAGTGACCACTGCTTGCTGTTCTTCAGGCACAGTTGTGTATTACTCGGACACTTCTAGATTAGCAGTTAAGACTGGGGTTCCTCTTGTGCTACTGCAGGCTCAGTCATTTGGGTCGGCATCAGGGCGGCAGCTTCCAGTTCGCTTTCAATGTTGGTGTTGTCCGGGAGGATTTCGCCCCGGCGGAGAATTTCCAGCAGCATTTGATCGCTGATCTTGCCCATCTGGTTGAGTTGAGCAAGGACTGACACGTCTTGGCCGATCAGGCGGTAGTAGTCGAAGTCGCGGTCGATTGTGATTTCGGGTGGTTCCATGCCGATGTACTGGCCGGCAAAGGTAAATGCCTGCTGGAGGGCGCTCTCCAGTTCTTGGCTGATGATTGAAAGAACGCTGTTGCTTTGGGCCTGGTCGATCCGCTTGGCCTCGGCAGACTCAGCGACAAATTTCTGGCCGAAGAGTTTGGTGACGCCGAGCGTAGACATCTGCTGCTCTAGGGATTGGAGTTCGGCCATCTGGGCGTCAAAGCTGGTGGCGTCGGCTTGCACGTAGTACGCCTTGTTACCCGGTTGCATCGCGATGGCGTAGTTGACGCCCATCGTTGCGGAACCAGTCGTGTCGTCCCAGCCCTCTAAAACAAGGGTTGGCATGGCGGCGATGTGGAGGGCGTGAATTAGGTCAGCTTGGCGTTGATAATGTGTGATATTAAGATTGGCAATGTCAAGTAGGGGCGGTTGGGACCGCAACATGCCACGCCTGTTACTGTAGATGGGGACAACCGGGATTTCTTCGAGGCTGTAGTCGCCCGTCTCGCTGAATTCGACGATGTCTTGTCCCAGGGTGTACAGGTCGTAGCGGCCTGGGTAGATCACCCGCATCTGTTCGATCTGTTCTTCGCCGAATTCGTTTAGGGGGCGGGTTGTGTACTCGTGGATGCGAATTTGGGTGAGTGGTGCGCCGGGCATAGTGCTGGCTTGGCGCCAGCCCCATATTTGGGGGGCGTCGATGTGGACGAAGTAGGGGCGGCGGCCTTGGGCGCGTTCTTCGGCCAAGTTTCGGGCGCCCATTGCAGCCGGGTAGTCCACCAAAATGGCGCTATGACCAAAAGTCAGGCTGCTGACAAGGGCGCGACGGGCGTATTCGTTAATGTTGGACCCAAGTCCATCGATATTTTCTGCGAGTTCCAGCCAGTAGGGGTCGCCTTCGACGTGGATGGGTTTGCGGAGAATTGCGCCAGCGGCTGTTTCGATTAGGCGACTGGTGTAGGGGCTGAGGACGCTGCGATCGACGCGGGTGGTATAGGCGTCGTCGTCTTCGCGTGGTTCTTGCGGGAGATATGTTTCACTCAGGTCACGGATGTAGTTGGTGCCACGGGTGACGGCAGCCATGATGGCCCAGTCAGGCATCATGGCGATTACATCCAAGCTGCGGACGAACGGAGATTCGCTGACTACAGCTCCAGTGGGCGGGATATTGGCGCTGTAGACCACGGCTAGGCTCCTACTTTGTATCTAGCTTATGGGTTCTCCAGCGCCGTTACGCGGGCTTCAAGCAGCGTAAGCCGGTCGCTGGGTTCCCACCGGCCAGCGGCTGCATTCCAGTCGAGGATGTCGTCATCCGACTTGCTGCCATTGGCCTCCACGTCGTGCAGGTCCATCAAACGGCGGCCGGTATCCCAGCGGACGAAGATCGTGCCGTTGTTGGCGCTGCTGATCACTGCAGCGACAGGCAGCTTCAGGTTGGGCGCTTGCGGTTCTGTTGCAGTGAATCCACCCGGTACAGCTGGATTGCACCACAGGATTGCACCTTCGGCGTAGCTGCTGGTATTGATGCCACGGATCTTGCCGAACACTGACACGTAGCCATCACTGGCGCCGAGGATCGGCTGATCCGTCACGCCGAAGAACACATAACCCGGCTGGCTGCCATTGGCGACCATCGGCGCCACTTTGATGCGGCCACTGGCGCCAAGTGTGCCGGCGAACATCACCGCTGTGCCTTTCGGGATCGTGACGGTATTGCTGGCATTACGGCACAGCACCATCGTCTCTTGGCCGATGTAATTGCTGACGCCACCTTTGCCGAGTTCCAGTGTGCCTTCATCAGCATTCCAGACGACTTGACCGTTGCCGGGTTCAACGCCTGCGGTTAGGTCAAACTGCAACGCATCAACTTCAGGTCGTGCGGTCCATTCGCTGTGGTAGTCAGTGCTGCTGGACTTGACCAGCAGATCCTTTGGGTTGCCGCCGGGTGGTACACCAGCTTGGTTGACTTCAACAGCCGTTGCACTGACAGTTGGCACCACCGTGGTAGCACCTTGCTCGGTGATTGATACCGTGGCTTGCGTCTGCGTGACGGTAACAATCGTCATGGCGCCGTGTAACCCTCAGACACGTACACAATGCCTTCTAGGTAATAGTTACGCAGCCCGGCAGCATCTTCCAGCAGCACGTCGTAATACGCTTCGTCCGGGAATGCGGCGGTCTGCGTATCCGTTAGCGCGATCTTGATTTGACCAGTTGCGCGGTCGATGTAGGTAACCGCAAAGTCTGCGTACTTGGTCGTGCGGCCACGATCCCACACCTGCGCGTAGGCAGTCCAGCCGGTGAGGTCAATGCCAGTACCAGCAGAGTCCTTGAACTGCAGTTGCAGGTCGTAATCAGCCCTGCGCTGCAGTGAGATGTTGTGCTGGCCGGGTTGGACGCTCATGCCCACACCCTAACTGGGTTCTGTGGCTCCACTGCATACGGCAGCCAGGCATCAGGCACATCACCGCGATAGTTCACATGCCACCCAGGCAGCAGCTCAGGCGGGGTGATGACGTTACCTTCTTCGTCCCACTCGCCGCCACGAGAGATGGGACCGATCACGTCGAGAGCGTGGGTGTGGCTGGCGGTGATGTAGCCGCCGTCTTCGTTGACCAGACCAGCAGCATCTAGGGCAGCGATGCCGGTCGCTTCATCCGGGAAGCGGAAGAATGTGGGCGTAGGAGGTGTGAGGAATTCTTCTTCCATGGTTACTGCGTGATGGTTTGGAGGGTTTCGTTGGGCAATCTTGCGGGCCAGTAGGTAAGGCGCCTGATATAACCGTTCAAGGGAACGGAAGAGGTATAGGGAGAGCCGCCTAAACCCAATGTTGTCAAACCTGTAGGCACGTTACCCGCAAGATCACCAGCAGGAACAGCGCCATTACTTGTAGCTGCGAAATCATTC
>Ga0208019_1000637_pt1 | contig 19007 bp, 28 predicted proteins | sample CB_VirMetaG_5_FD_184540 | JGI IMG/M metagenome (GOLD analysis project Ga0208019, IMG submission 184540) | Freshwater to marine saline gradient viral communities from Chesapeake Bay - CB_1508_1D Viral MetaG (SPAdes) (version 4) | ecosystem: Environmental > Aquatic > Marine > Coastal | place: USA...
TCGAGACTTGACATACTCCTCGTATGTCTTGTACTCGGGCGCTTCCTTTAGATCACTCCATTTCATGAATCAATACTCCGTAAAGGTGACGATATCCATCAGCTCTTTCACGAGCTCACGACCATAGTCGGTGAACAAGATGCCCTGGTCCCAAACCCAGCGCTCAACGCACTGATGATGATAGAACGTCTCGCCCTGCGTCATCCAACGGAGAGCGGTCTGCCGATCACCAGCGCCGTAGCGAATGGTCTCGGCAACGCGATGCTCAAACTCTTCGAGAGCCTGAGCTTCAGCAGCCTGTTCGGCAGCAATCGATTCCTGGATTGACCGCTCGATGTAGTCAGCCGTCTTACGAAGGTCTTCGAGGCTCATGGCATCGAAGTCATAGTGGCGACCCTTGACGCCGAAAGCGTCCTTGTGACCCTCGTAGATATAGATGGTGAGGTCTTCACGCTCTTGGGCTTCGGTATACATGTTATCTGTCTCCTTAATCATCATATATACATCTTATCTCGTTTCGATTAAAAAGACAACAAAAAAGTTTTGTTTGAAAACAACAACTTAGACCAAACTCTAGGTAAGTTATTGAAAACAAACAAAACTTTTTTTTATTAACAAAATCAACAAGTTAGGCGGTTTTTTTGCGTTTTCCAATATTGTATTTTGCGACCAACTCCCATTCATCCTTATCCTTGAAAGGCAACACCTTGATTTGACTGATTGGTGCTATGGGATTTTCAGTCTCCGCATTTCTAACAATATTCACGAGATCCCACTCTTTCAGTAGGTTTGTGATCGTGTTTCTTCGGGCAATATCAGACTCTGAAATGTTGGATGGTTTTCCATCGAGAGCGAAGAGCTCTTTGAAATGGACAATGAAGTAACGACCTTGCTTATGGAGAATATGGCAAGACTGATACAGGATCTTTTCTTTTTTTGAAGCTACGCCAATGCGAGTTAGAGTTTCTCGAACTTTAAGAAAATCATCATCGTTGTTTAAAGTCACTTCGACTAGGTTGTTTATGTCAAAACTCATTTTTTCAATCCACCTTTTTGCATTTTTATTTTTATTTCATCGAATTGTTCATCAGACAATATATCCATGATCTGTTTTGTTTTTTCATAGCTATAACCAAAATACTCTGCTACTAGCTCAAGATCATCGTCATGTTCTGTTTTTGCCCATTTAGCATAACGCTTCTTTGGACGCACAATATTTATATAAAACGAGAATTGAAGTTTATTGTCTAGGTGGTGTCTGAAGTTCATTTCGTTTGCTGCAAGAGCAGTCTCAGCAAAATAAGAGAACTGTCGGTTTGTTATGTATGGGTTGTATCCCTTCTCTGCAAGTTGGTCGTTCTCAGTTCCAGTCATGATATCTTTGCCGGAGTTGATTGCATTCACATAATCAAACGGATTCATTTTGTCATGCCTAAGAACGTGTCAACTGTAATTTGATTTACGTTTGGTAAAATTATCTCTTGCATCAGACAGTCAACAGGATAGAAAGAAACCTTTTCGTTCTCTACATATGTTTTCATATGCTCCTGATACCAGTCTAAGTTTGGCGATGAATTTTCATAGTTCAATGAGCCAAGGTAGATATTATCAGAATTTTCAATATCAAAACCAGTTAGATAGATTTGTGTGTATCCATGTTTGATTGCTAACTGCAACGCTGTTGTCCCAGCTGACATGTATGATTGATCAATCGTAATTACAGAATCATCATACAGCCAAGAAACATATAGCGTATTTCCTTTACCAGAGATACTACAGTTCTCACTCTCATTCCCCCATTCATCAATTTCTCCTTGATGTTGGGATTTGATTTCCTGTGCTTGTTCATAAGAGAGAATGTCCCATTGTGGAAAGAAACAAACATTATCTTTACAATATTCTGATCTATAAATTTCGTGTTGCATAGCAACATCTACTGAAACAAGATTATCAACATTCATATCTCTATAGATTGCATTACAACCATATGTTGATACACCCTTTGGAATTGGAAATCCAATCCTTGATTTTCCGTTGCCAAGAACTAATGCTTTTTTCATTTGAACTCACAATCAGCCATGATCTCCGTCAGGCAAGCAACAAGATTAACTTCATGGTCAGAAACAAATGCTGACTTATACGAATAGTCAGCAATCAAAAGAACAAGACGAGGAATTGATCTCTCAACCATCATTTCAGATGATGTGTCATATAATTTTCTATACAACACAGTTGGTTCAATATCAGCATTGTTGCCAACCCACTTACGCATATCATTGAATTTACGATTTTTCAAATGGGAAACAAGAGTCTTGTAATTATCATCATCCATATTGACAAGAATGCCCGTATCGATACTCCCTGAAGCTGAGTACCGCTGCAATTCATTTAATACTCTCCTCCAATCAGGAAAATGTTTCATGATTAGATTTGCTACTACTTTCTTGTCAAATGAAATCTGCTCTTGGTTAAGAACCGTTTCCACACGCTTCATAAACTGTGAAGCAATTTCTGGCTTGTCCTTGTTACCAATCTTAAATTCAATTACAGAGCAGCGAGAATGAAGAGGTTCAATAATTCTATTCTTAAAATTGCAGGTCATAATAAACCCACAATTCTTACTGAACTCCTCCATGAAGTTACGCAATGCTGGCTGAGTTGACTGAGGATTGAGATAGTCAGCCTCATCAAGGATTACGTATTTTCGTGAACCAGAAAGAGATACAGTGGAAGCAAAGTTTTGAATTTCATTTCTCAATGTGTCGATATTACCCTTCATCGAACCATTGATAATGATATAATCAAATCCGCATTCTTCCAACATAGCTCGAGCTACTGTTGTTTTGCCAACACCAGGACCACCACTCAATAGGAGATTTGGTACGTAGTTCTGTTTTACAAATTCAGCAAATGTAGTCTTGAGTTCTGTTGGAAGAATACAATCATCTATACGAGAAGGTCTATACTTCTCCACCCACAATTCATTCTCATTCATAATATAAAGCACCTTTCAATTAGCGGGATTCAGTGGCGATGTAGTATTCAAGTGCTCCCTTTTCTGTTGAAAACTGACTGATTCCTTTAGAGGAGATCCGAACAGTATAATCGTTTGCCATCATCTTTAGGTTTTCAACCTTGAACACCATATTAAATTCTTCACTGGTTTCCCCTACAGTAACATTATACTTATTAGAGGTGTTGTTCTTTGAATCGCCAACTTCAATAACAATTTGCTTTCCATCACCAACAACAGACCAATGTGGTGCTTGCAATACACTGGCTGCTTGCATAGTTGACTTAAAGACATCATTGGGAAGTTCAAACTCAACCTTTACATCAGGCAATGAGATTGCCTTCTCTGGCGGAGTTGAAATCATATTCTTATCAGCAAAGAAATAACGAATTGAAGACTTACCATTTGCAACAACAACACTACTATCTTCAAACTCATAATCTGGTTTATCAAAAAGACTTACCGCGCTGAGAAACTGATTGAGATCATAAATGGCAAATGAACGATCAAACTTGTCTTTCACTTCAGCGATTGCCATCACGGTCTTTTGTGGTGAGATAGTCTTGAGTGTACTACCCTCGTTCACAAGAATGTTTTGATTGATTGAAGAGAAGTTCTTCAAAACAGAAATTGTACTATCAGAAATTTTCATAATTAACCTCGCAAAAATATCGAAAAATGGTTCTTAACTCAACATTAGTATCGAATAATACTATATTTCACTCCTTATGTCAATAAAAATTATTTAAGTTTTTGAGATGGATCAGCAGTAGCAGCAGCGCCGATATTTGCAATATCCATCAAACTACCACCAAATGTATATGAACCCATATGAGACAATTGCATCCATGGGCACATCCAAACCTTTAATCCAATCTTTCTTGCCCACTGACAGAACATATAATCTTCTGACAAATATCGTCTTGACTTTGGATCAATTAGTGCATCGAAGTAACACATAATTTCACGAGAGCCATCAAAATTAGCAGAGCGAATATGATCTGGTTTATACATCAGTTCAGGATATGCTTCTGCATACTTCTCAAATGTCTTTCGTTGAATCATCATAAAACCAGTGCCACCCTCAAGCACCTCTACTGGTTCGCCCAATGGAATCTCATTGGTACCTTCTACTGGATTGAAAACAAAGTCACCAACGAACCGAGAAAGGTTATGAGGATTTTCATCAGCAAAACCCTTATCAACAGCTACTTTGATTTTTTCCCATGAGATTGATTTCTTTGGATATGGACCACAAATAATATCTTTATCGCTGTCCTCACTAGCCAATGCTGCAAGTGTCAAAACATCATTGGGATTGAAACCAATATCTGAGTCAATGAACATTAAATGAGTGAACTTTTCCTGGCGCATAAATTCATCAGCGCAATAGTTTCTTGCACGAGTGATGAGTGACTCATTGAATAGATAGAAAAATTCTACATCCATTCCATAATGCTGTGAAAGTCTAGCAAGATCTGCTGTTGACTTTGTATATTGACCACCACACATTCCTCCATACATCGGAGTGGCAACAAAAATTTTTCTTTTTCTCAGTTCATCAACGTCAATAGATATTTCCATTTTTTTCTCCATGTTTTAAATCATGGTTATACATAGCGATGATTGCATAATGAATAATCTTCATAAGATCCTTACGATTATATCCATCTTTTTTACCATAACGCTGGGCATATTTCATGATATTGCCAATACAAAAACCTTCACCATGACCACCGTCAATGATGAACTCGGTAGCCTGATACTTGTTTACGGAATAATGCTGAGAGTAAGTGCCATCAATATAATCTTGCAGTTGGCGAAGGATTTCACCTTCATTATATTTATACTCTATCATTTAGGATCTTCCATAAAATAATACTTCATTTGTTTCTTGAGAATCAAAAAGATACCAACAGGAATTATCTTTCCCAGTCATCTTAGAATCTTCAATCCACTTCACTCTACCTATACTAACAACTTTTTTCAATCTTGCCAAGTAAGGAATACTTTGTTTTGTGTGCATCCAATCAGCATCAAAGAGAAGCCATGTAGGAGCAATGTTAGATAAATGTTCAATAAGAGGATGAAGTATTTTTCGATTCCATGGTGGATTAGTAATAAAACAATCTGCTCCTACTGAGTGTTTTACATCAAATACATCACGGGTATCAATACCTTCTGCTCTGGGTTCAATATCAGAACGATACATTGAAATATGACCAAACGATTCTAAATGGTTAGATAATCTACCATCACCAGCACAAGGTTCAGCAAACACCGTTTTCTCTTCTAAATGTGAAAGAAGAGGCAAAACAGCAGTGATTGGTGTAGGATAAAAGTCTCGTTCTACTCTCACAAAATTACTTCGTTTTCCCATCATTTTCCCAATTCGTAATCAATTTCATTCCATAATTATTCACGCCTTTTGGTATTTTTACATTTGATTTATATATCAACTCATTTTTCTTGAATGGTAAATAATCAACGTAATGATGCCAACGACCATATCGCCAAACGACACGAGCAACATCTGGATGCATCTTCGCTAACATTTCAGATTTGTTTACAGTGCCAAGAGCATTATATCCAATATCGCTCATTTCTTTGGCTTTGTCGAGTACTTTATTACCAATTTCTTTATGATAAAATTCTTCTGTATTACCGCCCTTTACAGTTTGAGTTGCCGCTTTACCTTGAAGAAAGGCATTGAATTGAATCGTACAGTCACCATCCTTGAGGACACGAAGAGACAAATCAGTATCTTCATTATATCGACCACGCCAACGATGCTTACAATTGTTATCAATCAACAAACAAGAATAGATTCGAGTGTTCGTTACAAATGCTGGATAGTGTTGATCTGGTGCAATAAAGAACCGATACTGAAAACCAGATACTGGCACATTTTCAAAACGATCTATAAAATCTTCTGCTGCTTTGAATATAGCACCACTACCAACACGAATTCGTTTGTTGTTATGGAGACGATAAAAGTCATCAATGTTATCATCCATTACCCAATGCTTTTCAGCACCAATAGAGATAGCATGATCCCAGCACCAGTTTCTCGCACGACCAGGACCATCACCATGATTACTAAACGGAGCAACAAGAAGAGTTACCCATTGACGTATATTAAACTTATCAAGTGCTTTTTCATAATTCTCTAAATCTTGTGGCTCAATCGCAATGTAATGAGGCACTGAAATCTTACTCAATGATCTTGATGTGATCATTGATTCATAACGACCTTTAGAGATAATGTAAACTGGTTGTTCAGGATTAGTCATCTTCTTCAATCCAACGTAACAGAGAATTAGCAGTTCTATCTAACTTTGGATGCCAAATTGCTGGATTGTTTTTAGATTTAGAAGAAGGAAACTGTCCAATCATTTCACAGAATTCGTTATAATCTTCTTCGTTTCGAAAATGAACGTATATTGTTTTAAATTTAGAATCTGTATTTTTTTCATTTTTAAATTCAGGCATACCTTCCCAATGTTTTTCCCAATAATTTGGATGAGAAGATTCTACATCTGGAATTTTGCCTAATATAGTTTCAAGTGTACCATCTTGAGGAGCATTATCTGCTTCTGTCATTTCTTTCATAAAGTTATCGTATTTACCACTTTCTTCAACACTCATTATTCATTCTCCGCAATGATTAATTTTTGCAATCGCATAACATCAATGGCAACATCGTGAATAGAATTATGCGCTTCAAACTTTTCTTGCCATTCTTCTAAAATGAAACTGGTCATCTTAGGAGCAAAATTAAATTTAGCATCAATATATGTTCGAGTGTCTCTTACGTTCCAATGTTTCAATCGATTTGATAACTCGTCCATTCTATTCACGTCAGTTGCCATTCTATATAGGATAATTGGATCAAATGTATTTGACCTAGACCACCAATATTGTGCATTTGGATTAGAATACAAGAGTTTCATTACATTGTCAATGAATTCTTCAACAGAAATATCATGCTTACTAGGCTTGACAACTTCGTTTATTAGTTTTGAATCTTTACTTTTCCACCACGCAAGAGTATTTGGATCAATCTTGTATCCAAAATCTTCTACTTGAGAGGCAACTTTTAGTTTGTCTTTGACAATGACAGATTCTACCAACTCTTCAAATGTATAAGGGTCAGTGAGAAATCTGTCAGCATCAAATATACCATACGCACATTCGAGAACTGGGAATCCTTTAAGTAAGTCGATTCCCAGTGTCTCAAAGTCAAAGATGAAATGTTGGCTGTTCATCCAATAAACTCCGATAAGGTATTATATTTTTTCTTTTTCCAATAATTAGGTCTATTATTCCAACAGCCAGTTTCTATCCTTTCATATCCACGAGACCTCAGATAATCATTGAATTTTGAACTCACTGTCTTGCCGTCGAATATAAAATTGCCATGATTGTATTGATTAAAATGTCCAATCGCTGGCTGATTGAAAGTACTCGCTATCAAAAAATATTTTGGATTACAAGTGTCAATTATATCTTCAACGTGCTCTATAGGATTAATAATATGTTCAAAATATTCTGAAGCGAAAATCAAATCTATTTCTGTTATTGACTTATGATTTGGCAACATAGTAAAGTCATTAGAAATGCCAATGTCTTTTGACATTTTGAACTGTAAACTATCCTCAAAGTTAGTTCCATAAACAGAACAATCTGGAAATATTTCTTTGAAAGATGCTGTAGTATAACCAAATCCGCATCCTAAATCTAATATAGAGTTTAAACCATCATTTCGCATATCATCTGCAATTGAAGTGCCAAATAAACTTTTTGGTTTTTGGATATCTTTTAAATATCTCCTAGAATAATTTACCCAAGAAAGCCAAACTTCAAACATGTAGTAAGGATCGGCATACACAGAATAGTCTGGCTCTTGTGAATTTTTTTCTAAAGATTTATACCATTGATCAAACAATCTATTGATTTCTTGCATATCATTAGAATTTACTTTTTTGCCACTATGTTGTTTAAAGTAAGTGACAGTATTAATATATGCTAAATCTGGATCTATCTTCGAGTTGTATTCACAACAAAAACTTATATATTCTTTAAGGTCTTGTTTTGTTATTTTATCAATATACATCAAAGATAGATCCAGTATAGTCTAAGCGACTTGCTTAGTATTTAGGTAAGAAATAAATTCTTCATTCGTCATTCTTTGAAGCAATCATATTGTTTTGAGAACCAATCTTGAACTTCTTCCCAAAAATTAGGACGGTCATCGCTGCCATCGTTGAACTCTTCAGATACTTCATCATACGGAAGCACACCTAAAATATCTTCGTAGTATTCTTCGTCAAGATGTTCTTCGTAATCTGTATCTTTACCCAGACCATATACGCCAATAAAGTTAGGCATCTCATCTTCGTAAGTTACCCAAACTACAGCATCTGGTGAATTAAGTTCAACTAACTTTCCATGAAGTTTATCATAGAATTGAATAGGAGGCGACCAAGCAGAAGTGCATGAGATATTAGCAGAATCAATATCATCAAATGTCAACCACTTTGCACCGACATTATCGATGTGCCAACCACGAGTCTCATCATAGTCTGAATAAAGTTCTTGAAGAAGAGTTTCCTCATTCATATTTTCTAGGAAGTTTTCTGCTTCTTCAGACAAGTTCTCAAAAGTAATATAAGAAGTTACATGATTAGCCATTATATAAAACTTTCTAAAGTAGTAATAGGTTGTAGTTCTTTATCAACATAAACACCTTTTTCACGCCGTCGTTGAATCTTACCGGCAAGCAGTCGGCGAGCATCATCACAACTAATACAATCACGAAGCGGATCACCATTCTTACGATGATAGAACTCGGATTCTGGAAGAATACGCTTGCACGTCTTACATTGACATCTGCGTATATCTTTTCCGTATAACGTGTTAATTAATCCTGATTTTACATATCGATACGCAACACCATTATTTCCACGTTTTATATTAGCCATTATCTAATACCTTCTTCAAGTCAGGAGCCCAATAGTTTGGACCTTTCAATACTTTACCATCTTCACGATAGATAGGTTTACCATCCTCGCCAAGTTTGCTCATGTTACTATTATGCACCTCTTCGAAGCATTTGTCAAGATCAATTCCAAAAGAATGTCCAGCGCCATATACAACATAGAGAAGGTCAGTTAACGCATCTGCAATCTCGACAATATCTCGCTTATCTAAGCCTTCACGAAGTTCTTCGAGTTCTTCTCGAATCAATTCGTATCGGAGTTCTGCCACGGATGTCCACTGCGGTTCAGTTTCTACATCTTGACCGAACGCATTCATGAAGTCTGCAACTTTTCCAAAGTTAGTCATCTAAAAATTCCTCTAACGTGTTGCTTCTGGAGTTCTTGTTGAATATCATATTTCCAATCTCTAAATTGAACTTAGGCATAGGTATTTCTTTTGAATTCTTTTTATCAGTTATGTCTTTCCATTTTAGATTATCATCTTTAGGATAAGATTGATCCCAATCGTAGTCTGATTTAGTTTTTAAATATTTCTTGGCAGTTTTATTGAGAGGGTAGATATATCGAAACATGTACCCAGAGATACGCTTAATGCCCTTCTTTTGCATGAAGTCAGATGTTAGCCAAAAAACTTGCTCTTTTCTTTTAAGTTTGTCAAATCTGCCATCATTTTTTTCTTTTAAGAATAAAGCATTCTCTTCACACAACTTTTTTGATGTCCTAGGATGTAGTTTCTCACCATTTTTCATGAGATAAACATCAGTGAAATATTTGTCGCCATAGCGGAAGTTAGATGCTTGATAAACATACCCACATTTACCCATAATGCCATCTGCCATTGTGTATAGAAAAAGACATTCTGGATAGTTATTTTTTAGCCAACGAATTGTAGAGGAAATCATTTGAGATTCAGAATTTTTGGGCATATCATCAGTCATACACATTTTACCAATTTCAAAGTAATATTTTGAGATGTGATTGACGTATTCACCCTTATCATTCTTTTTATTCATTTCGTCTTTAAATCCAGAAAACATTTTTTTGAAAGTGTCTCGTGGTCTTGTACCCCATCCAAGAGTTAGCACACCCACTAAAGCACTATCTAGAAAAAATCCTAGATAGTGCTTTGTGATCGAAGGCATGACTGGCGAGTAATGATGCTTTTCTACGAAGTCAACAGCAAGTTCTTTACTAATTTCTTTTACTTCATATTTTATTTTCATTATGCAGCTTTTTCTAACAATTCTTCGATTAATTCATCAATACACGATTCATCCTTATCCAATTTAAAACTATAAGTAGATTTATCTTTTTGTGTTTGAGTGAAGGTTTTACTATTAGAGTTATAATGAATGATAGTATCCATATTATGACAGTCTGTTAATGATGGATATACGCCGTAGAAAGAAATTCTATTAAATTTATTAATAAGGATTTCTTTGTTCTTCTCATCTTTTAAGGCTGATAAAACGAATGATAAACACTCTCCCTTCAAACTGTTAAATTGATTTAAAGAATCTCGACATCTGTCTTTAAAGATTTCTTCAAAATCATACCCCCCTTGTAAATCAAGTACTCCAGTATGTGCAATAATTCGAATATCGGCATTTGGATAATCATTAGCTTCTTTAATGGCTTTTTGCCAAACTAAAGTTGTTTTTGATGAAGTCGTTATTAAATATCTTACATTTTCTGAGTCATGTAACTTAAATGTATTAGTTTTTGCCTTATCTATATTCCATTTAGCATTTCCGCTAGTTTGCCAAGCGGCAATAGCTCCGTTAGGATTATGTGTATTATGTACGGTAAAAGAAAGTACATCTCGAGTTTTTGGAGTAAAAGTTGCCTTAGATAGTTCTAAAACTTTCTCACGAATCTTATCAATATCATTTGGTATACCGAACGCACCATCACTTTTCTTATAAAGGTCAACTAATTTTGAAACGGCGTTAATGATATCTTTTTTATCTGGAAGAGATGCTGGGTCACTTTGACAATTAAATGTCTGACCAGCCTCGATTAGAGCTTGTTCATAAGCATATTCACCTTGAACGTTTACATCATATGTGGCAACTACCATATGAGTCACGCCTCTCGAAGCCAAAATCTGTAATCGTGTATTTCCAGTTCCAACATCCCAACCTGTACCACATTTGATAACTTGTGGAGGGACATGTTTTGCTTTCCATCCATACCCCTCAATGGATTTCTGAACTTGTTGAATCTTGTCATTAAGCCCGTTTTGACGATGATATTGTTCTACGCCGCCATTTTCATATAGATCTTTTATGGCTACTATTTCAAAACCTTTAAACTCTAAGTGTTTCGGAAGGTCTTTACCGAAAGCAATCGTTTCAGTGTCTTGCCAAGAATTGGAATAAAGAAAATTATAGGAATCTTTTAATTCTTCTAATTTTTCTTTTGATTTTAGTTCAGACAGAGTAAAAATATATTTCATTTTCATATCCTTTAAAAGTTGAGTTCTTTTTTTCAAAATAGTTAATACAACTGCTATGATGGTGTTTCATACCTTAAATGTTGTCAACTAAGAATTGGAGCGGGTGGAGGGAATCGAACCCCCGTCATGAGATTGGAAATCTCAGGTAATGCCATTATACGACACCCGCATAATAATGTCAATAGATTTTTGTCATTTCCACCTTCTCAATTTATAAGCATAATATACGGGGAGATATTTAACGACTTCGACGTAGACGCAACTTTTGATCTTTCTTAGCTTTGCTAAGATGATAATCGTTAGCTTTGTCCGTAAATATAGCGCCTGAAAGGTGATCGTATTCATGTTGAATAATACGAGCACTGAATCCCGTATACTTCGTAGTTGTCGTTTCACCTTGAGCATCTGAAAATCTCATACGTACTTGTGATGGTCGTTTTATTTTAACAAATAATTTAGGATATGATAAACAACCTTCCTCATAATAAACTAAATCTCCCATGAAGTCAATAAGTTTTGGATTAAAAAATGCCATAATTGTTTCTTCATTGCTTGGATCACCCATCACAAAAACAGAAACAGAATGCCCACATTGATTTGCGGAAAGCCCCACACCATTTTTATTGATCATAGTCAATGCTAATTTTTTTGCAAACTCTTCAGGCTCCCACGTTTTACCGGAAAGATCGGTATAGTTATTATTAAAGTCCCAAGGTTGCGTTGGTGTCTTTAAAATTTTATCATACTTATCAACTAATTCAAACATGTATATTCCTCAATGATATATTTTTTAATACCACAATTTTTTGCCCAAACATTTGCTTGGTTTTCTGTATCGAATAGTCTTGGTCCTACATTTTCATATTGTACATTTGGATCTATGTGTAAAATCCAAATGTATCTTTTTTCAAATAAAATTTTGATTCCCCATTTTTTCATGCTGCTACCCTCGAGAAATTTTTATATTTTTCAAAACGAATGACAGAACGAAACTTGTCTTGCAACACATCACCTTTGTGGCTGATGAGAAACACATTGGTATCCTTACCAAGTTCATTGAGTAGTTTTAGAAATTCATCACAACCAGAAGTATCCAATGAAGCATCAAATACTTCATCCAAAATAAGTAAGTTTGTGTTGGTAGAGTTTTTCATTTTTGCAATGGCTCTCCATGTAAGTAATAGAGACAAATCAATTCTCATCTTTTCGCCTTCACTGAAAGAAGAATAACTAAACTTATCTCGATGTCTTGATTTTATAGACTCATCAAAATTTTCATCTAATTCAAAACTTACAAAGAACTCCATTGCAGCAAGATATTTATTTACGAGTTTATTCATAACTGGAACATACTGCCGAACAATTTGAGTTTTGATTCCAGTATCCTTTAACATGTCAGCGGCAACATTTAAGAGTTGTTGTTCGTAAAGGTAATCCTCTTTTTGTTTTTCATAACCTTTTATTTTTTTCTCAATCTCTTTTACCTTTTTATTTTCATTCTTTAGACTACCAACATCAGCAACCTCTGTGTCAATATTTTCTCTTAATTGACCAATGTACTTGTTTAATGAAGAAATCTGATTGTTACAGTCAGATACTTTTTCTAGATGCTCTTTAATCTCTGAGTTAATCTCATGAATATCAAGTAGTCTCTGATTCTCTTTATCAAGTTCAATCTGTAACTTTTCTAGAGCATCTACCACATCTTGAATCTTTTGATTGTTGTCATTGATCTTTGTCTCTTTAATCTCTAAAGAGATTTCTTGTGTACAAGTTGGACAATGATCATTTTGCTCATAAAACTTGAGTTCACTTTTTAGTTTCTTTGTCTTATCTTCAAACTTGCTCTCAATCTTGAGAATCTCTTGGAGTTTTTTGTTTACGTTATCTTCATCTTTAATTGAGTCTTTTAATTGATCAATTAATTTATTATTCAAATCAATATCAACATTTAATCTTACTATCGATGTTTCTGACTTTTCAATTTCAGTTTTTAATGTTTCAATTCTTTCTTTATTCTTTGATCGAATTTCATCAATGTAATGATTATGTACATTCAGTTTCTCGTCTTCAAGGTCAATTTGATGACGAATCTCTTTCAAGTTTTCTTTATTCGTTTGTAATTTTTCTTTTAAAATAAGATTCATTGAAGTGAAGATTTTGAGATCAAGTAGATCCTCAATTACTTCTCTCCTTTGCCATGCTGGCAATTGCATAAAAGGAATAAAGGTAGATGAGCCTAATATTACAATCTGTGTGAAAGAATTGTAATTGAGTTTTAAAATATTTTTTTCAAGATCTGATTGATAATCGGTGATTTTGGCTGTTTGGTTTATCATTATACCATCTTGCCAAATTTCAAATACGTGAGGTTTATATCCTCTTACAATTTTATATTTCTTATTCCCAACACTAAAATCGATTTCTACTAGTAATCCTTTTCCGTTTACTGAGTTAACAAGTTGTGGTTTGTTAATTTTACGAAATGGCTTACCAAACAAAACAAAGCATAATGCATCAAGCACAGTTGATTTACCTGCGCCATTCTCTCCAATAATTAGAGTTGTTGGGTTTCTGTCAAACTGAATTTCAGTCCAACTGTTTCCGGTAGAAAGAAAATTTTTCCACCGAACATTATGAAAATGAATCATGCAACTTCCGTGTTTTGTGCCTCAATATAAAGATTGGAAAATAGTTGCTGTAACTTTTGTTTATCTACTTTGGTTTCCATCTTTTCGACATATTTAAAAAGCGAAGTCAACGTATCTTCCGCTTCACTTATAATTTCTTCTTCAGATTGTTGATCTAAATTTTTATTATCTTCAACAATCGAAACATTTGCGGGATTATTTTTGTACAGGGAATCTAATACCATGTCAAACCAGTAAGGATTATTTTTATTTTTAACAATCACTTTCACATATGTATCTGTATATTCTTCAAAATTATATTTACTCATAATCTCTTCATAAGAAGAAATGTCAAAATCATCATACCATAACTTATTAAACATTCTATATGGATTTTGAATAAAAGTCAAGTCTCTTTTTTCAGAATCAAAAATATGAAATCCTCTTTGATCATTATAGTCATTCCAAAATAATTCATATGGATTACCAAGATAGTTAATGTTTCCTCTTGAAGACTTATGATGAAAGTGACCTGAACATACCATATCAAATTTATCAAAAAGACTTGCTTGCATACCATGTGGGTTTGGCATACCTCGATACATTTCGAAACCAGCGAGTTCTAAGTGACCAAATAAAATTTGTGCTTTTGTATTCTTTACAAAGTTCAAAGATTCATCATAGTTAGTATTATTAATCCATGGTAGCATTGCAATAATACAATCACTAAAGTTATATTCAATTGGCTCTGAATAGAATGTGATATTAGGATTGTTAAACAATTCATTCATTGCATTGACTTCATTTGTGTTCCGATATGGAATATCATGATTGCCGACAATACCAACAAGTTTGATATTGTTATCAATACAAGGTTGAACAAAGATTCGTTTAAATTCTTTCAAAGTGACATAATTGATAAACTTTCGCCTATCAACAATATCACCAAGATGAAAGATGGTTTGAATATTATTTTTTAAGATATATGGAAAGAAAATATTGGTATAAAATTTTTCAAAATAATCTAAAAAAATATGACTGTCATTACGCACACCAAAGTGTGTATCAGTTATAATTGCTGCTTTCATATTATCAATCTGACATCAACGTATCTACTGCAGTATTTCTATTTCTTTTTCTGCGTTTTGTTTCTTCAAAATTCTCAATGAAAACATCAATATGATCTCTTGACCATTCATCAGCTTTTGATTTGTTTACATAATCAGTGCCACCATCATGATCTTGTGTATCATAATTCATATTTGTAACATTAATTTCATCTGCTAATTTATATTTTGTATAGAGATGTTTCTTTTCTTTTTGAATTCTTCTTAGGAATGCATAAAAGATAATTTGTGTGAAATACGCAAAAGGATTTTGAGATTTTTCTGGATCAAAATTATCGATATATTGTAAACAGTTTTCAATACCATCGGAGATAAATTCATCTTTGAAGGTATAATTAACAAAGTTTGGTTTATGAGAAAGATGAACAGCAATCTTCATAATACACTCGCCAATATACGGAGTGACAGGAGGTCGTTGTTCATTTCTTTTCTCTGCTTCAACAACTGATTTTTTATACTCAATCATTGCAGCAAGAAACTCTTTGTTGTTTACATAATGTTGTAATTTTTTCTTTGCCATATTAGTGTACCATTATATTTGTGTTTGCAAATTTTTCATATAAAGCTCTGGTTATTTCTTCTTCATACTCACGAGATTGCGTATTTTCTAAAGATTCCAAAGCCTGATTGTAAAAATCAACTATATCATTGGTTGGAATACCAGAGGTTACTATATGATTCCTTCTTAAAAAAAATTCTTGTTCATTAACAAAAGGAATCCATTTTGATATTTTAACTGAAGATCCAAAGTTAGTATGCCGAGAAAAAAGTTGAAGAGGATTGACTAATAATAATCCTTCATCATCTTCTCCATCAACAGAAGAAATTAAATTTTCTCCAGTAACTAATTTAAAGTATAAAATATTTTGGTCCATTAGTAAACCTTTTTTATAAATTTATATTATAAATTTTATACTCAAACTCTTCTTCGTTATAGATTTTTATTCTTTCGGCAAAATGTGTTAGTGTGTAATTTGTTTTTGACTTGTTTCTTAAATCGTCGGCGATGTCGAAGAGCGTCGCCCTAGTTTTTTCATCACCCTTGCGTAACCCCCTTCCAATAGATTGGAGATTGCGAATGCGAGACTTAGTGGGAGAAGAAAAAATAATATTATGAAGGTTACGAATATTAATCCCCGTACTAAAAGTGCCATACGAAGCAATAATGATTGCGTCTTTTTCTTTTTCGGTAATAGCCCTGATCTGTTCGCGTGTCTCTGCATCCGTGCCTCCGTATACAAAAAAGACTTTTCGATTGTTTTCCACCGACTTTGATATTAAATCATAAAGTATCTTTCCATGCTTTTCTACATATTGAAATAATAAAAGAGTATTTCCATTCAATGATAATGCTAAGTTCTTTATAAAAATATTTCTTCTATTATTACTTATTATAAAATCAATCTCATCTTGATACTTCATCTTACTGACAAGTTTCTTTTCTTCATCAGTATACTTCAAAACTAAACACTTAATTCTAAAGTTTGCCAGGTGATCTTGTTCAATCAGTTCTTTTGTTTTTACAAATTGCTTTACTTTACCAAACAATCCTTCAAGCACGAGCTTATGCGTTTGTGTGCCATCAAGCGTACCAGTAAATCCAAATCGATACTTACAATCAACTAACTTAGTCATGATAGATGTCAAAGACTTTGCTTTAAATAAATGACATTCATCTCCAACGACTACCTCATATTGAGAGAAATATTTCTTTGGTAAATTATATAATGACTGCCATGTTGATACTACTATTCTTGCATCTGTTTGTTTTTCATGACCACTCATAATAATATGAATATCATTTACATCAGAACCATACTCAACAAAGTCCGATTTCATCTGATGTACTAGCGAAGTTGTAGGGACAATAATTAAAGTTTTTGAATCACCATACCATTGAGTCAAAAGCCATATAATAAATGATTTCCCTGAAGCAGTAGGTGAAACAAGTAAACTACGATTGTTTCGTACAAGATGGACAAAACTTTCTAATTGATAATCGCGAGGAGTAAATTTAGTTTTGAGTTCTTGTATAAATTCTTTTGCTTCTTTTACTGAAAAATTTTCTTGTATATCAATATTGTCCAAAATGTCTAGATCATATTCGCGTTCATCAGCAAAATGTTTAACATATGGCAATAATCCAACATACAGCTGTTTTGTTCTACCATCGTAAAGTCTGATACGGCCATCCCACATACGATTACGATACGCAGGCATAAACTTAGCACCAGGGACTGTAAACGTGAAGTAATCCGACAGCTCCTGTCGTATAACAGGTTCTGCATCGACCTTCATATATACTTCATTTTCCTTCGATATTATCAACGTGTTCGCTCTAACATCATTATTGTCCAGAAGTAAATCGGAGGAAATCCAGACTGTTTTTGATGACATAACCCCTCGAATTTATTGCTTTTATTATTTCTTCGAGTACATCAACCATCTCTTGTTGATATGCTATTTTTGTATTTAACTGCACCATCTCATCATCACTGTCTACATAATAATTTATATCTTGTTTAAGTCTTTTATATGGATAAGGTTCTCGCCCAAGTTCAGCAAGATCTTCTGGATTATTAAGATCGCCTCTATAGTAATCCATCAAGCGTTGTTGTAATTGCTTTTGTTTCATCTTAAAAGCACGAAGTTTCAATCTCTCATCAGAGAAATGTTTTAGATATTTACCATGTAAGATTGGAATATTTAGACTCTCGCGAGACAATTCAGTCTCGTCAATCTTAGAGTCACTCTGCCACATAACAATAATGTCTTCAATTTTCATATACCGAAACTTTCTCCACACCCACAATTAGAACTTGACATTGGATTCTTTACGGATAAGAAAGAACCACCGAGCTCAACAACATAATCAATCGTACTACCTAATATATATAACTCGGACATAGGATCAATTACCAACACATTATCAATTGGATTACTCCATTGAATATCATTATTATCTTTTGCAAACCCCCATACGTACTGGAATCCAGCACATCCTCCAGACTTAACATACAATGATACATAATCATTGTCTGGTTTGATTGAGTTTAGATAATTTTTAGCAGAAGATGTAATATTTACCATTTATATTACCTTAAAGAGACTACAAAGTCTATTATACTGTAATTTTTAAACAAGTAAATAGATTTTTATAACTTTTCGATTGTAAAAATACGATATCTAAAAACAACATCAGCTTCTAGGTATTCTACATCAGTCTGCGTGACATCAAACGCTAGTGGTGAAAGTGACAGAGGGAACATGTCTTGGAATGCAATACGTATAGATGGATTTTGATTTGAAGATAAAACCATAATCGATCCATCAGAAAAAATACCATCACCTTTCTTTATATTTTTATATTGATCTAGTGAAACAGGATGACCTAGTCCAATAATCCAATCATGAATTTCAAGATAATTTGACATGTTTTCATCTACGCGGAATCGTAGAGTGAATGTTTCGTAAGTGACTCTATCACCAGGTCTTGGAATTTGTCCTATTGGGTTTGGTTGTAAAATTTCTTGAATAGAGATTGTGGGCAGAGTAGCACTTTGACAAAAGTACTCGACATTAGGTGCTCTGTTAAGCTGAAATCTAAATCCAAGTGGAGATAGAAAATTTACATTTTGCGTAAGATTGTTTTCATTTAAAGTGTTTACGCCAATCTTTGGTATTAATGCCATGTCTTAATCTCTTTTATAAATTCAGCTACGCGATAACCTTTATGATTGTCAGTATATGACACTTGAACTTCTTTAATTACAGCTT
>Ga0208019_1000638_pt1 | contig 18999 bp, 19 predicted proteins | sample CB_VirMetaG_5_FD_184540 | JGI IMG/M metagenome (GOLD analysis project Ga0208019, IMG submission 184540) | Freshwater to marine saline gradient viral communities from Chesapeake Bay - CB_1508_1D Viral MetaG (SPAdes) (version 4) | ecosystem: Environmental > Aquatic > Marine > Coastal | place: USA...
TTCAATTTCATTTACTGGATACACACGTTGATTGGCGTTCTTTACACCACCCTGGATGCAAATACCTTTCATGTAAAGGTTCTTAGAAGAGCCTTCTCCACTGCTTTCGACAACAATCTTAGCAGCATCGAAGGTTAAGTTCTCTTTTAAGTATGCCATACCTTTCGGTGTCCTTATAATGTGCTCTTAGCGTTGGTACCAGATTCTTCGCCCTTGACCTTAGCCTTAGGTGCAGCACTTGGCTTTTGAGTTGAACGAGCAGGAGTATTACCTACTTCGCCAATTAAGTCTTGTGCAGTTGGTGCAGTGCGACCTTTTTCTTCGCCAGTCTTTTGGTGTGGTTTAGCTTCTGCGCCTTTAGCACCTGCGTTAGCAGCTACACTTGACTTTTTGTTTACAGCACCATCTTCGCTTTTGACTGGAGCAGGAGCAGCTTTTAGAGCAACGCCTTCTTCTAATGCTTCAGCATCTTCGTCTTCGGTAACTTCTTCGTCTGATTCAAACATGCCTTCCATTTCTGGTTCCATTTCCATGTCCATATCAGCGTGTTCTGGTTCGCCAGCTTCGTCAGCCATCCAAGCTTCAAATTCTGCCATTAATTCTTCCATTTGATCTTCTAGATCAACAACACGGTCTTCTAAATCTTCTTCTTCGCCTTCTTCTTCATCAGCGTCTAGTTCTAGTTCGCCTTCTTCGTCGCCCATTTCAACGTCCATTTCCATGTCGTCGTCTTCGGCTTCAGCAACGCCTTCTTCGTCAGCTTCAACGTCGTCGATTAAATCATCAACTTCATCTTCTTCTGACATTAGGTTTTCGTAAATTTCACGGCTCTTTTCAACAACGATTTCGTGGAAAAGATCTTGTGCTTTTGCGTCTTCATCATTGATCACGTATTCGATCAATTTTTCAAATTTGTTCATAATGGTATTCTCCAATAAAGTATGGCTTTATGTGTAATGTATTTACAATGACTTACAAAAATATGTGCATATTACGTCAGAAAATGACAAAAAATGCAAAAAATAGGTAGAATTAGCCTAATTTTTGGCTAATAGTGATTACATAGGCGGTTGCATTCCACCGGCGGGCGCAGCGTATTGGCGTTGAACTTTTTTTAGCTTTTCTCGATATTCGATGTTTCTTAGGTCCAGCATTCGACGAAGTTTATTGATTTGTTTAAGCGTTAGCCGTGTTTTACGAGTAGCATCGCTGTCGAGCTGAGTATTGTCATCCTCGGCATCTTGATACCCTGGTACTGCTTGGTCGAACATTTCATTTAAATTCATAATACTATTTACCTTTTACTCGCCTGGAGGAGCACCTGCGCCGCCTGTTGGTCCTGTGCTAGGCATTGGCGGAACTTCACCTGCACCCGCTTCGACGCCTTCTTCACCTTCCGGTGGCATCTCCATGCCTGCTAGATTACCCAAATCCGATTCAAACCCACCGGGCATAACTCCCACTGAGCGCAAGTCTGCGCCTTCAGGACTCATTTCTTCGGTTGCACCTTGTTCTTCATTCCACAGCTCTTCGTTGCGCACAATTTCTTCTTCGGTTAAACCTAGGAATCTTTCCAACGCAAAACGCTTGCTTATGTAAGGCAATTGTTCAACACCCTGAAATGTGCTGACTCTAGCTGCATCCATTTCTGCTTGGCGGAAGCTGGCAAAGTTTTGTGGAGAATTAAATTTTAAATCAAACAATCCAGAGTCAATGTTAAAGCCTCTCCAGCGCAAAAACATCTTAAACTCATCGTCTAGTGTAGCAACAAGTGTATTTTGTAAACGCTGACAGTATTGATTAAAACGATATTCTTGAATTAGTGCTGTGCCTACACGTCCATCTGACAATGGTGTTGCTGAATCATCCGGTCCAGTTGGCAAATAACTGCTGGGCACACGCAAACCACGTGCCATTTTATTATTAAAGTACTTTAAGTCATCAATTTGACCTAGGTTTTCACCGCCGGGCAAGGTTTCCACTTTAGAACCGCGTCCTTCAGCCGTTTGTGGGAAGAAGTAATCTTCGTTAATGCTCAATGGATTGTAACTTGCATCCATTGCACTAGCACCACCGTTCTTTGTGGGGATTCTGCGTTGGTGAATTTCGTTTTTAACACGTTCAACAAAGCTCATGGCCATATGCGATGGCATGTTACCTACATCAATATAAAACACACGACGTTCTGGTGCACGTTGTACACGATAAATTAGAATAGCGTCTTCAAGTAATTCTTTTTGCTTGAATACTTTAAAAATGTTTTCTAAGATGCTTTGTCCAAATGGCCAAAAGTAATCTAGTCCTTCGGTTAAACTTAAATGAACAACGTGTTTAGCATCAATAGCTGATTCATTCATTGCAGTTTCGAAACGTCCTTGGATGCCTGCACCGGATCCGCTGGGCGCATTATAGTTGTACTGCTGTCCGTTAGCACTGGTTGGAATAGTGTGTTGGAAATCGTTTGTAGACTTTTGCGCTACGGTTAAATTTTCAAAGTTAGGGTTAATATCGCGTACAACGTACTGTTCTGGGCGTTTTCCTTCGCTTTCGTTTACAATAACACGTGCAACTTTACTTGGTTCTACCCAAAATAGTTCAAATGTTTCTGGGTCGCGAATAAAAACTTGATCGCCATACTTTAGTGTATTGCGAAACAGTTTAAACACACGTTGATCAAACTGGTTTAGTTTAGACCATTGTTTTAGCTGTTGTCTAATTAGGTTAACTTCGTTTTCAGTTGGCTTTTCGTTGAAATTAATTTCAAACGCTGTGCCGTTTTGTTCGTTTTCTTGAGTGCAAAACTCAGCAATAATGTCCAAGCATGCATTGATTTCCGAGTCCATGTCCATGGCTTCGTATTGATTATAACGTTCGACACGATTTGGATGACCTGTGTATACTTCCGGGAGTATACTTTCATAATTGCGGAAAGCAAAGTTTGGCGAGTTGCCGTTGGTATTGCCGCCGTTGCCCAGTGGACTAAACTTGCCTGTTGTATCCGCTGCTCGAAAATGCTTTTTATAACTCATGTTGCTATTTAGCTGTAATTTGAGCGGAACATCTTTTCGTTAACGTTGGTATTTTTCTTAAATTCGTCCAGTAGTGCAGCCAGCATACCGGTTTGTTTTTCTAGTAATTCAAGTTGTGGTTTCATGTCCCGAGAATCTTTAATTTCAACCGTTTGCTTCTTTAATTCATCGCCAGTAATAGCGTTGTTTACCGCAGTTAGTGCTGGCTGATAGCCGGACTTTGGCCCAGACGACACACTGGATTGTTGCAAATTAGTTTCTGGGTTAGATAAAGATTCGGGTGCAGCAGTTGATGGAGATATACCAGGTGTAGTTGGAATAGTTGTAGATGGTGTTTGCTGTTTTGGACCTATTTTTACCGGTTCTGCAACTTTATTTTTAAGTGATTCTAGATCTCCACCTAGTGATTCATACAACCAATCACCAATTTTATCCATTGTGCTCGGTTCTGTTGGCGCAACAACATCTTTGGGTTCATAAGGTTTGCGTTTTTGTTCTTTTTCCTGAGCAAGTTGTTCTTCATCTACAAATGCATCACGGATCTGTTTGCCTATGGAATTGTCACCGAGTATCGCGGGCTGATCGTATAGCTCTTTATCTAGTCTACGCTGAGTTGCATCCATCTGCGTATATAGATCTCTAGTTTCTGGTGTAATTGGTCGTGAAGATGTCCAGCCATCCCAAAAAGTGTCTTTTTGATTTGCTAGCTTTTTGTTTAGTTCTGCAAGGTGATTGTTAAGTTCAGTGACCTTGTCTTCAGAAATAGGGTTAATTCCAGCTAAATGATCACGCAGTTGCTTTTCAGTATCAGCAATTTCCGCAAGAGTTTCCCGTGCCTGCGTTTCTTGTGCTGCATAATTTGGGCTTTCATTAAGTGTTTTGCGAATCCATTGTACAGTTTCGTCAATTGCTACTGCAAGAGTTTTAACACCGTCTGCAACAACTGGAAAATCAGTTGCTAGCATTGATATTGCTGCAGAAGCATTTTCTAGACTAATTTTTGCTCCAGCGAGATTTTTTGTTGTTTCATCTTGTACTGTTGTTCCTTGATCAATTGCAGTGTATGCTCCAGTAATTGCTTCACCGATCTTGCCTGCATCACGTGTGGCTAGATTCAATTGTTCGTTGTACATTTGTGTTGCAACGGTGTTGTTGCCAGTTGCCATTGCTAGCCCGCGATATTGTTCTTCTGCAATTTTTGCGCTGTCCTGAAGGTTCTGTGTAAATTCTGCCATTTTTATAGAACCACTAGCAAGCTGACCTACATTATCCGCAAACCCAGGAATTGTCGCGGCTGCGGCTTTTGCTTCCGGTGTTGTATAAAAACCAGTAGCCGCTGCCATAATAGCAGATGCCATTTGCCTGTTGCCCATTGCTGTTTGTGCTAGAACGGCTGCTTGTAGTTCTTTTGCTGCGGCTTCTTGACCGTTTAACTGCATGTCACGAATTTTAGCAGCAAACCGTTCGTTAAGCATCATTTGATCCATTTCGGATTGCAATTGTTTGCGACTCATGCCGGTAAGTTTAGCAATAGCGTCCAGCTCTTTGCCGTATGCTAGTGTTCCTGCCGTTAGCTGTTCATTGCTAAGTGTCTGTTGTGCGCTAAATCGACGCTGTAGGTCAGCGTACTGAATCATTGTGTCGGCAATTTCATCCGAACTATAACCCAAAACACGCAACTGCATATCCAAGCTATTGCCTTGATCGTCCAATTGCTTCATTGCACCGGCAGTAGCAGTAAACTGCTTGGATGCATCCAGGACTGTTCCGCTTAATCCTGCTAAACGCTGTGAATTTTTAGCAACTATTGCTGCCATTGCTTCGATTGGCAGTCCTAATTCACCGAATTGTGTTCTAATATCTTCAATACCTTGTGCACCAGCAGCACCAACTTGACTTAGATTTTCAAATGCGCCGTATGCAGACTGGTATTGATCAATCATGTAACTAGTTGCTTGTCCAGCAGCAACCGTTAATCCCTTTAGCGCACCGCCCACAAGTGGCACGACACTGAGTAATTCTCCTACTACACCTGAAACTGCGGTAATTGCACTGTTTAAAACGTTGAAACTAGTGTTACCCTTGCCTACGGCGCCGATCATTCCAGCCAATGATGTGCCAGCAGCCGCAAATGATTCTCGTAATCGTTTGGCTTCTTGATCTAGTTCCTCTTGGGAGCGGGCTGCTTTACGTGCGGCTGCTTCAAGCGTGCGCATTGCATCTGCGGGAATATCTGCACCACGCCGTACAGCTTCCAGAGCTGCTTCGATTGCGTGTCCTAGGTCAATGATGTCTTCGGGATTTTGATCGGCCATATTTTTTTACCATAAGTAATTTACACATATTTATTTCTAGGAAAACCCATGGCTGATAACCCACTAAAATCATATTTTAGAAGACCGTCAATTTACATTAAACTGCCCAGCGGCGGTAATTTTTGGCCGCCGGGAACTGTCGAGATGCCGGAAAATCAAGAATTAGCAGTTTATCCAATGACTGCTATTGATGAAATTACCTACAGAACTCCAGATGCATTGTTTAATGGCCAAGCACTTGTGGATGTAATTCAAAGTTGCATACCCGCAATCAAAAATGCCTGGGCAATGCCTAATATCGATGTTGATACCATTTTAGTGGCAATTAGAATTGCCAGTTACGGACACAGCATGGACATCGACACAACATGTCCAAAATGTTCCGAAGAATCAACGTATGCATTAGACTTACGTACTGTTCTCGAAGGATTAAAAGTTCCAAAGTTTGATAGACCAAAATCCATCGGTGACCTAGAATTTCATTTTAAACCACTGAGTTATAAACAGCTCACCGACAACAGTATTGTGCAGTTTGAAGAACAAAAATTGCTAAGTTTGTTGCAGAATGCAGAAATGGCCGAAGAAGAAAAACTCAAACTAGTAACCGATGCGTTTAAAAAAGTAAGCCAATTGACCATGAAAGCAGTGCGACAAGGCATACACTATATTAAAACTCCGGATTCGTCGGTGAGTGAACCTCAACACATTGATGAATTTTTACATAACTGCGAAAAATCTATTTTTGATGCGGTGAGAGATCACATCATGCAGTTGCGCAGTGAAGCAGAATTAAAACCGCTGTCAATTAAATGTAGTCACTGCGGTCACGACTATAAACAACCATTTACTCTGGACATGACCAATTTTTTCGGATAAGGCTTCTAACCTTGGATTCCGATGAAATTGCTAAATACGTTGATCAGTTAGAAGCCGAAACACGCAACATCAAAAACGAAGCACTGCGTTTTTCGTGGTATATGCGCGGTGGTCTTAGTTATGAACATGCGTTGATGTTGAGTTTTAGTGAACGCGAATCACTGGCCAAGCTGGTTAAAGAAAATATAGAAACAACCAAAAAAACAGGATTACCCTATTTCTAATGGATTTAAAAACAGCACGTGAATCAGTTGAACACTGGTTAGAAACATTTATAGAAGTGCCGCATCCGGCATTAAACGAATTTCCACCCTGCCCATATGCACGGCAAGCGCGATTAAAAAACCAAGTGGATTATCGTTTAGGCGGTGATCCGTATGTTGACTTACTTGCATTGAGTAAAGCTGGCATGGGAAGTTGGGAAGTAGTGGTTTATATCTATGATCCTGTGGTGTGGAGTGCTGACGAATTTAATTCACTGATAGACGAAGCAAATGCAGGACCAATGAAAGCAGCAGGACTCGTAAGTTTAAGTGATCATCCAGATCACGTAGAATCACAAAAAGGCGTTTGTTTTAATCACGGAACCTATGCATTAAGCATTGCTGCGCTAACCAAAAATCTAGATGATGCCAGTGCGCAACTCTACAAAAAAGGATATTACGACGGTTGGGATTCAGAATATTTAGACGATCTTTTTACAAATCGCCAAGACCCGAGAAACAACTAAGTTTAGCATCTCGTCTGCAAGCACGTTTATATTCCTGATTGTCAACACTCCATTCCGAACCAGTCCACCACTGAAATCCTTGGATGTTTGCTTTATACAAACCCGATAGTTCATATCCAGGGCCCATGTACACATACTCGTATCCTGCTTGCTTGGCCCAAGCAAGCTCATGATACAAACTGTTGTGACCGAGTTTTAATTCTGGCTTAGCATAGTCCCACGCAAATAAAACTGTTTCTAAACTTTTGGTAGAATATCTACGCAGTTTTGACCAACCCACAAATTCTGCATCGTCGTAATATTCAAACAGCACGTCCATGTCCAGCCATGTTTCTACTTCATCGTGAAACAAATCTTGGTATTTTTTATAGTAGCAATATGCCGAATAAATGTGTCTTAATTCGGCTTTTTTCTTGTTATAATCACCCAGTGCATAGTGCGAATCATTAAAAAGATCATAATCAATTTCACTGAGATTGCAGCGTGTGCTTCTGCTTTGAAACCAAGTTAACTGACCGTTTTCAAAACTCAACGACCAACCTTGTGCTAGTGCATCGTCATATTCGTTAGGTTGCACATCAACTAAATTTGCTTTATAATACTGTACGTCTGCTTGTTCTTGTAGACCAAATTTATGTGTGAATTCTATACGCATATAATTAATTATGTATTTAAATTGGAGATACCATGGACATTTATCATATCTGGGCCGAAAAAAGCGCAGACATTTCGGACATCGATTGGGTTAATAATATGAAAGGCTTTCTTGATCACCTAAAGAATGAAGGCAAGTGTGAGGGATATCGCATTACTCGCTGCAAAATGGGATTCGCTAGTATTCCTAATTTGCCGGAATGGCATATTATGATGGAATTTAAAAATATGGCACAGCTCGAAGAAGCATTTCAGCGAGTAGCACCTCTAGAAGGCGAATTAGAAAACAAACACCAAAGTTTTAATCAGTTTGTTGAAGATATTAAACACGCATATTATCGTGACTGGCCTGACACATTTGCATAAATAAATTTGTTACGCAATGTAACGAGCCTAAATCATAGCCCCTAGTACGCCAAAGCTAGGGGCTTTTTCATGTCTACTATTTCTAAAATATCGTTGTGTACAATAGTTAAAGTCAGAACTATCCATTAAGACCAAAATACCGTATATTAATTGTTACAGTAAGGAGATGTCTAACGACATCTAAAACGAACTAGCGTCCGTTTTATTTTGTTTTTATTCTAATAGAAAGGATAGTTTTTATATTGATTACTGTTTAATAAACAATACTTCTTTTAGGTCTTTCTGCAGATTAAGCGGTCAGATGGAACCTCTTTTAAGGTTCCATCATCTTTCTGCGAGTTACACAGTCTTTCCTGGAAGTAGGTGTTTTGAGTTTTTACACTATCTTTGTTAACGGGACTCTGCGCTTTTCCCATACCTACCGCGACACGCATTGCTGTTAATGCGTCGTAAACCTCGTTCCTAGTTGTTTACGTTCATTTATAACTGATAGTGCTTAGATCCAGAACAATAGATCTCCGCCAATACTTTAACACCATGGGGTGTGTCTCGACGTGTACGTGTCCCGCTTTTCATGTCCACGGGTTTTTTCACAGCAGAATTATGTCCGGCCTGCCAACCTTGTGTGTTCCGTTGTGTCTTGGTGCCGTTACGGTCGTGTTAACGCACTAAGAGCAAAGTTCTTTTAGTTTGTTTTGATTGTGCCTTATGCCTAAGAATGAGCCTAAATCTGTTACAACCCAAGGTCCTGCCAAGGACTCCGATAATGGACTGTAACAAGTATAATTTTCTATATTAAAATGTGCCTTGTGCCTGTGTTGAAATGCCAAAAATGTGCCTTTACGGTTGAACTTCATAAACAACAAGTTTACGTCTCCTTCATCCTCGGCATCTAGGCACTGTGTTATCCAACCGTCAAGAAGTTTGCAGTCGCCTGTATATAGTTGATGCCAAGGCATTTCCGCATAGCTTTTACACTCTGCGTTAAAATGCACGAAGCTGGGTCCAGGAATTATATCTCCTTTTAGAGCCCGAATTTGTCCTTCGTGCAAAAATTCTTTGCGTGCGCTGTTTGTTCCACCAACATATGCACCTGAACCCGGTGCTCTTATAAAGCTTTCGTTGTAAATTGAGGATAGTTGCCGAGCAACTTCTCGCTCCCAACTGCTACCTTTTGCTTTTTGTGGACTTGGCACGTGCTTACTTATATCCTGTAATTAAAATGTAACAATTTTCTTATAAAAGTTGAACATTTCTAAACCATTGCTGTTCGAATGTTGACTGATTATCTAAATTAACACTACAGTTTCTTTCGCAGATTGTGTATGGAGTTTGTTTCCAACTATCAGTGATCAGTTTATAGTTTTGAGACTCAAGCAATAATGTCAATTCTTGATCTTTTGAGAATGCCTTATTTCCAATCCAGCAGCAAGGATAAATTTCTCCAGTAGCAGCAACATATAAACTTTTTTCTTCTAAAGCATGACATTTAATTTGTTTACTTTTCGACGACTCTGGAAGTTTGAACCCTTTGGGTGGTTCAAAACCAGCTACCGGTGTTGTTTTAAAGCGTTTACTAACTTTAGCTCTAAACCAAGAAAACCCCAAATCTTTTGCTAAATTTAAACAATCATTGACCTGATGCTTATTGTAATCAAATACTAACATGTCCCAGTGTGCGCTTGCTCCGGTTTTAATAAATGCTTCGGCATTTTTAATCACTTTAGAAAAGTTTACATTTTTTCTATAAATGTGATTGGTATCTTTTAACCCATCGATACTAAACACACAAAAATCAATAACATTACCTAATTGTTCCCACCATTTAGTGTTTTGAATACCACCGTTGGTGTTCATGCCTAGTTCAATTGCTGGATTTACTGACCTAAAAAATTTAAAAATTGTTAAAGTTTCGCGACTAGCAGCAGGATCTCCAAAATCACCGCATGCAAAAACTTTGTCAAGTTGTTTAATAAACTCTATGTCAAACAATTCTTTAATTTGATCAAGCGATAGTGCACATCTATCCGTTTTGTCGTTGTATAATATTGGATTTTCGCGAGCGCATTGGGGGCAAGCAGCATTGCAAACAGTAGTAGTTTCAAGATGTAAAACTTTAATTGATTCTCGTTCAAACATTGTCAGTATTGTAGGTTGTGAATCCGTTTTCTTTTACAACAGTTAATGTGTTGTGAACACGTCCAATTAGCTCGTCTTTATGTGAAACTAACCAAACTGATTTATTACGTTCTCGAGACATCTGTTTAAGTATGCTTAAACTGTTTTCTACACCTTGTGTATCCATACCAGAGTCAATAAGCTCATCAATAAACACAAGGTTAATAGGTTGATACAAAGATTCCCAAACGTCACGAAATGCCCACGACAAACTTAATATAAGTCGGTTACGTTCACCGCGCGACAAATTATCAAAGTCTAAATCTCTGCCTAAATCTGTAATTTCTACACTAAGATCATTCAAAAATTGTACAGTATGGCGTAATCCAATTTTGTCCAAATAGTGTGTTAAACGACTGTTTAGGTATGCTAGATTTTGATCGATGATCTTTTTGCGAATAAACGAATCTTTATTAGTTAGCAGTTTAAGCAAAAAATCTTGATGTTCTTGTAGATTGCTTAATTCGTTAATACCATCATAGGAAATTTCCTGTAATGCTGCTGCTTCCATTTCTGCAATCTGTTCGGCATATGGATCCAGTTCATTTTGGCGTGTTTCTAACTGTTTCTGCGCAGTTGCTAGTGTGTTCTTGTGTTCATACGCTTCTTGGATTGTAGCATAAAATGTTGTAGGTTTTGTTTCAAGCGTACCAAGTTCTTGTAACGCAAGTGTGTGCTCAGCACGCTGCCCTTCATTTGTAACGATTTGAAGCGCCGCCTCTTGAAGGGAATTCTCTTTATCACTTAATATATCCTTGTGATTAGCGTCATGCAAATCCTGTCCGCAAGCATGACACTTATGATCACGCAACGCAGAAACTTCTTGTTGTAATTTAGAAATTTTAAGTTCTTGCTGTTTATTATCTGTATCAATGGCAGCGATATATCTATTAAGAGTGTCAATCTCTGTCTTTTTTTCGTTCCAAGCATTAATAGCATCAAATGCACTAACTTCCGCTTCGATGTCAATATGCTCAAGCGCAGCAATAGCTGATTCAAAATCTTTGATGTCTTTTGCTTGATTATCAAGCCACATTCGTTGTCTACGTTTTACACTATCGATTTGATCTTGAATACGCTGATTGGCTTCTGTGACAGCTTGAATTCGTAATTCTTCTTCTTTTAGACTTTGCTTAACTGCTCGTGCCTGTTCTTTTAGTTCATCTGCTTTTTCTGTGAGCAGTGTAATTCCAAGCAATTGTTCAATGACGGCACGTTGATCGTTAGCCCGCATGCTGAGGAAAGGTTCGGTATACGTGTTCAAAGCCACAATGTGTTTAAACATGTCGTGGCTTATACCTAGTAAATTCTCAATGGCTTTTTGTGTTTCTCGCGAATCACCCTGAGCATTATCTGTTGATTCTTGTTCTTGATTTTCAATATAAAACTTTAGTACGCCTGGCTTCCGCCCACGTTCAATTCTATATTGCGTGCCGGAATGTTCAAATTCAACCGAACACAACATGTTCTTTTGATTTGTTTTATTGATTAAATTATCGCGCTTAATGTTAGTAAGTGCTACACCATAAAATGCATAACTCAATGCATTGATAATAGTAGTTTTTCCTGTGCCATTACGAGCACCATCGCCACCGAGATCCATGTTATTGCCAAGAACCAGCGTTAAATCATTTCTGTCAAAATGAACAGCTTGTGTAGCATTACCTACACTCATAAAGTTTTTAACGGTTAGGGTTTTTATTTTGATCATTTCTTTGCAAATTTAGTAATTGGTCGAAACAATTCTAAACATTTTTTTTCTTGTTCTCTAAGAATTTTGACATTATAATTTAAAATTTCTTGCATATTATAATACATTTCTCTCAGCTCGTCAATTGGTTTTAACGCTATGGTTTTAACTAACTCAGATGTTGCTAAAAATCTTTCTTCGTAATCTTGAATTGTATCGTATGATTCGTCCCAAAAATTAGAAAAGGTCTTGAATCCGAAACTGTGTAAGTATTCTAATGTGTTTGCTGCGTTATACATTATGAATGGTTTTTTATTAGCGATAGCTCTTATAGTTTTTTCACTAATGAACACATGCGGCGAATTAAACACAGTTTCGCTAATAACATCCATAAAAAATAAATGATATACATCCTCAACCTTATTACGTGCTAATACTGTATCTTGATGTGGTTCTAGTGGAATGTTGTGTAATTCAATTATTTGTTGATTTGTAGTAAATTTAAATTCAGTAAGATTAATCCTAAAAGGTTGTGTAGTAATAATATCCGCTGTGTCGAGATTTCTACTTGCTGCTGTGTTAACAGCTTGCTTACTATTTGGAATGTTTTGTTTTTTAGGTCCGTTTTCTATTGTGATAACTGAGCCAAAATTTGTACGCACACAATCGAGTAAATCATGTTTTTTTAGGTACTGAGAGATTTTATATCTATGCGGTCTTTGAACTCCGCTGTTAAAGCAAACTGCGGGATATGTAATATTAATTGCATGAGGAAACGGCTCTACTAGATTTTTGCGTATAGTGTCGTAGTTAAAAAATTCACTTATAACAGTAGGTTGGTCGTATTCATTAATTTTATAATAGCTTTTGATTGCTTCTGATAAGTGACTATGGTTAGCTATTAATATCATGACACTAAACGGCAGATCGGCTTCTTTCCAGCAGTTAAACAAATTATTAATAGCAAAACCAATTGGACAGTTAAAGTAATAATAATCAGTGTCGGGATGTACCACGACTATTTTTTCATCAGTTTCAAACCTATCTTTTTTTAAAGAAAACAGTTTATCATATAGTTCTGCAGGTTTATCGTCATAATAAAATAAATTTATAACGTCAATTATTTTCATTCAAAAAGGACTCCAACTAATGACAACCAATCCAATATTTGTGTAACTCTTGTACAGTATTTGTATCAATTTGGTCAAAGTTAAAATGATTGCAAATACCCTGATACTTTATTATAAATGATTGTAGATCGAGAATGTCACTTAAATTAATTTTATAACTGTCTATATCCCAATCGTAGATATTTTTTAGATTTGAAAAATCTTTTCTTTGGTCAAAGTTTAATATCTTGTCTCTAACGAACGATCTAAAGTTTTTATATGTTAGAACATATTCATTTTCATAATTGGATATAGAAAAGTTTGGACGATGGTTAAGGTCTGCAATTTTGATGTATTGATTGGTGCTTTCCAAAATACTAAAGTGTTTTTTGTAAAATGAATGCGAATACCATCGTTGAGACTTGTTGTCGATATTAATTATCACTCGAATTGAGTTCGCAAAATACCTGGGCATTTCTTTTTTGTGCCAAAAAATAGGAATAAACAGTCCTTGATCCTTACATTCAAAGTAGTATTTAGAACAGTTTTCTTTTTCTAACTTAAGAAATTCTTCAACCGATAAATCGCTTCCCCGGGGGTAAGTTTGAGAAAATATATGACGTGTCCCCCAGTTATTAAACTGAGAACTTGGTTCCAAATTTAACCAGTTTGCATAATTTTTTGTAAAGACTTTATTAAAATACAAAAGCCAGTTAGTATTTGGCTTAGTGTTATTTTCTAATTCAGAACAATGAGCCACACTGTTGCTACATTGCAGAATTGAAGACAAAAAATTTCCGGCGGCTCCGTGAGCAAAACTTATAATTAAAAACTTTGGCAGATCGTTAGTCATGCTTTTTATTTTCAAAAACAGGCAAGCAAGTTAAGTCTTTATAATTTTTATAAGACCACTCTCGTGCTGCGTGATTTTTTACTGTTGAAAGTAATAATATTCCTCTTGCTGCGTCTTCCGGAGTCATATAATAATGATACCCAATCTCGGTGATAACATCATTGTCTTGCGGCACGCTTCTCGTCCTGCCGTCGTGCGCTAATCGTTTAAGTCTTTCGTACAACGAAAAATCGTCAAGCAATATCATTCCACCTCTGCCTATTGGCAAATGTTTTTTGTATTGAAAACTCAAACAAGTTAATGTTCCATGTTGATAGGAATTTTTTTTCCAGTATGTACTTGCATCAATGATATTAAATGGTTCTATTTTGTAGTAATTTTTCCAAAGTATATTAGAAAATTCCCATTTTTGGTTTATTTTTTCTAACATCATTGGTACACTCATGTATGTGTGTGTTGGTATAACTACCTTAGTGTTAGGCTGATTTATTACTCTAAAACAAAGTTCGAGTGCATGAGTAGCACAATCAGTTGCTACTGCATATTTAGAACCGTAGAACTTTGCAATAGACTCTTCAAAATAATTTACTATCTGATAAGGATTATTAAAAATGAGGCCAACATTTTCTAATTCTTTAATTTCGCAACGGTCAACAATCATTATAAATTCCTGTAAATGTCTAAAAGCAATTGTTTATTATAAAACTCTGAGTCAATGTTTGTCAATTGTTCTGCAATAATTTGATCAACTGAGTGAAACACAACAGTTTCGTTGTATTCATTTTCGTGATCTTGATTTCTTGCTTTAGGCAACAAACTAATTTCTCTGATACCATAACCGTTAACAAACGTTTCTTTGATAAAGTTTGCTTCTTCGTAACTAACATTGATGTCTAGATTAACACGCACATGCTGGTTTGGTTTTAGAATTTGATCTGCGTGATCAATTAACGCTGACAAATCAACAACCCGATATGTTGGTTGTTGATCCCAAGCATGAAATTCTGTAGTGCCATCCCAATCTAATATGGTTGCACCGCGTTGCTCATCACCTGCATCTGAAAAGTTATGTGGGAACGCATTGCCAATATAGGTAACATTACCCTGTTGCTGGCGCAGGTGAAAATGTCCACTAAACACACGTTCTACACCCTTAAAGTCATCTACATTAACTTCACCAGTGTCGGGCATTTCAACCATTGCATTCATTTTAAAATGCGGCAATTCAAAATGTCCAAACACATATTTAGATGCGATCTTTTGGATGCGCTTGTGGTCGTCACCTACTAGCCACGGCACAATAGTAACATCACCATCAGTAAACCAATCGTTGACAACATGGATGTTAGGCAAATGGCGTGCCCATTCTGCACCATGAATATCACGGCGATCTCTGTAGTACAAATCGTGATTACCGGGTAAAAAATAGAACTGATCAAACGCAGCACTTAGCTTTTCTAAACTGCGTAAACTGAAATTTAGAGTTTGCAGATTAATGCTAGCACGATGGTGGTGCCAGTCACCTAAAAACATACCAGTTTCACAATTTTTAGTTTTGGCTAAATCAATAAACCAATCTACAAAACTTTCGCAGTCTTGCAAATGTGTAAGACTGTTGTTTTTTAAACCGTAGTGAATGTCGGTAAAAATTGCTGCTCGTTTAAACAAGTTACTCATGTTTTTAATTTATTAATTAGAGTCCAGATATTTGCCGTCAACATTTTCATTTTCAAACTGACGAGTCCAGCTTGGGTCCAAACCATTCATTTCTAGAATGTCATCGCGTATGTGCTGCATCTTCTTTTCTGTGTTAAGAACTCGTGTAAACGAATTAGTAACCGCAGCAGTATAATATGCAAATGGATTTTGTGACTTTGATTCATCGAACTGTAGGCCAATCTGACACAACTGCAAAAGTGCTTGTGACCGCATTTCGTCGTTGTATGTATAACCGCGCCAGTTTGAGCGTGTAGCGTAACGCTCACACAGCTTCATGTACATCATGGCAAGTTTATCGGTTACACGTCCGTGACTTTTACTGAACTTTCCAGTTTCAAAATCGCCGCGCCAGTGACTTCGGCCTACCTCAAATGCGTTACCATCTGCATCGATTCGGTAGTGTTTGAACGGTGGAAAATTGCAACGAACTGGCACCATTTCCACGTCTGCATCATCCGCACTTGCTTCGATTTCTATGTCATCATCCAAATCCAAATCGTCCAGCAAGTCTGCTGCTTTTTTGTTCTTGGGCTTAGTGCTGGCTTTGGTACGCTTTTTGGGTCCAAGCGGAACGTGCTCGTCGGTCATTACTCGAATAACCACATCTTGGTTAGTGATTGTTTTTGCGTCTACGGTTTCGCCAGTTAGTTTTGTTAATCTAACCGCACGATTTTCTCTTGCTTCTTTGAGCGTGCGAACATTGATTCTGTCCACACTTTCTAAAATCAAATCAAAATCACTGTCCGTGAGCTTGTCGCGATATGCGCAAAACGTGTTCTTGCTTTTGTGAATTTCTGCTAGAATATCTTTGTTGTTTAGATAGTTTACTCGTTTTTGTCCTGGTTGTGCCATTAATTATTCCTATATTGATGCATATATTATATAACAACTTTATGCATGATGTCAAGTTTTTTTCATTATATACGCAGTTTATGTTGATTATAAATACTGCACAAGGAAACGTAATAATGGCAAACGCACCAGTACCACAGAATTTAGCAGGCGAATACGCAGCAGCAATTGAAAACAGAATTCGTTTGGGCAATCAGTTAGATGCTCTTGCAGATCAATTGTCCGCTAAAGGGCTATCTGGTTCGGCGTTGTTTAATCATCCAGATTATAATGCTTTAGAAGAAGCCATTGGCGAAGCCGAAAGTTATGAGGCCAATTTATATTCAACTATAATTCAATATAACAATGGTCCAGAAATTGAAAGACAGGTTTCCGGGCAGTTTGGTGATGCTGGTAGTAATTTCCAGGCTGGCGCTGTGCCGGCACAAGTTTCTTCGTATGTGGAACCAGCAGCATCTGCTGCAATTGCGCAACAAAACATCTCAAATGAAGATTTTTGGGGACCGGAGTTTGATATAGATAATGTACCAGCACCACCTAATCCATATCCGATAACCGATGAAGAAGCCATACAGCAAGCGTACTTAAATGATTTACAAGAAATTGATCCTTACGAATACCAGAATCGTTTAGACAACTACGCTGCTGAACAACAAAGATTAATTGATGAAAGATTAGCAGCTCAAGATGGTACAGCAATGTATGATGTTGAGTACGGCCCAGCTAATGATCCAAATTTATGGTATGACGATAGTTTAGGTGAGTACGTACCCCGTGATGATAGACCAGAAGACTGGGAGGCACGCGATCAAAATGCGTTTGTATATAATGACGATTTAGGCGAATGGGTACCACGAGAAGATATGCCAGATAATTGGCAATACGGTGCAGACCCACAAGGTGGGCCAGAGTACGACGAATACGGATGTAGAGTTGGATTAGAAGTATATGATGATACAGATGGTGTTTGTGTTCCTATTGGTGGAACTTCTAATTATCTAGGCAACCCATTGCCAGTTGACGAACGTGACGAAAATGGTTGTTTGATTGGATCAGAATATTATGATGACGAAACAATGGCGTGTGTTCCTATTGGAACCACGCCTAATTTGTATGATCCAGTAACAGTTGCAGCAGAACAAGCATATGCACAGCAGCGCAGCATCAAGGATGCACGCAAAACTATTAATAGAGGTGATTGGCGGTTTAGAGTTAGGCTAAGCCCGTTTGCAGACTATTTGTATAACAGTTCTAGTCCAGGAATACTTGCACCATTGCGCGACACTGACGGTGTTATATTCCCGTACATGCCACAAATTACTGTGTCCAGTAACGCAAGATATGCAAGCTATGACCTAACACACAGCAACTATCGAGGTTACTTTTATTCCGGCAGTCACGTTGACAGTATCGTTGTAAACGGTGAATTTACTGCACAGGACACAGCAGAAGCAAATTATTTGTTAGCGGCAATGCATTTCTTTAAGAGTGCAACTAAAATGTTTTATGGGCAGGATCGTGAACGAGGAACACCACCACCGTTGTTGTATATGACAGGGTTAGGTGAATACCAGTTCAACGAACATCCGTGTGCGCTAACCGTGTTCCAGTATACGTTACCGGATAATGTTGATTATATTAAAACCACAAACTCAACTACAACTGGCGATCAATACCTAAGTAGAAATACATCTGGCGGTTATCAAGGCTGGAGCAGTGCTTTAAGTAGATTGATTACATCTGGACTAGACAGTATTTTTGGAAGTCCTCAAGTACTGAGTCCTATAAGCTCATCTATTAGCGGGATAACTAAAGTTACCGGTGGAGACACATACGTTCCAACAAGAATTAATTTTAGCTTAACATTCTTGCCAATTAACACACGCGATCAAATTAGCAAAGATTTTAGTTTACGTGATTTTGCAAATGGTAGTTTAATTAAGAAGGGTATTTGGTAATGGCAACATACACAGCAACAAGTCCTTATTATGAAACTCGCAATAATGAGTTTTATCTGGATCTAATGGTAAACAGAAAAATACCAAAGCGTGTTGATGATAAATTATTTGTTATCAACCAAGTATATAATCTAAGACCAGATTTACTAGCACACGACTTGTATGGTACATCTGAGCTATGGTGGGTTTTTGCACAACGCAATCCAAATACACTAGTTGATCCGCTCTATGACTTTAGAGTTGGCACACAAATATATCTACCTGCGCTAGAAACACTGAGAGAAACACTGGGATTCTAGCGTGGCCGAAAACATAACCATCACCGGTGCCGGCAATGTAGATAGTAAAAACTTCTATGTTGATCCCAATGGAGATTTATACTACAACGTATTATTTGAAAATCTACCAACAAAGCCTGGAGATTTTACCACTGCCGGCAGACCACTTGAAGCAAAACGCTGGCCTTCGGGTGAAACTGTATTAAACCTAAACGGGTTTAACTTTACACGATCTAATTACAATCCTTTGTCGGCAGCAACCCCGGCTTCGTCAAATGCAGTTGGTAATATGAATATACCACCAACAGTAACAACCCGGCCAACTGGTGTACTGCCGCCACCATCTAACACGGCGATTCCTGGATTTCCAGAAAACGCAAACACATACAATT
>Ga0208019_1000639_pt1 | contig 18990 bp, 13 predicted proteins | sample CB_VirMetaG_5_FD_184540 | JGI IMG/M metagenome (GOLD analysis project Ga0208019, IMG submission 184540) | Freshwater to marine saline gradient viral communities from Chesapeake Bay - CB_1508_1D Viral MetaG (SPAdes) (version 4) | ecosystem: Environmental > Aquatic > Marine > Coastal | place: USA...
CCGCTGTATCTATAGTTAATTGTGTTGCCGCAGCTTGCTCTTTTAACGCCATTTCTTGTTGGGCCGTTGTAGCTCTTGTTTCTGCGGCTTGCTGAGAAGCTTGTCTCGACATAGCTGTAGCTAACGCGGCTACACCAGCGCTACCGCTAACAGTTCCACCTAATTGGGAGAGTATATCAGCCTGTGATTGAGCATATTGTTCGCTAGCTAATTCTTGAGCTCTAGTGTCTATTTGCATATTAGCGTATGGATTAGCTATATTACCGTAATCAAATTGCTCGTATGCTCTTCTACTTTTAGCAAGTTGCTGTTCATATTCAGCGACTTGTTTTTTTGCTTTTTTTCTTTCAGAAAATCCACCTATTAGATTAGCGCCAGCGCCAAGTATATTTATACCAGCGTTTACGGCCATCATAGTTATTGGATCAAGAAATTTATATGGTGTTTTTTTATTTGCCATTATTATTTAATTACTGTTTAATAATTACACTTATTTACTGCTTTCTACTACTTGAGTACCAACGCTAAATAGCTCTGCGTAAGTTTTAGATGTGTTTGTAAATTGCACCTCAGCATAATATCCTTTTAGCGAACTTAAATTAGTTTGATTGTCTTTACTAAAAAATATAAAATCACTAGCTGTTGGTAAAGGTATCGCTAAAGCTCCAGTATCTACTTCTATTGAAGTTGAAGATATTGAAGAGCATGTGCCTAGTTTTGTAGCGTTGCTTAATTCTTGATAAGAAAAGTCTCCACTAGCAGAAGGTGTACAAGCGTACACCGTGTCTCCAATTTGTAGTAATTCACTAATATTATAACCTAGTTCTAAATTTATTGTTGCCATATTACAAAGCTGCGTTATCTTGTCTTATTTCTATTTCAAAGTTTGGTCTTGTGTCTCCAGTGGTGCTAGGATGCCAAATACCTAATCTTATAGATCTATACGTAGACCCACCAGCATCATTGTAAGCGTCGAATGATAAACTATACGTGCCAAGACCTTCGCTATCATTGTAAGTTTCACTTACAGTATTAACATACGACGGGGCAGTAGTATCTGGGTACATTAAAGCAGAACCGCTCCATAGTGTGTCCCAATCATAACTTTCTCCAGCTGAAAGAGGTGATATCGAAAACCATTTTATTGTTGGCGCTGTAGCTTCATTTATCTCAGTCTTAAACTGTACATTAATAGTTGTTGCTGCAGAATCTACTGATACCACCGGGCAATATAACGGTTCTTGTCCAGACGAGGCGTTTGGCCATAAGCTTGAATACGTGTTAACAAGAACGTTATTTACAGAGTAAAAATATGCTTTGTGCATGCCTTCTTGCCGTACATATAAAGTCGCGTCAGGTGTTCCGGTATTATTTGATATATAATTACTACCTTCAAAAAAGAAATGTACTTGAGCTATTCTAAGATTTCGTTTATAGTTTTCTGAAACATCCACAGTATAAACCCATCCATTACCACCGCAAGTCAATGCTTGTTGTTGATCTGATTGATTAAGCTGTATTTCAAGATCAGGATTACCTTCTTGTTGTGTGCCAACTAAAACTTCTGGGACATTTTCATCTGTATTATTCCAGTTCGAAAGAACATTATCGTATTGTATTATAGCCGTTGGTGCTAAGCCGCTACTACTTTTAGCGTATATATTAAAACTACTACTAGAACTTACAACTTCTTTAATAACATCCGATCCAAACGTAGTAAACGCTGAACAATCAGAATCTGAATATATGTCAATCGTATCTAATGATGAGTTATAATTACGTAGTTGAGTAATATCGACATTGCTAGTTGTAACAGTATCTGAGTGCGTTACTGTTACTGTAGCGGATCTATCTGCGCCAGATGTATTTTCAGTAAACGAAGCAACAACGCCATATTGATTGTCACCTAAATCATTTATACTGTCTATGGACAGCCATCCAGATCCGTCTGTATATGCTATAGAAAAATCACCAACAACAGGAGCCGATCCATTTGACGTTAATATAAACGTATTAGTTTGAATAGCGTTATAATAAACTCCTGGGTTCCAAATAGATGCTATAGAAATTAAACTTGCAGTAGCTTGGTTTATAGTTGTTGTTTGAGCATCCGACTGCGCAATATCATATGAATCATACATTGTTATTATAGCGTCTCTATCAGCGCCAGCATTAGCATCAATATCGAAATATATACCATCAAGAAATACACTAGAAATACTAATCCAAGTATCAGCTGGATCTAAACTTACTTGAGGTATTGAACCGTTGTTTATTATTGGAAGAAAATAATCTGTTACCGCTGAATTATCTAAATAATATTGATCGTATTCAAAAGTAGCTGAATTAGCTGTTACTTGACCTCCTATCACGAAGATTGCAGCAGCGTTGGCAATATCTACATCATAGTAAACTAAATCACTGAAAACATAATTATATTCTATTATTTCATTTTCAGTATTAGTTGAATAACTTACGGTATAAGAGGCTGTATTACTTTCTGTAGATACTTCCGGTGCCTGACTAAAAAAGTAACCATTTTCGGCATAAATCGTTAAATTAAAAACTTGTTGCACGCCATAATTAGCTTGCCCGCTAAGCGTATAATTTTGCTCAAAAAAATCATTATAAACCTCATCAACACTCCAATCGGCTAGGTTACTTGATAAATTATATCCTTGATTGGCGCTTGAAACATTCGCGACTGCAAATCTATAACAAACATCATAAGTTTGTGCCGTTGGATCTGGGGATTGTATATCTAAATCTAAATCAAGAACATTCTCATTACCTAGAGTTTGATTTATAAATGTTATTGTTACGGTTATTGTATTATTAGGAGTTCCAGCAACACCTGTATCACTAAAAGTCACATCACTATAATAAATTGACGTGGTATCATTGTAAAAGTCACTAGCAGAAACTACATAACCAGGCTGAGGTTCTATAGTGAAAGTATTATCTTGGGTTCCATCTAAAGCGTAAACACCATATAAAGATAATCCTGTAGTAGTCCATCCAACTGTAGACAAACCTGTAGCATTATTAAATATTAAATTACTTCCAGAATCATTTATAGAACCTTCTATTATTGTAGCATCAGATTGTAATAATCCTAAACCTTGAACAGAAAATTCTTTGGTGTCTAGAGTACCAGATCCAGTACTATTATCAAAAGTAGTGGAACTACCTTGTATGTAATTAAACCATTTGTTTTCTTTTTCAATAAACTCTGGAACAGATCCATCTTGCAAATCTGTTGTTATATTATTAACGTACCAACCAGTTTTAGCGGAAACATTATAATATTCACCGTCATCATATCCAGATTCATTTGTAAATTCTACAATTCTTGATTGTGTACCTTCGTAATTTATTGTTGTAAACTCTTTTACAAGTCCAGGTTGATCGTTAAATAATAAAGTGATTGTAGAATTATTGTCTGTGCCGTAAAAGTTATTCCTATTAACAGTGTCACTTTCATGTTCCCAGATATGGCCGGCTTTATAAGTGTAGTATCTATTATCTAAAGAAAACCCTTGCTCTTTTATATAAGATTTAAACGATGCCCATCCATTAGTATCTTCGTTGAAACTTAAAGTATACACATTCTTTTTCCAACCAGGATTAGTTACTTCGTGTACTGTAATATTATATTCGTTTTTATCTGTATCAAAACTACCAATTATAGATTGCGCGGTCTTAAGTTTATCGCTAAACCAATCATTCATTCCATAATCGCTAATAACTGTTAATCCGTTATTAGATAATCTTAAAACAGATCCTCTTGCTTTATCTACAAAATAAGCTCTAAACTCGTCAACAGCGAATGATTCTGGATTTCTTGATATACCATGATCGCCAGAAGCATAAGGATATACATCTCCAATTACTTTTTGTGTAGCCGCTAATTGAGATGTGCCATCAACATTGTATAGAATGTTTTTATTTATTGGACCTCTTAAAACTTTTTTCTCGCAAAATATTATTATATCAGTATCTCTTGAGAATAATTTTTGAATACTACCATTTTCTGGATTAATAGACTTAACTATATTTTCTCCAGCTAAAAATTGATTAATTTTATTTACTTTAGTGTCTTCGTTGTAGATGTTTGAATATATAATTTTAGTAGACTCTTTTAATTCTTTATACCCATCGTCAGGAAGGCTAAATCTAAATCCACTTTGTTTTCCAGTTTGAACATAAGGAAATATTGATTCAGCATTATAGTCGTCACGAATAGTATCAGATTCAACTCCATTACCGAAAGCGTAACAATTACTGAATGGTAAAGCTATAGAGCAAGTAACGTCTTGATGTAATGCCGTTGGATGTGTATATGGTATTACTCTAATGGTATCTAAAGCTGAATCAATAACTTTAGCAGTAACATAACTACCATCTAAGCTTTTAAACTTAAGTCTAATATTATACGAGCTAATTAAGTTAAATGGAAGGTTTTGATCTAGTTTTATTGTGCATACTGCAGAATTTGGAGTAGACGAAGTCCAATCTAATCCTATAGGAAAAGATGAAGCTCCATCTACACGAATTACTTTTCCATATTGACCACCGTAAGTATCTATTAAGTTATCTACTAGAAATTCTAATTCTTCTGTATCTGGATCTGAACTAAAAAAACTAACACTAGATCCTATCTCTATGTATTCGTAAGCATTTTTATTTGTTAGTTTAATAGGATACGCTTTAGATACTTCATAGAACACATCTAAGTCAAAAGTTTCTTTTGGCTCTGTCTCAAAAGCAGCCCCATTATTATTTCCAATTAAGCCTAAGTCAGCAAAATCATTTCCAATATAAGTAGTAAAGTTAGCGTCTAAATTTACTTTAACAAAAAACTTACTTATTAAATCTGAAGCTTGACTTATTATCGCGTTAGATATTGTAATATTATTATCTCCTATAGAAAATGAACTATCACCTGCATTATCGCCCGAAGGATTAGAAAAATTAGTTGCTGTGCCTTGTATATCTAACACTTTCCATTTAGCGTCTTCAGACGTTACTGGAGAAATAGAATTATGTAATTTTTTTTGAATTAAATAATCTCCTATTTTTACTTTATCTTTATCGGCACTATTAAATACTAGCCACGCTGTTTCGTTATCGTTGTTATCAAATGCAGCGTCTAATATTAGATTATAATATTGCTTTGAAACCTCTTTTATAAAAAACTTATAAGTTTCAGCCCAGTATGGAGCTAGATGTCTAGCTGTTACTTGTAGTTTACTTTGGTATTGAGCCCATGTTTTTGATAAAGATAAAGATGATTTTTCTTCTACAACAACTGTTGATTGTCTTCCATATTTATCAGCATATACTATACCAACTTTATAAGTTCGCAGCGATTTAATTGATGGAACTCCTTTTAGTGTAGTTAATGTGTAAGTCGTAGAAGGACTACTTACACATTGAAAACGAGCGTTTTTAGCGTCATATTGATCTACAGTATTATTTAATTTAAGAACCAAACACACATATTGAGTTGAGGTTAAAGCAACCTCACCATTCAAGTATAAAGAAACATACTCGTTAGTATTACCATTTATGTTACCGGTTATTAATTCGTCGCCTATTACAGAGCCAGTAGAGTTAGATTCACATAAAGCCAAATAAAAATCCGATGGTACCCAGTTATTAGAATTACCTGCTCCAGTAGGGTCAAAATAACCCATAATATCAATGCTAGCTTCAAAGCCATATGTGCCGTCTTCTGGAACATCAAATACATAGTTAGAATTATCATAGCTATTAGAAGGGTCAAACTCTGTCGTGCACGGTACTACATCGTTATACACAACTGAATTGTTATCGCTTGCGTTGGCGTTAGCTTCAAATAGGTAATCACCAGCATACGTTGCGGAAAACGCGCTACTATTTTTAACAGCATTAATACCAATTTTTGGATTTATTTTTTTACCAGCTGCAGATAAATTATAATCTTCTAAATAATTGCCGTACAGCAATCTACCCGCTGAAAACTCTTGCGCTAAAGCAGTTCTGGGTACGTTGTCGAATATTCTTGTTATTTGAGATGACTCTAAAGTTCTACCTATAGCCTTGCTGGTTAACGTTATAGACCCTCTTCTATAATTACTATTAAATACACCGTCATTGTATATACCTTCAGAAAATTCTTCGTCTTCTTTATTTATGCTTCTAATAATGTAATGGTTTTCTGAAGAGCTAGATTTTATAATTATATCAATGCCAACGACGTCTTTTGGTATATTAAAGTTATTAAATCCTTTTATTTTAATTTCACTAACTTGATTTTCCATTCCTAAATTAAATCCGTCTTTAGGACTGTAGGAGTAAACGCTAGGTAAAAAAGCTGGTAAAGAATATGGCGCTAAGCAAGATAACTCTCCGTCTGTATATTTATATCTATAAGTAAAATTAACAAAAGAAGTTTTGTATAACTCTGAATTATTCACAACACTAACTGTCCATGATTCTGCACCTTCACTAGTTGTATAGCCCTCTGGAGTTGAAGTTAGCCTTAATTTATATTCATTATCTCCATCAAGATTAACACTAGATACATAGGCATAAACAATTGTACCTGAACTGCTACCAACTAATTTTAGTAATATATTCGTTGGATAATTAGTATTAGCTATTGTTTTTATATAAAAATAATCTCCAGTATCTAACAAGGTTGCACCATCATGCAGTGCAAAATTAGCTTCAAAAAAACTAGCGAAGCCAGATGTATTGCCAGTTACTTGAGTGAATGTAGCGCCGTAAGATTCAGAATATTTGTTTTCTATCAATAACGGTAGCGTTGGATTTTTACGTATGACAGTTATATGAGATTCATCAGCGTATTCATAAGTATCTACAATACTTTCGTTATTTATTAATCTTAATTTAGAATGAGTGGTTAGGTTTGCTGCGCTGTTTAAAAATCTTGTTATATTTATTTTTTTAGGCTCATTTCTACCATCTGTAAATAATAGAAAATCATCTACTATGTTTATACCTGTTATTATGTTGTTATTTGGAGTGTATTTAGCTCCGCTAGATCCAGTTACATTACTTTCTTCTTCTGTTGTACCAGCTTGAAAATTTAATACTCTTTCAGAAGTAAACTTAATATATACTTCATCTGATATATTTTGAGCAGTATAAGGTGTAGCTATACCATTAACTTCAGTGATTTTTATTGATGAAGCGTTTACATTAATTCTTTTTACTTTAACATCATTTTGAATACCCCACAAATCATTACCATTAGTGTCAATAGCTTGAACTCTCATTCCAACTCTAATACCTATTGGTCCACTAAAAAGTATACCAGAATCAGCGGTAACTGATTGGCCACTAATCCCAGTTATAGTTATATCACTAATTGCGTCTGGTATATATCTAACGTCATAAACATCAACAAAAACAAATCTTGAAATGCTTGTTTTTGGATCTGTTACAATGATAGCGTCAGATCTAACGCCTAAACCATTAGAGTCAAAATCACTTGCTTTATGTATAAAGCTATATATTAATGAATTTTCATTATCAACATAATGACCAACAGCTATAGCGTTTGAAGATAAATTTAAAGAAGTGGTAATCTTAGAGTTCCCTCTTAATGTTTGAGCAGAGCCAACATTAGAGCTTTCTGACGTAGATATTTCTATGTTTAAAGCATCTCTATATTCACCATTAGGAACTAACCTTTCATCAAGGTCTTTATTCATTTTACCTTTCAGAAAATTTCTTTTTAACTCTGGCATTAGTTTTAGTGTTTAATATGTTTAGAACTACCTCTAAGAACTTGAGCTATTTCTTCTATTTTAATGTTAGAAAGTCTTAATTTAGCTTTTCTTGTAGAAGCTATTTTTTCTTTTCTAAATCTTTGTATTACATACTCTGGAATATTTGCTTGAGCACTAGCTATAGCATAAGCAATATGTTTGTACATAGCTTCTTCGGCGAACTTATGAACTCTCATTTCAGCTTCAGTCCCAAGACCATCGCTAATATACTTTAGTATAACAGTTCCGCCGGCGTTTATAGAACTAAAATGAATTTTACCAGCATTTTCATCAATATAAAAGCTACCGTTAACTTGAGCGTGCTCTGGAGATATCCCGTATCTTTGACCTAGTAATAAATCGAACAATTCAGTATCGTATGAATCATCATCAACTTCGTTTGGTGATAAATTTTTATAATTTGTCCATGTATCAGATTCTGCTTGCAAAGTTAAATCTGTACCATCAGTTTGGTACGTTCCATCCGCATCTTGAGATATAGCTGTAGGATTGCTAGTATGTCTAGCTGGATAAAGTATTCTTTCTATACCATCAGCATCCATTCTAGTTATTTTAACATAGTTAACGTAGTCTTGAGGAAGCACCATTTGTAAACTTGACGGAACTTCAATCTCTTGAGACTTAACAGACTTAAGAGTATCAAAACTTAGTTCTTGTAAAGCTCTTTGAGCATGAAACGCAATTTCACTTCTTGAAGCTTTGCTTATTAGTTTGCCTTCTCCAACATATACAACTTCAAAAGCATTAATAATATTGGTAAGCGATGTAAACTGATAGCTACCGTAGTCTTCGCCAGACCCGCCATAATAAGCGTTTTGTGATTCGTTTAATAATGCCATTTAATTATTGTTTTTCTTGTTGAATGTCTTTCATTTCTTCACCAGATATTGTTTGGTAAAGAGTTGGATCTTTAATCATTATACCAGCTAACACCAATATTCTATTTACTAAGTTAACTTCTTCAGATTCGTGAAGTTCAAAGTTTGTTGAGTTGCCAGAATTGTATAAAGCTGAACCACTAACAACTATATATCCCCATGATACCGTCGCTGGCTTTTTGATATAGTCAATATATACTTTATCAGCAGCAGTCACTTGAGTAACAGAGTTGTCAGAAGCAGCGCCAGTATAAACTTTAACGCCATCTTTAGTTTTTATATATAACGGACGATTAGCGTGCGGTCTAAGTAACGGATGACCTTTCATAGCTTCAAATTCTCGTATTGAAACGTAATCAGCTATAACGTCATCATATTTTACGTTAGATAATCTATACATGTCAGTTGGAAATGTATAAGCGTTACCATCGTGAGTTCTCAGAGAATTGAAAACTTCAAATAAACTTATTTTATCTTTTAATATCTCTACGGGATCAAGCTGTTTTGGTTGACTGCCTCTAGCTCTAGAGAATTGATGTTGATCATAGAAGTATTGCTCAAAAACATCCAATTGAGCTTGATTTGCAAGTATGTTAAATTCTTGAGGTGTTATATAACCCCTTTGCTCTTTGTTGGCAATAGCCAATACTCTTTGATATACTGTGTTTATGTTTACTGCCATTTAATTATTTTTTATAGTTGAGTAACCACCCCGAAGAGCGGCTACTCTTCTATAAGTAATTACGCGTTTAATCGCTTTTCAATGCTATTGTAAACTTCTAATCCTTCATCTGTTTTAAACCAGGCCGCTAACGCAGAATATGGATGCTCATCAAAAGGAACAGTCATTAATTTTCGACCATTACTAGCCCAAACAAAAGTTCTTTGATCATTAGAAAGTTTTATTATTTTAGCTTCAACAGCTTTAATACCAAAGTTTCTAAGACCAACATTATCATCAGAGACTAATTCTAAGAATAGTACGGGGTTTCTTTTAGCAAATAATAGTAAATCTCTTTTAAGTTCACCAGAACTCATGCTAGATACCTTAGATCCTAATTCTACACGCATTATTGCTTCAGCTTGATCAATATCTAACTGTTTAGCAATAATTAAAGCCTCTACTTCTGTCTCTAAAGATTCTAATTGCGTAGCCGCTATAGCAGCCGGCTTATATTCTTCATAAACATTATCTTTGTAAGGATGATAAAGTGAAAGTAACTTTTGCGTAATCGTTTTCTCTTTAGGTATAAATAAAGCTCCGTTTCTAAATACAATATGCTCTAATCTTTGATCACCTGTCATTTCATCTACAAACGGCGTTCTTTGATTAGATGTATTTTTCAACTCTCTTTCATAACCTTTTTCTTCATCAAACCAATAAATGTTAGTTGACTTAAGAGTATAAGTTAATGGTTTTTTGTTTTTTCTTAGGAAATAAGTTCTATCTTTTATCTCCCATTTTTCATTTGTTTCCATAATATAATATAATAAAAAATTAATAAAAATAAACTACCCCACCAATAAGGCAGGGTAGTTTAAATATGAATGATTAGTCTTGAATCATTACAAAGTTGTTAGCACCTTGTACAACTAAACATCTTTCAGATAAGTAGTGCACCTCCATTGCATCAATATCAGATGTAACGTTTCCACCAACAGAACCAGTGATCCAAGTTTTGAATCGTCTGTCTTCCATTTGAGAAGCACGGTATCTAACGTGTAAGAATGGACGTTTTAGGTTTTTACCTAAAGTCTGATCATACACAGAAGAAACACCAGCAGGAATAAATACACCGTGAATTTTATCAGCTGTAGCGATAGCATTAATACCTCCACGAGTAGATAAGTCATTCAAGTATTTAAAGTCAGACTTATAGAAGTCATAAGATCCTCTACGGAATCCAGAGAAACCTAAGTTTAATGCCATATCTTCAGAGTTGTTGAATACTCCGTAAGATGTACCACCAGAACCATAGGAGTTCATGCCAGCTAACATATCATCAATAGCTAAAGAAGTAGCTCTATCTAAGAACATCATGTTTTCTTCGATAGCACCGTTTTCATCAAATTTAGCCAAGATAGCATCAAATTCAGCTAAGTCAGTAGTGGCAGTTGTACCATTAATACCGTCAAAAATGTGACCTCTATCAGTAATAGCAGCAAATAAACCTTCAGTACCAAAGTTAGCAGGAAGTCCAGTAGCAGCAACTATAGTAGCGTCATCAATAACAGAAGCTGCAGCTGGCTTAGTAGCCTCAAGCATAGCCATTTCTACGTAATCAGCAAAACGAGCTCTAGTATCACCTTCAGCTTTTAAGTACCACAAGTAACCAGATTGTCCTTCTTCACCAGAAACTTCAACCCAGCCAATTTGAGATGCATCAGATCCAGAAATTTCATAGTAATCTTTTAGGATAATAGGTTTGTTAGTGAAAGATTTGAAAGCAGGCTTGTTAGCTTGACTTCTTCCATTTTTACCTTTACCAAACTCAGATCCATAAACTAATACTCTAGTAGCGTCTGCTGTAGTAAGAGTGATTCCAGCGTCTTCTAAAGTTGCGTAACCATAAGGAGCAACGCTGATCGTAGCGCCAGATACACCAACAACTAAAGCAGTACAAGAACCACCAGCTTGAGCAATTAATACAGTGTCATTTATACGAATACCATTGTTAGCAACGTTATCAGTATTGCCATCAATGTCTTTAGTGATAGTAAGTGTACCACCACCACCATCGTCTGTGGCTCCGTTAAGATCTAAGCTTCCAGACATATCATTTATATCAGCAACAGTAGCTTTGAAAGATAAGTGAAGACGACCTTGCTCAGACCAAATAACTTGATCAGAAGTCATCGCTTCTTCAGCTCCAACCATAGATAAGAAGCCACTAATAGTTCTATTACCAAATACTTCAGCTTCTTGTTCAAGTAGATCCGGTAAATATTGTTGCGCCCAGCCAGCAGTGCCTGACGCAGTAAAATCGATATAATTCGAAGATAGTGTTTGCTTAAAAGGAGCAGGTACACTATTCAAATTAGTTCCAGCAGTATAAGCCATTTTTAAATAGTTTTAATTGTTAATTTTTATTTTCTAATTTTCACTTTAAAATCATTAGAACTGTCACCACTTAAAACCCTAAATTTAGTCCCATTTACATTTACTTCGCCGTGTGATTTTCTAGCGTCCATGTTAACATTTTTCGCTTTTGCAACACTATCCTTGATAGCATCGGCTTTTCCTTGCTCGTAAAAGTGTTGGGCTATCATGTCGGGATTCATAGCTGTAAACAAAGATTTGTGATACCCTTTAGCGTCTGATATTGTGTTGTCTTCGGCTAAAAACATCTTAACCATATTTCCAATATCACTTTGGGTTTCTTTAATTTTTTGAGCGTCTTTAACATTTAATCTATAAGTTTTATCTCCAACTTTATATTCAAAACCTTTGAATGAGTCGTTAAAAAGCTGATTAGTTTTTTGCTCAAAAATTCGTTTTTGTTTTTCAGCGATGGTTTTGGTTTCTTCTGATTCTTTGTTGTAGCGATTAAAAAAGTCCATCGCTTTTTGCGCCTCAGGCGTTAAGCGAGATCCAGCTTTAATCTCTTCATAATATTTAGACTTTTGCCCGTCTAAGTAGGCTTTAGCCTTAGCAACTTGCTCCTTAAAGGCTAGCTTTTTACGTTTCACGTCTCGTTCACTATCAGTGTCTTCGTCATAGTTGAACTCATCTTCCATCATGAAACTTATTTCTTCAGCCGACAAATGTGGCTTTGTTTTTTTATAATACTCTTGAAGAACTGTCATGCTATCTAAAGAATCAATATCTTTATTTAATTCTACATAATCTTCAATAGTTCCACCAGTTTCCTCCATAAAGTCAACTAACTTTTGGATGTTTTCTGGTAGCATATTTTGTGTAGACTCAACTTCAACTCTTTCTACTTCTTCAACAAGTTCTTTTAGAGCTTCTGTAGGTTCTTCAGTTACTTCTTCTAAAACTACTTCTTCAACAGCGGGTTGTTCATCTTGAACGGTCTCTTCCCTTTGTGGTACTTCTTCAACCACTTCTTGTACAGCTCCGGCTTGTTGATCTGTAACCACGTCTGTTGCCTCTTGCTCTTGATTGGCATTTGTTAAATCTACTTTAATTGTCTCTTCTTCAACCTTAGGAGCTACTTGTTCACTAAGATCTACTTTTATTGTATCACCTTTGTTAGCGAACTTTTTAGCTCTAGGCTTTTTAATTGTTTGTTTTTCAACGGCGTTATCTGCCATTGATTGTTCTACTTTTTTGTCCATAATATAAAATATAAAAAATTATTTGTTAAACTGTTATTCCTCCAAAAACATCATTACCTCTGGATTCAAAACTTTCTTTAGGTTTTTCACCTTGAGCCTTAATATCAGCATCCATTTGACGTAACTGCATGTTGTATCTAAACTCTGCTTCCATTAACTCTTTTTTAAGTTTAGCCTCTTGCTGCAATTCTTGCATTTTAGATTGAGACTTTAATTGTAATAGTTGAGCTTCAGTTTGAGCTTTAGCTTGTTGCTTTTGCATTTCTGCTTGTGCTGCTGCTTGGGCTGCTTGAGTTGAAACTTGAGCATTCATCTGAGCGTTTTGTTGAGCTATTACTCTATCTCTTTCTAGCTTTCTCTTTCTTTTTATTTTTAACAATTGATTAGCTAACTTAACGTTTCTAACTTCTCTAATATCAATCGCGTCTTCAAGATCTATATTTTGTTGAGCTAATGCTACTTGAATATTATTTTCTAGCTTAGCTTTTTCTTCTTCATCTGGAGCTAACTCTATGAATATACCAAAATCATATAAGTGTAAATTACTCATTTCTTCTAGTGTAGCAACATTATGAGCGCCTATAGCTTGTATAAACGCATCGGCAGTTGGAGAGTATTCAATAATATCAGATATTCTCAATGATAACGCTTCAGCAACTTCAGCTGTTAAGAAAAGACCTGACTGAAGTATGTGTCTAGTTGCTGTGTTACTATTAGCTGCGGCTAATTTTTGAACGCCAACTAAAGCGTTTTTATCTGGCATACTACCATCACGAGCTTCATTCAACCCGGTAACATCACGTATCATGCCTAGATAATAATTGTAATTTCCAATCAAAGCTTGTAGTTTATTTGCTCCAACACCTGATTGTATTTGTTGAATTGGAACTTTACCAGGATTCATGTCGCCGTCTTGCGTGAATGATCTACCAATAACAGAGCCAGTTTGGAAGAACATGTTTAAAGCTTCTTGCGGACTATAGTTTGTTCCGTTGCCTAAGTCTATTTCAGCTAAACCATCTGCGTCAAGATAAACTCCATCAGGAACCATTCTTGACATTACTTGTTGTATTTTTAAATGTGTAAGCTGAATCATATCTGCGAAAGTAGTAATTCTACCGACTAAAGATTCAATCTTACCTTTATATATTCTTGGAGCAACAATAGAATAATTCATCTTGACTTTAGTGTAATCACTTTTTGGCCTTAACATATTCTTGCAAATCTCCCACTTTATAAGTTTATTAGTGCCTAATATAAAAGCTCCATCGTATAAAACCTCTACAGCTCTTTGTAATTTAGAAAAATTACCTTCAAGATTTTCAGGTGGATTAAATGTGTCGTCTTTCGCGATAGCTTTTTCAGCGCCAGTAGCCATTTCTTTTACTTTGTAAACCTCATTCATATAGGTTTTATAATTAAAGTAAAGAACTTGAACTTTATTATTGTCAATTTCTTCGTAGCTTCTGTATCTCCCCGCGGTTTGATTATTTGTTTTAAGTATTTCTTCTATTTCATCTTGGTTAAGATGTGGAAATTCTTTTACCAATTCGTTTATTGGAATATTTTTAACTTCACCAACGTAATATATATCATCAAAGTATGGAGAATCAGTATAAGAATATACTAAGTTAGCTGGATCAACGTATTCAACTTTAGCTCCCTCGGATGTATTAAACGTGGTTTTTACAGCGCCAATACCTAACACTGTTAAATCATAATAAAATCTTTTCTTTATAAGCTCATATCTACTACCGTCCATCAAAACATTTATGGCTTGCTCTTCGGCTATTTCTACAGCCTGCTTATAGTTTAATTGCATGTGAAGCGCTAATTCGTCTTCGTTTTCAGGCAGTGTGTCTGGGTTATTATTGTATAAGTTTATTCCAAAGTCTTTTTGAACCTTATTGTTGAGATCTTTCGTGGCCATGTCTTCAAGAATAGAGTTCATGTAATCTGTTCTTTTTTGAACCCCAAAAGGATCTTGAGAATAAGCTTTTATATCGTAAGTTCTTTCAGCTATACCATTAACTACAATATCAACGAATTTAGGTATAATAGGCACAGGTTTCCAGTCTAAGTTTAAATAAGATAAATCACCGTTAATTGATAATTCATCTTTATATTTACTAACTGATTGTTCACCTCTAGCGTATAGTCTTAATCTATGGAACTCTGTTTGATTTCCAGAATATCTATTGTTGCTACCGGTATATTTTGTTCCGCTACCAATATAATCGTTAAACCATTCGTTTTCTATAGCTTTAGCTATCTTTAGTCCATAGTCGTAGCTAATCTTTTCGAGATCACTAACAGCTTGACTTGGGAAGTAATTACTAACCACTCCTGTTGAATTAGCCATATTAGTTGTTTATTAGTTTAGATGAATAGCCGTCGTTTGAATATCTAGCTACACTTAAATTTACTTGTTTTCTATTATTCTTTATTACAGGTGAATACAAATGTCTATTACATGCCATTATTGCTAGACCAGAACTTATAGATGCATCGTGCTTAGTTCTGTTGTTTATGTTGAACTTAGCCCAGTCGTTTAAAGTCTCATTAAAGTATATATTCCCATAATCTCCGTTAGGCATTATTCCAACGTGATCATTAATGTACATTTCAATTGCAGCAGCATGAGCTTGCTTAATATCTTCACTAGAGTTTGGAATACCACCTATTTCTTTTTCAGTTGTAGATAATTTATTCCAAACTTTATCAGGTCTATTCATTGAATAACCTCTGTAACCTCTACGTTTTAAATAATATAATAATCTAGGTTTATTATTTTCCGCTAGTAGCGGCATACCATAAAAATGCAAAGCCATTAATATATCTTCGAAGAATATCTCAGCGGTTTGTGGTCTCGCTATATATTCTAAGAAAAAATGATTTGGCGGAGCGTTTTCCATAGAAAACTTAGTCAATCCATGAAGAGATCCGTTGGATCCTCTACCATCAACAGTACCGCTAATATCATAGCTATCGCAGCCAAAAGCGCCAATATGTTCATTTCCAGGGTATTTAATTCCATTTTTTATTATTACTCGATTCTGCAAGTTTATATCTGGAACCCAGCTAATTTTAAACCTGCCATTTGGATCTGGGGTAAATATAACTCTTGAATCTTTTATACCACTCATCCATTGAAAACTACCAACTGTAACAGCCGCTGAACTTCTCATACCTTCATTATAATCTATTTGCTCATATATTTTAGTTAGATTAAATAAACTATTTTTTGTTTCATCTCTAAATGCATGTTCTTCTGTTCTTGGAAACTGACGATAAAATTCATTTAAAGCGTCTTGATCGTCTTTTAAACCATCAACTTCGTTTTCCCAATGATCTATAACACCTATATCTATTAATTCACCGTCTGGTCCATAAACATCTCGTCCTGGAGTAGTAAAGACAGGTCGTCCAAACTCATCAATAAATCCTTCAAAGTTCCATTCCATTGGAATAAACAAAGCATATAAACCAGATTTTGTTTGACCATTTCTATTTCTTTTAGTTACATCACTATCATTATAAAGTTTTTTGAAGTTATCACCACCTTTATCTAATGCGTTAGATGTTGATCCCATCATACATTTACCTATAATCCTACTACCTAGTCGTAAACAGGTTTTTGTTACTCGCCAGTTATTTAATATATTATCTGGTCTTTCCCACTTACCACTTTCGTCGTGTACTAGTAGATTTAATTTTTCACCATCATAACTATTATCTCCAGTATTCTTCCAGTCTATCGTCGTATCAAGGCCTTCAAGCTCTTCAACTTGCTCGTTATTTGTAATTTTTTTACGAGTAAGTTTACTAGCTGGAACACGATAAGCCAGCTCTGATTTGGGTCTATCCATACCATCTTGGATAGGCTTGAAGAAGAAAGGATAATTAATCGATATAGGCACGACTTTATCGGTAAACATTTTTTTAGCATCAGCTCCTGATTTAGACAATATACCAAATCTACTATCACTTGATATTGTAGCTTGATTTACTGTTTCTGCAGATGACATAAACGAAAAACCGCTACGTCTATTCTTTAGATAACACATACCGTAACACCTAGAGTCTGCTTTACAAGCTTCCCAAAATATATAGAATAATCTATTAGCTTCGCGGAAATCTGGAGCACCAACATCTATTTTGCTCCATTGTAGGTACATGTAGTGAGTTCCAGTAATATAAGTTGGAATACCATTGTTTTTAAACCAAAAACCTTCGTCTCTTCTTTTGAATTCTTCATCTATATAATCGTACCACTGCTCTTTTTGTTCTTCTGGATATGCTCTCCAGTCAAATATACTCTTAAGTTTACTTAATTCTTTAGGTTGATCAAACTGCCGCCATCTATTTTCTTCGTTAGAATAAACTTCAGCTGGAACAGCTGGCAAAGCTATCTTCAACCCTTGAATATCATATATTTCACCTATTTGACCAGTTTTAGATATAACAACTATATCGTTATCTTTGTCGTAACCATACATCCATTTTTTAGACTTATTAAGTCTTTTAATAGTGTTGATTTTAACAGGTTCAATCACTTTATATAAACTTTGCTCGTAACTCATTTAGATCTTCCTTCTGCAAAACCTTTAAATACTCTGTCTTTTTTTTCTTCAGACGGTTTTCCTTCAAGTATACTTTCTTCTTCTTGTATGCGGTTCAATATTTCAAAAGCATCAAATATAGCTAGCTTTTTAGTTGCCGCAGCGTTTTTTAATCTATCGGCAGATACATCATCTTCAGTGTTCGTGATGATTTGCTCTTCGGCTACTTTTATAAGCTCTTGAACAGCTTTATGCCCAGCTTGGATTATACTCTTCTTCGTCTCCTTGATATTCATATTTAATTGTAATAAATTTATTCATAACTCTGTATAATCTTTTACCATCAATAACAAATTCGTATGTTGAAAATGGAGTGAAGCCAACTAGCTCTCCACGTTGAAATTCGCCGTCAGTAAACTTAACAACACCAATACATTGCTCTTCTTTTTCTTCAATAAATTTATCTCGATTTTTTATTGGTTGTACGAAGCAATATCCATCCATTGCCTTCCATTTAGATTCTTTATATCTACTCCAATTTTGTAATCTACGATAAGCAAATATTTGATCTTCTTTAACAAAGTATTTGTCGTCTTCAAAATAGCTTTTACTATTTCTTTCTTTGCCTTTAACATCGTGCCATCTTCTAAACACATTATGATGTACGATTACTATATCCCCTTGTTTTACTTTACCTTTATAGTTTTTTGGAACAGCAATAACAGTTGCCTCTCTATTGACGTATTCATGATTAAATACTTCAGAATTAACGATTAGTTTTTTATCACCAACATCTATAGAGTTGTTGTATCGATCTCCTAAAGGTTGTATTATAAAATCGTTTAATGCTTGCATTAATATTCAAGATTGTATTCTACTGATATAGCCATATTTTTATTAAAATCTTTCCAAGGCAAAACCTCTTCTTCTTTTCTAATATATATAGAGTACTTATCGTCTTCTTCTATAATATCGCATATAGTATGACCTCCATACACATCTTGTCCAACAGAATAGTGCATAGCGTCAATTTTATAATCTTTACCTATTGTTATTTTACGAATCAGCTTGCTCATTTTTAGCGTAAGTTATAGTTCCAGTTTGAATATCAACGTCCATCTTGCCATATTCTTCTTCAAGCTTAGCGTTTAATTCACTCATTTTCTTATTTACAATGTCTAATTCGTGAAGCAACGCGTGCTTTCTAGCCTCAACGTTACCAACCTCTAATTTTATTTGATTAGATATTGAAATAATTTGTTGAACTTCTTTCAACTGTTCGTCTGTGATTTTTTCTGGCTTAGCAGCCAAGTCAATTGTTTTTGCCATAATTTAATTTAATTTAATTGTTTATTAAAATTTATATAACTGATAATCTAAACCCATGAAGCTATGTACTCCATTATCGCTTATATCAGCAGCGTAATCAGCCCATCCATCTGGATG
>Ga0208019_1000644_pt1 | contig 18945 bp, 15 predicted proteins | sample CB_VirMetaG_5_FD_184540 | JGI IMG/M metagenome (GOLD analysis project Ga0208019, IMG submission 184540) | Freshwater to marine saline gradient viral communities from Chesapeake Bay - CB_1508_1D Viral MetaG (SPAdes) (version 4) | ecosystem: Environmental > Aquatic > Marine > Coastal | place: USA...
TGGGAGATCCTTCACCATATATTGGATACATTATTTTGAGTTCTGTACCCCCAGCGGGTCAGACATCTGGTCAGAACATAAATTTATCTCCACAACAAGCTGCTTCACAATCAAGAAGTGGTATTGATAGACGAGCTTCTTATGAATCTGGTTATTCACAGGGTGGTGGAGTAGTTCCTGCCCCAATACCATCTCAAACAACTCCTGGTGGAGGAGGTGGTGGAGGAGTTCCTATGATGGGAGGTCCTTCCACAAAAGAGGTATTAAATAGTTATTATAAATCTCAACTTATGGGATTCTTATATAAACAAGGATAATGCCATCACAAAACGCTCCAACATCTCCTGGTAATATTCAGAAGTTCAAAATATCATCAAATCAGTCTGACAAAGCGATTGACTTATCTGGTGGTGTAGTTGAATTTAGATACTATGAGAGTGTGTTATCAAATAACGTCACAGCAACAGCAGTTATTGTTGATAGTGGTTATGAATCGGATGGTGGTGCGATTAAATCATCGAAAGGTGTGTTAGATGCTTTACCAATCAGAGGTGGGGAGAGAACTGATATAGTCATTGAAGATAATAATGAAAACAAACTTACATTCAAACCAATGAAAGGTTTGTATGTCAATAGAGTAAGAGATGCTGATCCTGGTACATCAAAGGATGTATTCTTTGTTGATTTTGCATCAAAGGAATATTTTGCAAATGAACAACAAAGAGTGATAAAAAGATATGAGGGAAAAATATCTGATCATGTTAAGGAAATACTTAATTCTCTTGGCGAAGTAAAAATTGAACAAGTAGATAACACATCACTTACCTACAATTTCATAGGCAATGATAGAAAACCATTTTACACTTGTACCTGGTTAGCATCTAAGGCAGTACCAGATAAAGATGTAGGTTCAAGAGCTGGTTTTCTTTTTTATCAGACAAGAGACGGATTTAACTTTAGGTCCATTGATAAAATGTTTGAGGAAGAACCAGTCAAAAAATATATGTTCAATAATACTGGTGAAACTCCAGTAGGATATGATGCAAATATACTTGACTATTCTATTGATAGTGACATAGACCTCAAACAAAATCTTACTCTTGGAACATATAATAGTAGAGCAATTTACTTCAATCCATTTTCTATGGATTATTATGTCAAAGAATTCAAGTACAAGCCTGACAACATTGGTAAAGCAGGAAAATACTTTGGTGGTGACTTAGTTGCAAAAGAATTTACCGAAACTCCAACAAGATTGATGAGTCATGTATTTGATATTGGTGCTATGCCTGATGGACAGGGTAACGAACAGTTAGAACAATGGAAAGAGAATTCAACTTCTCCAAATTATGATGCTGAGAACACAATGGCACAGTCTGTGATGAGGTATAATCAGATGTTCACTGTCAAAACAAATGTAACTATTGCAGCCGATTTTAGTATTAAAGCAGGTGATATCATTCAATGTGATTTTCCCGAGGTAACTGGAGATAGAGTTAAAGAGAGAAACCCACAGACAGGAGGTATATATATGGTAGCAAGTGTATGCCATAGAGTTACTCCACGAGAAACTTTCACAAGACTCGCTCTGGTTAGAGATTCATTTGGTAAGAAAACAGGATTTAAATGATAGAACAAGGACTCTTTAAAAGATATTTTGTAGGAAGAGATGGGTTTATCTGGTGGTTAGGTCAGATTGCCCCAGAATCAACATGGAAAGACAACCGACCTGGATATCCTGTAAGAACAAATGATGATATAAAGGGTTTTGGTGAGAGATGCCGTGTTCGTATCATGGGATATCACACGGCGAATATTGATGAAATATCTGATGATGAACTACCTTGGGCGTATTTCATGTATCCAGTTACTGCTGGTACTGGTAATAGATCATCTTGCCAATCTGCAAATATTTCACAAGGTGATTTTGTGTTTGGTTTCTTCATGGATGGTGAAGATGCTCAGATGCCAGTCATCATGGGTCTTCTTGGCAATAATGAATATGCAGCAGTCAGTAAAAATATTACCAAAGCAAGATTTGTTCCTTTTAGTGGATACACGGAAAGTGATAAGGTAGCATATACTTCTCTTAATGTCGATAAGGGTGGTGAAATTGTTAAACAAACTGGTGCTCAAACCACCGAGGGTAAGACAGACTCACAAGGTAGTAATACTGGAAAATCAAACAATCCCACCACCAATGAGTCCGTAACACAGTCTAACTCAAAAATAGATGCTGCAAGTAAAAAAGCTGCAGAAGAACAAAGTCAACCTCTTGCTCAACCTTCTGATTGTGAACCAATTCCTTTAGGGAAAATTCAAAAAGATCTTCAAAATACTATTGTAGAGATTCAAAAGGCACAGAAGTCAGTCTATGATTTTTCAAAAGCTGTTACTGGTGATATTACTGGTGGCATTGATGATGTGCAAAATTTTATTAATGAAAAACTAAAATGGGCAATTGAGAAAACTTCAGAAGGGATTAAATGGATATTCAAACAAATTCAAAAATATGTTACTGATAAAGTGAATAATTCTATGAAAGATCTTTATTATTTTTTGTTTCCGAATGAAAGACCAGAACTTAAAAAGGCGGTTGATACAATCAATGATTTAATTGCATGTTTGTTTAGGAAGTTTATCAAAGGGCTTATCGTTCAAATAGGCAATTTTCTAAAAGATGCTGCAAATAAAATCATCAATGGTGCTAAATGTGTTATTGAAAATTTAGTTGCCAATACACTTGGTCAAATAATTGGTGAGATTTCAAGAGAAGTTAATAAAGCTTTAGGTGGTATCAAATCACTTGTAGGTCAGGTAGCACAGGTAGCATCTATTATTGACGATGTTTTAGGTATTATAACCGACCTTTTATCATTCTTGTCTTGTGAAGAAAAACCTGCATGTTCATCTATAAATGAGTGGAGTATTCTAAGTGGTGCAAAACCACTTAGTAAAGGTGACATAGATTCTCTTGTTAATAAGGCAAAAAATCTTGCAGCTGGTGTTCAGAGTACTGTAGAAGGTATTGCTAATCCTGAATTTAATTTTGACACCAGTGATATATTGGGATTAGATGCTTGTAATATTGGTCCACAACTTTGTGGTCCACCTTTAGCTGAATTTTTTGGTATTAGTGGTACAGGTGCATTAGGTAATCTTGTTATATCTACAGCAGGAGAAGTTATTGGTATCGATATGATAAGTTTTGGTATCGGATATGATAAAGAAGAGACTTATGGTAATGTATTTGATAACTGTGGAAAAGGTAAAGGTGCGGTAATAAGACCTATTGTTGAAGATTACACTGATGAAAATGGAAATATTCAGTCTGGTGTTACTGGTATTGACATTCTCGATCCTGGCACTGGATATCTTTCTGCACCTGATGGTAGTAGAGGTGGAAATGAATATACTTGGGCAGATCCAGAGGATTCGATTGTAAAACATCCTGACGGTAGTTATGATGTTCCAAAACCTCCAGGAAATTTAATTGTTGTAAATCCTGGTGATGAAGTTATTCTCCCTCCTGGTGTTTGTATTGTCACAGAACCACAGGAAGGTGGTCAGGGTGGTGGTGAAGAAATCTGTGGTGGTGATGAAGTAATAGTCACTAAACCAGGAGTGTTTACTTCTCCCAAACCAGATTATTCTAGATTCTCTGGGATATATCCATCATCTTCTTCTGGTTCTTACCCTGCAATACTTTATCTTTGTGAAATCAATATAGTTGATGCAGGTATAAATTACACTGAAGGTGATAAGATTGTGATAAGACCAGACAATGGTGCCTCTGCAGAACCTAAGTTCGACCAACAAGGAAGAGTCGCATCTATTAAAGTTACTGAAGGTGGTGAAGGATTTACTGAATTCCCACAACTTTACATTCAGTCTGATACAGGTTATAATGCAGTATTGATACCAAAACTTTGTATAGATAGAGTTGGATCAGATAAACTGAAAGAACCAATGGGGCAAGATAAGGTTGTTACTGTAATTGATTGTGTGGGCAAATTTTAATGGCACAACTTAAAAATTATCATACTGTTAGATATGGAACGGCAGAAGGTGAAATAAAATTTGGACACATCACTCAAGATAACGTCCAATCAGCCGTGATGTTGAGAAATGGTTCATCTAATAACCATTATATAACGTTAGATTCATCTGGAGCACCCCATAGAAAGTATGGAACGATTTGTCGTTCTCCTGGTTCCTTTCAAGTAAGAGCAGGTGATAATGCACCAAAAGATCAACCAGGTGTATATGTAGAAGCAGTAAGTGGTGACCTTATACTTCGGGCACCCAGTGGTAGAGTGAGAATCGAAGGTGTTAATATTGATTTAATTGCATCTGGACCTGATGGTGAAAATGGTGTAATTACTATCGATTCAAACGAAAAAGTTATTATCAAATCTCAAATCATCGATGTTAATTCAACAGTCAGTACAAAAATATTTTCAGAAAATACTGTAAATATGATTGGTAAAGGTATTTTAAATATGTACGGTGGTCTTATTGATGCTGCCGATGGAGCAACCAAACTTAAAGGATCTTTAGGTGGTTCACTTAACGAGGAGCAAAACAAAGTATGAAAGTACCTGATTTAAATGTTGGTAAAAGGTTATTCTGTGGTCTTGGTAAACCAGAAGCATTAGGTAGAGGACCAGCAGAAATTAGAGGTTCTGCTTACTTGCAGGGACCTACTATCACAGGAACAGCAACATTCCCAAATGTCTGGGCATCATCTATGATTGGTCCACTGATCAATCCAGAGTCACCTCCTCCAGTCATTCCTGGTTCTCTTTGCATGGGAATTAGTAATCCATATTCTCTCGCTGTTGTAGGACCTGCAGCATTCATGGGAAATGTTGACACAAACCTGAGTGTTAATGTAGGATTACATGTGATTGCTCAAGGAGAAGTTGTTTCTCGTTGTGGTCTTCACGTCTTATCAAGAAAGAAAAACTTTGATATCCCCCATCCATCCAAGAAAGGATGGAGACTTAGGCATACATGTCCAGAAGCTCCTACTAATGATGTTTACATCCGAGGAACACTCAAAAACAAGGATTTTATTGAACTTCCATCCTATTGGAAAGATTTTGTTCACCAAGATTCTATTACTGTAAGCCTAACTCCAGTTGGAGCACATCAAGACATTATTGTTAAAAGGATTGATGAGAGTAAAATCTATCTCCAAGCAAAATCTGCAATTCCAATACATTGTTTCTATCATGTATATGCAGAAAGAAAAGATGGAGAAAGTCTAATTCCAGAATACAAGGGCAAGACTCCAGCAGATTATCCAGGAGATAATCAACAATATTCAATTTCAGGATTCCACTACGATATTAAGGATTAATAATGGCATTTTCAGGATTCACACCAAGAAGTATTGGTAAACGAGATTGTGTTGATGAGCAAATAACTGGTCAACCATCAACAATTTTTTCATATATTGCAAAACCAGACAATGATGACTCTGTAGATGTAAATCTCGATTTAGAAGTACCAATTTGCACTCCTTATTATCATTCTACTGCACAAATTGACTCTCTTCAAGTCAACACAAGTATCATTGGTACTGGTCTCATCAATATAGCTGGTGCTATTACTGGAGCTAGTGTCCAGGATACTGGAGGAAATATTCTTTCTGTAAAAAAGGATTTTGATATTCCACACCCAACTAAAGAAGGTCATAGACTGAGGCACGTATGTCTTGAAGGACCAGAGGCCGGTGTTTATATCAGAGGTAAATTGAAAGGAACCACGATTACTGTCCCCGAATATTGGAAGGGATTGGTTGATGAATCTACCATTAGTGTTCATCTTACACCCATTGGTTCTCATCAAGAACTATATGTCAAGTCTATTGAATGGGGCAGAAAAATTGAGATCAGAAATGCCGCAGGTGGGCCCATTGAATGTTTTTATCTCATCCAAGGGGAAAGAAAAGATGGAGAGAAATTGATTCCAGAATACAAAGGTACAAGTATTGAGGATTATCCTGGCAACAACGAAGAGTACAGCCACAATAGATAGTGGCACACTACCCCTTGACGCCATCGGTTAAGTCGGTTATAGTAGTAGAGTAGAAAGGAGACCAATGTACAAACCTCAAGACGATTCTGAATCTGGATATCTCACCCGTGTTGTAGTTGATACTTGTCTTCGTAAGTTTTATTTGTATTCTAACGAAGGTGAGTCTCGTGAAGTGGAGTGTGATTGTATCGAACAATTCATGGATGTTCTTGAGGTGGTCAGGGCTCTTGTTGATGAAAAGTACGTGTTTTACGCAGAACCCCTGACCAAAAGTACAATTTGATTTCAGAAATGTTGAGAAAAAAATTTTAGTATTTTTTTAACCTTATTACTTTTTATGAATCATTATTCTAAGGACTTTTATAAAGAAATTTTAGAGTGTTATAATTATGAGACCAGAAACTCGTCAGTCTATGGAAATGTTATTTTCAGCAAAATGGAATCTTCCAACGGCAGCAAAAAACTGTGGACTCACCAACAAAGAGATGAAAATCACATTTAATGAGTATTGTAGATTAAATCCACCTACTTATCAGGAAGAGTCCTGATTTTTTGGGCGTGTGTCGTAATTGGTAGCCGATACGCACTTAAAATGCGTTGGGAGTATTCCCGTGCGGGTTCGAGTCCCGCCATGCCCACTGACTTGACAACAATATAATTTAGTGTTATAATATAGATTACCTTCCGTGTGAATTAGTGCCACTCTGTGGTAATCAACCTCCCTTAGGGGAGGTTTTTTTATAATAAATATGAGTAAGAAGGATTGTGCCTAGGTAAAAGTAAAATGCCATTATCGCGTCTTGATAACTTTCTGAAGAATGTAAAGGGAAATATTCTTTATGTTGATCCAAACAATTTGGATGCAACTGATGGTGTAGAAAACCAGGGCAATTCGATGGCCCGTCCTTTCAAAACACTACAAAGAGCATTAGTAGAATCTGCAAGATTTTCATATCAGAGAGGTATTGATAACGATAGATTTGAGAAGACTACAATTTACCTAGCACCAGGTGTTCACCACATTGATAATAGACCTGGTTGGATTCCGACTGGTACTAATTTCCTGCTTAGGAATGGTATAACTTCTAGTGATTTTAATTCATTTAGTAACACTTCCAACTTTGACATTTTTGATACTAACAATATTCTTTATAAGTTGAATAGTATTCATGGTGGAGTTATCATACCCCGTGGTACATCTATTGTTGGTCAGGATTTAAGAAAGGTACAAATTCGTCCAATTTATGTACCTAATCCAGAGAATGATAATATTGACAGATCAGCTATCTTCAGGGTAACTGGTGCAACTTATATGAATAGTTTCACCGTTAAAGACGCTGATACTAATAAACCTTGCTACAAAGATTATACGACAAATAAATTCAAACCAACGTTTTCACACCACAAGTTAACTGTTTTTGAATATGCAGATGGTAACAATAATGTAAACATCAACGATGATTTCATTACATATGCTACAGATCGAACTGATCTTGATATGTATTATGAAAAAGTAGGTCTTGTATATGGTCCTGCAAGTGGTAGAGAAATAGAACCAGATTATCCAAGTGCAAATGTAGATATCGAGCCAAGAATTGATGAATATAGAATTGTTGGTCCAGTATCAGGTTCTGTTGGTATTAACAGTATTAAGGCAGGTGATGGTGTTACACCAACAGCAGTCATTGATGTCGAACTGTCAGATCCTATCTTTGGATTAAATGTTGATACTAATGTTATAATCAATAATGTATCTGACACAAGATATAATGGAACATATCTTGTTACTGAAATCACATCAACTCAAGTGACAGGTGTAACTGGATTTAAATATGAAGTTCCTGTACCTCCAGGTGATGCACTTCCTAATCCAACAGGAACAACAGTTGACTTGTCTACGGACACGGTAACGAGTGCATCACCTTATATCTTTAATGTTTCATTGAGATCTATCTTTGGTCTGTGTGGTATGCATGCAGATGGTGCAAGTGTAGACGGTTTCAAGTCTATGGTTGTTGCACAATATACTGGTGTTGGACTACAGGTTGATGATAATGCATTTGTAAAATATAATTCGACCAGTGGAACTTATGACGATTCAAGTGTAGTACCTAATTTACATACAGATATTGATGCAGTTTATAAACCAGAATATTCTAACTACCACATTAAAGCATCAAATAATGGATTAATTCAGTTAGTATCAATTTTTGCTATTGGTTATTCAAACCATTTTGTTGTTGAATCTGGTGCAGATTTCTCTGTAACAAACTCGAACTCTAACTTTGGTCAAATTGCATTAACTGCAAGAGGTTATAAGAAAAATGTATTCGCACAAGATGATGTAGGTTATATCACACAAATTATCCCTCCCAAAAAATTAAAACCTGAATACAATACTGTAGAGTTTTCATCGTTTGATATTACAAAAACAACATCGGTAGGTGATACTTCAAGACTCTATCTCTACGAATATACAAATAGAGATGAAGCACCAAATAGTACAATTCAAGGATATAGATTCGGTGCTAATGACAACGAAAAAATTAATGTCGTAATTCCTGTTTCTGGATCACCAGAAGTCTTTAGTGCAAAAGTTGTCATGGACAACACAGCATATTCAACTAAGAAAGTATCTGGCAAAAAACAAGCAAGAGTTGGTAGAAATGTATCGACTGGTAACAGTATTACTAACTCCACATTTATGTTTACAGAGGATCATCAATTTATTCAAGGTGAATCAGTAAGGGTAATTTCAAATGATGGTAGATTACCTGATGGTCTAGAACATAACTCTTTGTATTTCTCAATTGTTGATGGACTTCCTGCAAATCAATTACAACTTGCACAATCATTTAACGATTCACTCTCAGGAAACAAAATCTCAATTAACAAGTTTGGTGATGTTCTGGTTGTAGAGAGTAGAGTTAGTGATAAAAATCCTGGTGATGTTGGACATCCAGTTCAGTATGATGATACAGAAAATCAGTGGTATGTAAATGTATCTTCTGCATCAACTGAGAATAATCTTTATTCTAAGTTAATTTCTGGTGGATTAGGTGAAGCCACATCAAGAAGTTATTTTACTAGACTTAAAGATAGTAGAAGTTCAGATGATAGAGTTCATAAGGTAAGATTTGTAATTCCATCTACTACTGGTTCTGATGCAGCAAGACCACCTCTTGATGGTTATATCATTCAAGAGTCCTCCGATGTTTCGGGAGAAAGTAATTCAGAAGTTGCACTGGAATTTAATCCAGGTTCGGTGACAATGAGCAATAGTTCTCAAATGAGAAACTTTAGATTTATTGCTGATATCAATTATAAGTCAGGTATTGCGTATTACACGACAGAGAGACCTCACGGACTTTCTATTGGTTCCACTATAACTATCAACAATGTCACAAGTTCTTTGTTCCCAACTATAGGTATTGGTAATTCTGGTTATAATGGAACATATGAGGTCACTGGTATTTCGAGTGCAAAAACATTTTCTGTAAATCAAATTCGTGTAGATCCTGGCACATTTACAAACAATACATCACAACGTACTACTTCGTTACCAACAGTAAGTAAAAATAATTTCACTAATAATTATTATGTTTATGACGTAGAAACTCTTAATGAGTATAAGAATGGTGAGCAAGATGGCATTTACTATTTGACTTTATTAAATTCGAGTGTAAGACCTTCAGTAGCTCCATTTAATGTAGACACATATAATTTCTCTCAACCAATTACAAATCTTTATCCACAGTTGGATAGAGATAATCCAAAATCAACTGCACCTTCTGCGTCATGTCATGCATTACCAAATAATATTGGTTTGACCGTTGTTAATGATGTTAAAAATAGTATTACTGGAGAAACTTTAGAAGAATTGAATATTGATACTGGTGTAAGTATTGGCATTACTGACATTGTATCTAACAATGTTGGAACTGCCTATACAATATTCACTGACTATGATCATGGACTAAACAGAATCACAGTTCCAGTTATTGATAATCCTGGTACTGGATATGGTGATGGTTCAGCAACTATTCAATATTACTACAATGCAACACTTTTGAATACAGGAGCTGGTTCTATTGGAAGAAATGCAACTGCACTTGTGACAGTTGATGGAACATCTTCAGGTGAAATTATTGATATTGCAATTATGGATGGTGGAACATCATTTGTTGAGGGTGATACATTTAGTGTCGTAGGTATTGCAACAACAACAGGTTATACTGCAGCAACAGGTAGTGTCAACAAAATCTATGATAATAGAAACGATGTAATCAATATTACAGGTATTAATGATTATGATGGTAGATCTTACAACAGTACATATAGAATTACATCTATCCCAAATATAAAAGAAATTGAGGTTGAACCTCTTGCAGCAATATCACCAGGTATTTCGACCTTAGGTATTGGCAATAATGTTGCAAGTCCTGGTGGTTTCTCTGTAATTGGTCCAGCATATGACACAAGTAGTTTTGTCTACAATAAAGATGTAGGTATTGCTACAATTACTACAAAGTATGCAAATAACTTTAGAGTCAACAATAGTGTTGTAATTAGTGGAGCAGCACAAACATTCTATAACGGTGCATTTGTTTGTGTAGATAAGATTGGACTTACTACTGTATTACTGAATGTAGGTGTAAACACAATAACTCCTGCAACAACTGGTACGATTAGACTCCATTCTGGCGGTATTGACAATAATCATGGTGAATTGATCGTAGGAAATGGAAGACTTCATGGAAGAGAGACACCAATTTATGCAGGTATCACCACTACACTCTCTGCAGCAATATCGAGTAGAACCACTGACACTATAAATGTGTCAAATATGACTAATTATGGTTTCTTGATAGGTGATTATATTATGGTAAATGATGAGATAATGAGAATCAAAACAACAGTAAGTCGTGTCTCTGGAACAACTCAACTTAAAGTCTTTAGAGGGGTTTATGGTTCAATTGCATCTACTCATGAGAATGGAGCTGTGGTAAGTAGAGTAAAATTCTACCCAATTGAATTTAGAAGAAACTCAATTATTAGAGCATCTAGTCATACTTTTGAATATCTTGGGTATGGACCAGGTAACTATTCCACAGCATTCCCTGATAAACAAACTAAACAACTTACACTTCCACAACAAATTTCCGTTCAGGCACAAAAAACTAACGGTGGTGTTGTAAATTACACTGGTATGAATGATAGAGGTGACTTCTATATTGGAAACAAGAGAATTGCGTCCAATACTGGTAGAGAATTAGTTTATGATACTCCAGTTCAAACAGTGACTGGTGAGGATCCATATACAGGCGGTTCTTTGAATGATCTTTCTGACTTTAACTTTGTTGAAAGTACAATAATGAAGATTGAAAGAAATCTTGTTGTTGATGGTGGTGACAATACTGACATTTTGTCAGAATTTAATGGACCTGTACAATTCACTCAAAAAGTTGTAAGTACCTCTAATGAAGGTATAGAAGCCAATAGTCTGTTCTTACAAGGAAATGCTAATGTATCAAGAAAAATTACTGTAGGTATTTCTACTCCAAGTATTGCTGGAAACCCAGGCGATATGGTATTCAATGCAAATCCAACAAGTGGTGGAGAGGTTGGTTGGGTATACACGACCAACAATGAGTGGAAGACATTTGGTACTATTAGTAGTTGATAAATAATAAAAAAATATAGGGGGAGAGTGAACCCAAATGGCGATAGATAAGGATTTTGTCGTTAAAAATGGTTTACAGGTCAACGAAAATTTAATTTTTGCTGATTCTGACAGTGATAAAGTTGGTCTAGGCACCACTACCCCCAATAGAAAATTAGTAGTCATTGGTGATGCTGAGATAAGTTCAGATCTTGCAGTAGGAACTATAATTACAGCACAAAGAGGCGCCTTTACTGGTATCATTACTGCAAATGACGGTCTTGATATTGGTGTAGGTGGTACTTTTGTATCCGTAAATAAACTTGACACAAAAATTGGTATTGGTTCTACCACACCAGTTTATACTTTAGACCTTTATGGTCCTGTATCCACTGGTATAACAGCAGCATATATCTATGGCGACCTTGAAGTAACTGGTAATATCAAAGGTACTGCACTTTCTGGTCAGATTTCGGCAGGTGGTACAGTTGGCTTTACTAATGTAACAGTAGACAATAAATTAATTGCAAATCAAGCAGAAGTATATACAAAATTCAATATTGAAGAAGTAGGAAGTGATACTTTTAGATTCTTAGTAGCAGGTGACCCTCCTGGTATTGGATTTACTCAAAACACCGATAATCCTGAAATTTATCTTCAAAGAGGTCAAAATTATAGGTTTGATGTAAATTCTGGGGGTTTTCCATTCTATATTAAGTCGCAACCTACCGCTGACCTTAATAATCTGTATCAAGATGGTGTTGATAACAATGGTGCTCAGGTTGGTATTGTTACCTTCAAGGTTCCATTTAACTCGCCTAACATCCTGTACTATCAAGCATCTAATGTTTCTGGTATGGGTGGTACAATTTATATTGATAATGATAATAAAACCTATACCGTTGGTGTTCTGACTGTATCTGAATTCTTAGACAGTGATACTCAGGCTGACTTTGAGCAGATTTATGTTTCGGGTATTGGTACAATCAATAACCTGAAAGGACCAGACTTCAGTGTTAGTTCAGGTATTCTTACAGTCAGACAAGACCAGACAGCTCTAATTGGTGTATCGACTGGTACTGATAGAGTCAGTTTACAAGAGAAAAGTGATAATGTAAGTTATCAAGTTCCATTTACTGAAACCTTAGGTATTGGCTCAAACTATCAAAATTTATATGTTGATAGTGAGAATGGACAAATGTCCTATAATCCTTCAACTAATCAACTGACAGTTAATAGACTCATTGGTAATGTTTCGGGTGTTGCAACTGGTGCGGATGATATTAATGTTGATAGTAAGAGTGATAATACCAACTATCAAGTTATATTCAGTGATGCTGGTGACACAGAATATACAAGAATGTATATTGATAGCCAAAGCAGTAGGTTAATTTACAATCCATCTACTAATACATTATCTTCAACAAACATTATTGCAACCACTGTTACTGCTGGTTTAGCTGGTACTGCAACGAATGCAGACAACATCAATGTAGATGAAAAATCTGATAACACAGATTATCAGGTGTTGTTTAGTGACAATCAAGGTGCTGGTTATCAAAGACCTTATATTGACTCCGAATCAGGCCAATTTAAGTACAATCCATCTACTAATACTCTGACTGCAGCAAATATTGCTGGTGCTGGTGATAATATTACAAACCTCAATGGTTCAAATATTTCACAAGGTACTATCAATGCAGATAGAATTCCTGATGCATCAACAACCGCTCAGGGTGTAGTACAACTCTATGATACTTTCCCACCAAATTCAACAAGTGCAACTACAGCAGCAACAGCAAATCTTGTCACAGATGTTTATGATGAAGTAAAAAATAATGTGATTCCTGCAGGAACAACCATGTTGTTCTATCAGTCAGCTGCACCTACAGGTTGGACAAAATTAACATCTCAAAATAATAAGGCACTTAGAGTTGTCAGTGGTACTGGTGGTGGTACTGGTGGAAATAATACATTTACGAGTGCTTTTTCAAATAGAGCTGTTCCATTATTGGAACATAGTCATAGCGCAAATGCAGGTAATCAAAGTGCCAATCATAGCCATGGTGGCACTACTGATGGTGGGGGTGCTCATGGACACAATATTAGTGATCCAGGGCATAGACATAATTATAAGCCAAGGAGAAACGAAGATAGAAAAAGTGATGGAAATACAAGTACAGCAGACAATAATGATGAAAATATTGCAAATGCTCAAACTGAAAATGCCTTAACTGGTATTAGCATCGTCTCCACAGGAAATCATACTCACTCCTTCAATACTGGTGGAAATAACGCAAACCACAATCATACTATTACTGTAGTGAAATCAGGTACAAGTGGAGCTTCAATGGACTTCAGAGTTCAATATATTGATGTGATTTTAGCATCTAAGAATGTTTATTCTTGACCTGGAGGTAATGTATCAATAGGGGGATGAGGTGTGACTTGAGCACGAACAACCCCCTGTTGCAACGCATGTGAATATAATCTTTGATTTTGATGATTAGCCTCTACTACTTCATTTCTAAAACTTTCTACAGCTGCACCAGTTTGATTTGACTTTTGTGCAATTTCTACGGCCATCATAGGCATCCAAGATACAGCACATTTCCATTCATCTATTTCTTGACCAGTATTGGGATTTGTACCTCTAACTTGAGTGTACCAAGCACACTTATTTTCTACACATTTTTTCTGAATTAGAGGACAAAATTCACCTTTTTTCATCTTGTTAAATACTGAATTGGTTGAAAATATTTATCTTGACATATTATAAATACAAATAACGGAAAAAGCATTATAGGTAATGTCATTACTTAGGGCCGACAGGATTGCCAATAGATATATCACTCATGGTCCTATTATTGTAGGTCCATCGACTGTTAGCGGACATTTTACGGTCACAGGTATTGCAACTGTCCTTGGTCTTGGTGTTACAAATAGTGTTTTAGTTGGTAATTCTCTTACTGCCAAATACTTAACCGCCAATAACGGTGCAAATCTTTTCAATTCCAATCTCACTGGCATAACAACTGCTGGTATCGTCACTGGTGCGACTTATTACGGTGATGGTGTTAATCTTGTAGGTGTTGTCACATCTATTGCACCTGGTCCTGGTATTCAGATTTCACCAATTTCTGGTCAAGGAAGGGTAACTATCAGTGCTACTGGTGTTGCTGTTGCTGGATATGCAACTAATGCTGGTCTTACTACAGATTTAAAAGGTGGTGTCGCTGGTGCTGTTCCATATCAGATTGGACCTAATGATACAGGTTTTACTGCTGCAGGTACCAGTGGTGAGATTCTCCAATCCACAGGAACTGGGGCTCCAATTTGGACCAGTCTTTCTGCAATCAATGTATCCTATGCGGATAGTGCAGGAATTTCTACGAACCTATTTGGAGGTTCTGCAGGAAGAATTCCCGTTCAAAGTGGTATTGATCAGACAACATTTATTAATATTGGACAATCAGGAAGAATTCTTCTTGCACAAGGAACTGGTACTCCAATATGGATAGATCCAAAGGCATCACTTCATGTTTCTGTAGCAAATAGTGCTGGTATTACTACCAGTTTAGAAAACGGATATATTTCTAATGCTTCCTCAATGGAAGTCGTTGGTGTTACCACTTTAGGTATCACAACAGCACTTACATTGGATGTTGCTGGTATTACAACCACTAACTTACTTAATGTTTCGACTGCAGCAACAATCACCAATCTGACCTTATCTACTGGTCCTGGTGTTGCTGTTACAGCAATTCTTGATGAGGATGATTTAGTATCAGATAGAGATGATGCTCTTGCAACACAACAATCAATTAAGGCATATGTAGATTCTCAAGTAACTGCACAAGATCTTGATGGCAATACTGACAATGGTTCTTTTGTTGTTGACCTCGATAGTCAAGAATTAGGTGTATTTGGCACATTAAATGAAATTTATACCATTGGTTCTGGTCAAAGTATAACAGTTGGTCTGGATACTAATGTTACCATTCCAAACAATCTAACAGTTTCAAACTTTACTCAATTATCAGGACTGACGACTATTACGGGTCAGTTAGGTGTCACTGGTATCACTACCACACAGTTCTTGGAAGTTTCTGGTATTGCTACTGCATCGACGATTCATGCAACTAATATTGGTGTTGGTACTGATGATCCACTGAATACACTTCAGGTTGGTCTCGCCAATTCTTCATTCACTGTTGTATCAACTGAAACCACCACCATGGTAGGTATTGGTACCACAAACCCACTTTATACATTGGATGTAAGAGGTGATACTAATATTAATGGCAATTTAACAGTCAATAATAACACTGTTCCATCTCTTGCAATGATTATTGCACTAGGTGGGCTTTGATAAATAACTAAAAAGTATTAATACAATGGCGGAGACATTCTCAAATTCATTGACAAGAGCTGCTGGTATTGTGACAACAAGTTCCAATGGTAGTGTTGGTGCTGGTGTAACTATCATTACTGGTATCTCCACTGCTGGTGTTGCTGTTGGTGATATGGTAAAGACCAATCATTTTAGAGGTGGTGCAAAAGTTGCTGTCATTGGTGTTAATCAGGTAAGTCTTGATAAGATCTCAACAAATACTTTCCCCGCAACTTCTCAATCCGTAAGTTTCCTTGGCGTTACTACTGCATATACTGCAACAAATAAATCAATCTTAGTGGGTGGAACATTTGCAAACCTGACTGATAATAATATCAACATCTATGTTGAGGTAGGTATTGGAAATACCTTTGTAAATATTGCGAACAATATTCCAGTACCCACTGGGTCTTCTTTTGTTATTAGTGATGCGGGTAAGACAATTCTGAGAGCAAACGAAGAAATTAGAGTATATTGTGATACTGTTAGTGCTGTTGATGTTAATCTGAGTGTCCTCTCTGGAGTACAGTAATGATTGGAAATAACGGTTATATTGGAAGGTCTCCTAGTGACTCAACCGTAACGGTTGCACGTCAGGTTTACCAACCCACAGGTATTCAGACATCATTTGTTTTTGCGTCAGGATACGATCTTCAGTATTTTGATGTATATCTAAATGGTGCTAAAAAAATTAGAGGCATTGACTATTCTGCTGGAGATGGTCAAAATTTCTCACTTACAACTCCTGCTCAATTAGGTGATATTGTTGAAGCAGTAACTTATAAAGCGTTTAATGCTGCACAAGCAACCATTGGTATTCATTCCAATGGAACAAATATTGGTGAGGCAAATACACTTAATTTTGTTGGTACTGCAACGACTTTCTCACAATCTGGAGATACCATTAATGTAGAAGTGAGTGGTGGTGCCAGTGGTGGAGTTGGTACTGCTATTAAATATCCAAATAATACAAGAAGTCCATTTAGTTATATTGACGCTACTGTCAATGTAACCGAGAGTATTGGTCTCACTACTGCAAATGCTGGTGAAAGTTATTCTTATGTTGTTGTTCAGGAACCAAGAATTGTTGTCAGTACTGGAGCAACAATTACTGTTGGTCTTGGCAAAACACTCGTAACTGATTTATATCAGTTGGGTGACCTCTGATAAATACCTTTAAAAGATATAAGCGATGTCAGCAATTAATGTAAACTCAATTACAGGTAGGACTGGTACTCACGGACCAGTGCTGACGGGTGTGACTACCATTTCAGGTGACTTACACGTCGGTAGTGGTTTATCTGTAACTGGAGTATCAACATTTAGCAATACTGTTGTTGGTGGTGCGACTACTGAATTAGTTGTTGGTGGTGATGCAAGGATTACTGGTATTCTTACCATTGGAACAGGTTCAGTTACGATTGATGGAACTTCTGGTAATTCAAGTATCACTGGTGTTACTACGGTTGGTATTACATCTGCATATATCACTTCCATCAATGACTTAAATTACCCAACTGCTGGTCCGTTAAGTAACAGGAACCTCATCATTAATGGGGCTATAGAAGTGAGCCAAAGAGGCACAGGATTTGTTGATGTGGTAGATGTTGGCCCCGGCCATTATTTAGTTGACCGATTCAAGGCTTATCATTTTGCTGGAACTGCAGGCTCTTCAGTTATTGAACATAGTCACAGCACAGATGCACCAGATGGCTTTAAATACAGTTATTTGGCTCGCGTAAAAACTACAGGAATGACAGCTTCCGATGGCTATACCTTGTTGGGACAAAATATTGAAGGCTACAATATGAATTCTTTAGACTGGGGCAGTGCCTCTGGCAAGTCTACAACTTTATCATTTTGGGCAAAATCAAGTGAAATTGGTACGTTCTGTGTTGCTTTTAGAAACGATGGAGGCTCACGTAGTTACGTTAAAACGTTTGACCTAGACGATACAAACTGGAATTTTGTTTCTTTCACAGTTCCTGCTGAAACTACAGGTACGTGGAATAGTACCAATGGCAGGGGCATACAACTTACTTGGGGCCTTGATGTTGGAACTAATTACGAAGGCGCCGTAGAAACTTGGTTGACATCAAATGCCTTTACCGCTTCAGGCATGACAAACACTTGGACTGATACTGTAAATAATACGTTTCAAATCACTGGCGTCCAACTAGAAGTAGGTTCCAAGGCGACCCCGTTTGAGCACGAGAACTATGGTCAGACCTTGGCTAAGTGTCAGAGGTATTATTTTAGAATCAATGGATCAGATAATATCAATGGTTTGTGGGGTACGGGGTTTGCTTATAGTTCTGATCAAGCAGTTATAAGTGTACCAACTCCAGTTACTCTTAGAGTAGCACCTACAGCAATTGAACAGAGTGGAACCGCTGCTGATTATAGAATACTAGAATCGGGTAATACTGTAACATGTACCGCTGTCCCAGCATATGGAGATGATACTACAAACAATGTTGTTGTTGCAGCATTCTCGACAGGTAATTTAACTGCTGGTCAAGGTGTAATGGGCCGCTGGAACACTGGTGGAAACGGTTATTTAGCTTGGAGCGTTGAATTATGACTTACAAAAAACTAGGGACAACAATTTCTGAAACTGTTATTTACGCAAAAATCGATGATGATGGTGTTAGTCGCTCATCTTGTTCAGAAAATAATCCTGAATTTCAAGCCTGGCTAGCCGAAGGCAACGAACCATTACCCGCTGATGAACCAGAGGAATAAATAACTAAAAAGTTTACGTGATATGTCTAAGATCCAAGTAAATGAGATTGTAAATCATTTTGACACTGGTGCACCTGATTGTCCCAAGGGTCTGACTGTC
>Ga0208019_1000647_pt1 | contig 18898 bp, 17 predicted proteins | sample CB_VirMetaG_5_FD_184540 | JGI IMG/M metagenome (GOLD analysis project Ga0208019, IMG submission 184540) | Freshwater to marine saline gradient viral communities from Chesapeake Bay - CB_1508_1D Viral MetaG (SPAdes) (version 4) | ecosystem: Environmental > Aquatic > Marine > Coastal | place: USA...
GGAGCAGTACAAGAATTGGGGGGTGCGCACAGAGTTCCCCATCATTGATTCAGAGCAGTGCCTATGTCTGTGTACAATCACAACCCCTGACGGGCAGATCGTAGCTCAAGGACACGCTCACGAAGAGAAGTCATCATCTAACATTAACAAGACAAGCTATGTCGAAAACTGCGAAACCTCAGCCGTCGGACGCGCTCTTGCATTTCTCGGAATCGGAATCGACACTTCAATTGCGTCAGCTAATGAAGTTGAAGACGCAATCGCAAAACAGCAGGCCATCGTTGACAACCCGCACGTTCAAACTCTCTCCAAGGCGCTGGATGCTCCAGTAGAAAATATCATGGACAAGGCTGTTGAGTACATCAAGTCGCAGTCAGACAAAAGAAAGGCATTAGAAGCCATTATGAAGAAGTATGGAAATCAGCTCTCTGACAAACAAGTAGAGGGCCTTAAAAAGTTTGTACGATGAGTGTGGCTATCGGACTTACAGTCAGCATGGCAGCCTTGGCGGTTGCGTCTGCGTACTATGTTGAATGGCAACAGCGTAGGAAAAGATGAATATGCGAGACAAACTTCAGGAGAGTGTGGGCAAGTCTCACCTCTCTTATTCCTCACTCAAGTATGCGCTTGGAGACATGAGGTTGTGGGAGATGTATATGAGAGGAGAGCTCAAGAAGGAATCCGATGCGCTTGCGTTTGGAACGATGTATGACATGATGTTGTTTGAGCCAGAAAAAGCTTCCTCCACATATGTCATACTCGACGAAGAGAAGATCCTTGGATGGTGCTCTGAAAAGACTCAGTCCATGAAGAAACCTCAGATGACCACAGAGTACAAGACCATCGAGTCTCAGATGATTGAAGAGATAAAAGAGAAAAATCAAACCGCAGTCTCCAGAGAAACATGGAAGCAGGCTGAGGACATGATTAAGCGTCTCAAGGATTGCGGGTTGTACTACTCGCAGTTCGAAGGTGGTCAGTTTCAGGTTGAGTTTAATGTTGACCTAGACGGAGTTCCCCTCAAGGGATTCCTAGACTGCCTACATGATGACAGAATTATCGATTCAAAATCATCTAGAGCTATTGATAAGTTCAGATACGATGTAAACAGTTGGTCGTATGATATTCAGGCATATGTATACACCAAAGTTTTTGGAATTCCTGACTTCTACTGGGTAGTTCAGGAGAAAACCTATCCATACTACCCAGCCAATGTGAAGTGTTCGGATGAAACCCTTTTCAAGGGGGAGATGAAATTTCATCAGGCCCTTGAGAATATCAAAGACTGGCTCAATGGAGATCAAAGATCTGAAGAACACTATGCTGAATTTGTTGTATGATTTTTGGCACGGAATGATGGAGCTTTTGCTACGAATCATTTTTGCCTATTCAATTTTGACAACCCTTTTTTTCTTAATTACAAAAAATTTTATACGATGAGCGATCAGAAGTATGACAGCGTACTTGTTGGGTACGCAGAAGAGCCCCGTCGGGACGAAAATGGTAACATTTTAGCCTGGACGGTTCGCCTAAAAGACCACGAAATGAATGAAATGGTCGAAAAATATGCCACCTCAAGAAATGACAAGGGGCATGGGGGTAATGTATACCTCACCATGTTCATGTCCAAGAATGGAAAGCCATGCTGCAGAGTATATGACCCCAACAGCGAGGCGGCTAAAGAGCGACGAGCTGAAAAGCAAGCCGTTGGTGTAACAGATGACATCCCATTCTAAAGCACCTATCTACTACATGACAGCTCGTGTCGCCTTTAAAAAACTAAAGGTTGTACACGAGCGAGTCGTGTGGTTGGTATCTGTCTTTGACAACCCGAATGATATACGCAGATTTGATGTTCACACTATGCGTAGGCTAGAACAGGAGCTTTACGGAAAAAATGCGAAATCAGATAAGCATATAATCATTCGGGAAGTCATTGACAAGAAGCTAATATCATACTCAACAATCAGTAAAGATGAACACAAGAGACAAAATCATCAGCAAGTGCAGGGCGCTTGAGAAACTGTTGTTGCACAAAAATGATAAGTACGGGAATTCTGCTCTTGAACCAGTGAATATATTTAGCGAAGCTGGGGCTGTCGCTGGAATCAAGGTTAGGATTGACGATAAATTAAAGCGTATTAAAAACGCTGGACTAGTAGACTCTACGGAGGATACTTTACAAGATTTAGCTGGATATCTTATTCTCCTCATGATTGCGAAGGACAATGAAAGTAACAATATTCAAGGATCTCTACGACAAGACGAATCCGCACTATCTAACAATACAACAAGCACTATCGAGGATACAGGATGGGAAATCATCTTTGACCATCAGTGACATACGCGATGGTAAGACGGACAAGAAAAAGACGCTACCAGTTGTGTGCTGGAGCGGAGAGTTTTCGGAGCGTGCCGATAACGCGCTCTTCGAACATTCTGGATATATTGTTCTTGACTTTGATCACGTTGATGTTGACTCAACCAAGGCATCCCTTGCCACGGATGATTATGTTTATTCATGCTGGACTTCACCGAGCGGGAATGGTGTCAAGGCTCTTGTTAAAATCTCGAACCCAGAGCGACACCGAGACCACTTCAGGGCACTTGTAAAGTACTTTGAAAGGCAATACGGCCTTCAGGTAGATGAGTCTGGAATAAATGAGTCTCGCGCTTGTTTTGAGTCTCATGATAAAGACATAATCGTTAAAGAAACCTCAAAGAAATTTGGGGCCCTGCTGTCCGAAAATATAGAAGAGAAGCAGAGGACCGAGGTCAAGGGGGACCATACAGATTATATGCGACTTAATTTGGCTGCGCGTATGATACGCCAAGCCGAAGACGGAGAGAAGCATGCTACGCTCTTGCGGGCAGCAAAGCTATGTGGTGGTTATGTGGCAGCTGGCCGAATGGAGGAAGAAGAGGTCGTGAGAGTCCTGCTGAGAGAAATAAACAAACGAGACATCGACAGCGAGGTTCAGGCCATCTATACCATTAGAGATGGGATTGAACACGGCAAGAATATGCCGATCAGAGAGCTGATTCATGAGGAGCAATCTGTTGAGCGAGAGATGAAGATAAATGATGGGGACATGTCATTTATCTCGTCTGACGACGCAGACTTCAAGTGGATTGATGATTTCAGCCAGGGACTAATCGATCTTGGATTAGATACTGGCGACCCAAAGCTTGATGAATATTTTCGGTATAAGAAAGAATTTGTTGTTCTGAATGGCCACAGTAACGTGGGTAAAACCACAACAGTTCTGTATATGATTGCAAACTCTGCAATTAGACACAACTGGAAGTGGGCCATATATTCTAGCGAGAATCAAACAGCATCCGTGAAAATGGAGCTAATGCAGTTTGCTATGAATAAGAAGGTTGGTGATATGAACTACTTCGAACGCAAGAAGGCATATGCATGGGTAAGTGATCACTTCGTAATCATTAACAACAATCAGGTGTATAGCTACAGCGACATCATCTTATTCATCGAAAAGATATTGCGCCAACAAAAACTTGATGCGATATTTATAGACCCATACAACAGCCTGAAGTTAGACATGGGGAAAAGCAATATCGGAGTTCATGATTACCATTACGAGGCTGCTTCAGAGTTTTTGACTTTTAGTAAGGCAAACAACATAGCAGTGTGGTTAAATACGCATGCATTTACAGAAGCCCAAAGAAGAAAGGGTGTAGACGGCCTACCTATGGCCCCATACGCTGAAGACACAGAGGGTGGTGGTAAGTTTGTCAATAGGTGTGATTGCTTTGTGACAATCCATAGAAAAGTTCAGTCCCCAGACCACACCGTAAGAAAAATGACAGAATTTCACGTTAGAAAAGTTCGCGTAACGGAAACAGGAGGTAGACCCACCCCGCTTGACGACCCATATATTATGGTTATGAATCTGTCTCACACTGGATTCAATGGTTGGATTTCTCAAAAACCTATGTTTAAAAACATAGAATTTGATGAGTCAAAAAATCAAATGCCATTTAGTAACCTGTTTCTCAGTAAATAACGTAATATTTATCTGCGTGTATGTTTCTTTATATTAGTATATGAGAAAAAAAACAACTGCACGTAGAAAGTCTGCCAAGAAAAGGCAGTTGGGGAGATACAAATCGTCGATAGAAAAGTACTGTGCAGATCAACTAAAAGAACACGGCCTTGCCTTTAAGTATGAGGAGGATTCGTTTGAGCTTATGGAGAAATTCAGATTCCCAAACAAATACTTTAAAATGACATCTAAGAGCAAGGATATGACCGATAAGACTGGATCTGTTGTTTTACCCATAGCGTATACGCCAGACTTCGTGGGTAAGGATCATATGTGGATCATAGAAACGAAGGGATATTTGCCTTCACATCATGATTTCCCCATGCGATGGAAACTTTTTTTGCGATATTTAGTTGGTATTGACTCAAAGTATATTGTATTTTTGGCAAAGAACAGCTCTCAGGTTGATCACGCTATACAGGAAATATTGAAGTCTATTGAAAATGGAGATATATAAGCTAGGTTCGTTGTATCACATGGCGTGCTCAAGGATGCATGATGTCATAGATGATCTATATGAATCTATTCACAATAACTCTGGTTCACCAATAGACACTATTGAGGGCATTGAATCCGCTATGGATGGCGTAAAAAACAGCCTTTATCAGGAGCTTGACTTAATTAAATCAGCAGTAGATGAGTACCAACATCAATCAATCTCGTAAAGATTATTCCAGCTCGACTGGTAGGGTTGCCGAGGTTAGATTCATTCGATGCGCAAGAGCAAAAGGATTATCTGTATCTAAGTCTACTCACACTGATGATATGCACAATCACATTGACTACTGGGTCGCTGTAAAATCTGGTAAAAAATGGGGCGTAGATGTCAAGGGAAACAATCTTCCAGATGAAATTTGGTGTGAATTCAAGAATGTAAATGGAGACGACGGTTGGATGTACGGCGGTGCAAACTACATTGCTTTTGACATGCCAGAGGAGGGTGGATTTTCTATAGTCAGCAGAGAAGAACTTGCATTTTTTTGCGAGAAACACGTATCTAATGAGCTCGTCAACAACAAGTCCGAAGCCTATTTAAAGAAATATTCAAGGAGCGGTCGGAAAGACGTCATTACTAAGCTTAGACTATCCGACATTAAATCAATGCTATCATACAGAGTTTGGGAATATGACAAATCCTACTGACACTTATTATACCTGCGATAAGAAGAAAACACAGATTGATGCTCTTCTTTCTAAGAACGCATCTTATCAAGCTCAAAATACTTGTGTAAAAAATTCTTCGTCTAGAAAAAAAGAAATTAATCGCTATTGTAACAGGGAGTTTTTGCTGCCAATAAAAAAAATAGATGAAAATTTTTATGCTTCGATAAAACTTCAGAATGATTGACTATATTTGTATTGTTACACAGGGATAGTGCTGTGGAACTTCGCAATCTTAGAAGGGAAGGTTACATAACCTCCCTTCTTTTTTTGGTTATATTTTTGCGTAGCGAACCATCTTTTACACCATGAAAAACCTTCTATTCTTATCTCTTTTTGCTGCGCTTCATCTTTTGTCTGCAGCCCAAACAACACACATATGCGGGGTTGAATGCTCGCATGTAGATCACGACTTTGAGCGCGAGCTTGAGATGCGTAGAGCATCACGAAATCAAGACGTATTCACGAAGTCCCTACCATTCGCCATCCACAACATCAACGGAGCTATGGATGCTTCGCAGATAGAGGCTATCTGGGAGACGATAGAGCAGGGACTTGAGGGTACAGACATCATCCCATGCAAGCACAACGAATTCTTCTATCAAGAATGGGAGATCGATCCTGATTCAGTTGCGTACAGCACGTGGCAAGGACCGAATCTCCTTTACGGTATGGCTGCCATTGCTTCAAGCAACACTTTAGGTGATGCTTGTAATGTGTTCGTAATGGAATACTTAGGCACTAATATTGGTGGCTTTAGCTGGACAAATCAGAATGCACTTGTCGCTCATGACGGGGTATACATCCTCGGAGATGTTGTAGCGTCTAATACTTTGATTCACGAAATCGGTCATTACTGCGGCTTGTTTCATACCTTTGATGGAGGAGGCTGTTCCGAAGACGACTGTACCCAAGAAGGGGACAGAGTATGCGACACACCACCCACTTATACCAATACATCATGTTCAATTCAACCATTCTGTCCTGATGCTGACGTCACTAACTACATGGATTACACTGGCTTCTGCAGAGAACACTTTACTGCTGGCCAGATTGAAAGAATGCACGCAGCCCTTGTCAGCGGTGGAAGAAGCATTGTGTGGCAATCTGGAGCTTGCGCTGACCCTAACTCGTTTGACGTTGCTCTTCTGTCTATTGATAATTACTTCGATTGCGCTGAGGACTTCACGCCAGAGGTAAAGATTGCTAACTGGACCAACAACGACGCTTTCGGAGTTGATGTATCTGTCATCATGGAGACTGGTATGTGGGTGACCACAGCAGACATCCCTGCAAACACTATCATCACTCTCGTAGGCGAGGCAATCCCTGCAACATTCTGGAACGAGTACAGCGGCACGGCTGAAATATATTGGGGTCAAGATGAGAATGCATCTAACGACATCACGTCATTCACGCACGAGCCAAAGGATTTGGCTGTATTGAGCATCGACATCCAGCACGATATCTGGCCAGAGAATGAGCAGTGGAAGATGTTCAAAGAAGGTGTGTGTTGTGGGGATCCTATCTATGCAAACGGAGTATATGCAAAAGGCGGTGCATGGGGCAGCTGGACGAGCTACGACAACTGGGATAACGGGTTTACTTACGAGCCTTTGTTTACTCACGATGAGATTTGTTTGACCGAGGGGTGCTACGGGGGTTTCTTTAGACACAACGGATACGGACAGACTCAAGACGTATGGGACCCGTCTCTTGGAGAGATTGAAGGCGGTATGCACGTCTACATTAAGTACGGAAGCACTGGGGCTACAGAAACGCTCTATCAATACGTAGCCGACACAATCTTCGATGCTGACAACTACGAGTTCCAGATCGGGTATATCGGAGGTCCGTCAACTGATTATGAATACGACTTGTGCGTTGAAGAGTCGTACGCCCCTGTACCAAATGGTACGTGTCTGGGAGACTTCAATATGGATGGGGTTATCAACCTGCAAGACTTGTTGCAGCTGTGTATGGAAATGGGTAAAGAAGGTGCTGCTTGCATCTGCGACACAGATGGTGACTTAGATGTAGACACACAGGACTTCTTGAATTTCATGCCAGTATACGGGACCGACTGCGACGGTAATGAGCTAGCGCCCCCGACCGTGAGACAGCTTGAAGACCTCAACCTAAATCCAGTGTACTATACACTCGATGGGAAAAGGGTTAAGCCAGGACCAGTTCCATTTGGAATCTATCTCGCAGAGATAGAGATAGAGGGGGTGAGACAGGTAATAAAAGTAGTACAGTAAGAAAGGGGCTTCGGCCCCTTTTTTATTGCATCTGATTCTTGGCTAGCAGAAGCTTGATCTCTTGAATATCCGCCATAAGCTTCTTGAAGTCTTGCTTGAACTCTTTGTTATCAGCCTCAAGGGTATATACACGAGATGAGAGTCTGTTGTAATCGGCTTGAAACTTAATCCACCCTCCGATAAGAGTTCCCGCTACTACGAGAAATTCAAAATGAGATAGGTACTCTTCAATCATTTCTTTATAAGTTTTATTTTGCCGCCAAATTGGTTCATTCTATAGTTTGGTAGACCACCTATTTTTTTGTTAACTATGGGCGAAATAAGTTCACCGTACCAAATATTATCAAACAGAGCAGGATCTGTTTCATACAATTCCCTCATGGTTGGTCCCATCATTTCATCCAACCTATCTGTTTGCCCAAGAATAATATCATCAACCCGCGCCTGAGTGAATGCATTGTTTACGCTTTCTTCAAAAAGCCTTTCTGCCATATCTTCCTCTATTTTCCCCGCCATTACCGCATCATCAAGATTTTTTTGAAGTGACAATATGTATTGAGACTCATCTTTGCCTGCTTCTCTCAAGGCCCTGTCCGCTATGTTCTGAAGTTTAGATTTTGCTTGCGTTTCAGCAACTTCCTCAATAGCCCTCTTGCTTGCCATTCTGTTGCTGAAATCTTCAATCATCTCCTTTCTTGCGGCATCAATAGCCGCGTTTCCGCCACGAGAAACCGTGGCTTGGGCCCCCTTGCGGAGCGTCATTTTGGGCAATGCCCCAGCAAAACCAGCAATATCAACAAGATATGGTCGATCTGATTCTACTTGACCAGTCCATGAAGAAGGGTATGGCAATTCAACAATCTCACCGTCTACAATTACTCTACCCTCCATCATGCCCCTTCTGTCCTGAGCAAGCTGCTCCCTGAGCATTTTTTGAACAATTGGATCGTTTGAGTCCTCGCCTCCAGGAGGCCAGCCACTACCGTTTTTATATAAGGTTCTCATCCGCTACAACTTTCACAATCCTCTGGATTCTTTATATCACAAACAATTTTCCCAGATTTAATTTTTTCCTCTTGATCTTTAAGTTTGCTCGCATCAAGAAAGCTGATGTCTTCGAAATTTTCTTCTTTCATTTTTTTGACTTTTCTATAGTTCGTCCAGCGAAATATGCACCAAATGATGTTAGCATTAATAACTCCAACAAAGATACGTAACTATCTTTGACGTTAAATGGCAGATTATCAAGGGAGTCTGCGATCATTGTAGCCATGAACATAACCATCAGACAGATAAGAGTTACTGGTCTAATGAGCTTTGCAAGCTTGACATCACCCCCCATGTCTGCCTTCCAGCGCTCAGTCACGTTGTTCTGAAAAGCTATCTCTGCGTCAAGCCTTGCCCTGACTTCTTCTGGATCTATGTCAGGGTATTCCTTTACAATCAAGTTCTTGACTACGCCCAACGCCCCCTGATCTGGAAGCAAGTCACCAACGACATCTAAAACATTGGGGGCCTTCTCCTTAAGCCATAATCCCAATCCAGTATCTTTTATTTTATTGGTTTTCATCTGGTTTTATTTGAAGAATTTGTTTTACAAAAGAACTGATGTCATCCATCCATGATGTTTGTTGAGTAATTCCATTCACCTCTAGAACACGAGAAAGCTCAAGATTTATTTCTTCTGCAGTCATTGTTTCTCCCCACAACCTTTCGTTGTACATGGCAACCCTTTTATTATACAGTGCGGCTCCGTTTACCATGTTTGTGGCTATCTCTGTCTTTTCTTCTGGCGTGATTCTGCTGCTCCATGTGGCTTTTTTCCACATGTTTGTTATCCTTTCATCGGAAATAGGCATAGCTATGACTGGTGCATCAATAAGATACAGACCTATCTGGCCTTCTGGAACTCCAGCACTCTTTAATATCTTGTACACTTCTTGAGTTTCTAGGCCAAGCATCCTCGACAATCCAACAATCTTCTTGTTGTCATTAACAATAGATTCATGGAGCGAAATGTATTCAGAGAACATATCTCCAGCAGATGTTTCGGTTACTGGATCCCCGCTTTGGATTGGTTGGAAAATTTCGTATTGTTTATTACTTATGTAGTTTATCTTGTCACTAATCTGGTTCTCTGCAGCCAGGTCTAGTGGTAGATATGTCATACGAGCACCTATCAGTGCGAGCAAAGCATCTTCCGTTGTGTATTCTCTGTATCTTGTTTCCTTTGGGAAGTATTTACCAAACGCTTGTTGAGCCTCGTAAAGAGGATGATCTTCCTCCAGTGTATCCTGAGATCTGATAATTTCAATTACGTTTCCAGTGAAGCCAGGCGCGATAGTTTTAGTGAGATGAACAAGAGCCTTTTCTGGTTCTGCCAACAGGTTCTCTAGTGGCGTAGCCCCTGGAATTTCATTAACTATCTTATTTCCGTTTGAGTCAGAGTTCGAGAGAAGTTCTTCTATGCCCCTAAACGTAACATCAGCTCCATAGTATGGCTTTAAAACCTCATCTACAGCACTCATGACGTTGTCTATATACCCCTCTGATGTTGGATCACCACCAAGAAGAGCCCTTATTGGCTTTGCCACAACCTCATGAGGAAGGTAGTAGCTGGCATCCATGAAGTACGGTACTCCATTTTCCTTCCCCAAATAAAATAGCTGAGATAGTTGCTGCCACTCTGGTCCAAGAAGCTTAATTGCCTCATCGTCCTCATCTGTCAGACCCAGCATATTTAGAGATAACTCAGATGTTCCGTATGCCATGGTTGATGCTGCAAGCAAACCCATAGCCCTTCTTTTGGCCATGTCTGTTCTACCCGCCCTCATATCTTCTGCAATAAATTCAAACTGATTTCGTGTAGTTCTGTACATCTCATACGGGAATGATACAAACGAACCAGTCAGGGGGAATCTTCTGATAGCCTTAGCCCCTTTTGATATTTTGCTGTATGTCGGGTATCCATCTCTAACCCTTCTCGCGGCCATAGCTTCTGAATCGGCAATAGAAACACCAGCATCAATCAAAGACTGACGCTCTATATAATAACCATTTACCTTGTAGAAATCATCACCAAAAGCATAAAGCTTCTGTGCAAAATCCATGACGCCACCTCCACGCTTAACAATTCTGTTGATGTCGCCACGCATGGAATCATTAAGAGTCTGCATCAATTCACCAGAGTTTGCACCATCCGAAAGCACCCCAAGCTCTATAAGTTTTCTTCTTTCTTGAGGCATGCTCCTGTCTCCAGTTGCTTGGAGGAATGACCTCTGAAGCGCCTCTGGGCTTTGTAGGAAGTGGCCGTTGCCCATCCCAAGGAATACACCACTAACCATGTTTCTTGCAGTGGTTGTTGGCGCGAGGACAGTCTTACCTACCTTAACCTTGGCGGTAAGTCCGATGAGGCTTCTAACAAACCCATCAAGTCCAAACTCCTCTCCAATCCTTATGGTTTTTAGTGGCTGAAGATTCTGATAAGAATCATAAAAATCTTGTGGCACATACAGGTCGTATAGAGGCCTCCATTGCTCTGAATCTGGGGCAAGCCTTACATACAAGCCGCCAGGACCCTCTGTTCCCTCAAACCCAGAACCAATCTTTGCTATACCAGACTCCTGAAGCACAATTGCTAATTCGTTTTGCCACCTGACGTTGCCGAGGTATGAGTTTAGCTTTGCCAGAGTATTGGCGTATCCATGGAGCGGGTCTTTGATCTCGCCAAGAAGATTGAGAAACTCTTTTGGGATTTCGTTATTCCTTGCCTTCAAGAATGGCGCATCAATAGCCCCCATAATCCCAAAATTAGGGGAGTCTTTTGAACCATTCATGGCCATCAAATATTTTCTTATTTCACGCTCAGCCATAAGCATACGCTGTTCGCTACTCATCGCGAGGGCGTCTGCGTCGTCCATATTGTTGGCTATGTATTTTACAGCGTCATCATATGCCTTTCTGATTTCAGTTGGCATATCTTTTCTTGGCTTTAGCAGCATGGAAAGTCGTTTTCCACCGTCAGAAAATATCTCGTAGGATCTATTGAGATACACGCCCTTATTGCTTCTTATCTTTTGGATAAGATCGGCCTTGTACTGAGCTTGCTCTGGAGAACCCGTAGGCTGTTGTTCTAGTGTGTAAATCAATTGATCAGAAAGAGAATCTATATTTTCTCTCATTGCAGTAATACCCTGCCTCTGCTTTTCTGTCAAATATGGGAGATCTTCCACCTTCATTCTACCCTCAAGAACCATGCGGACATCTTCGCTTCTAGAGGCCTTCTCTGTTTTTGATATGCGAACTCCGCTTTCTGATCTCATAACACCCCGCATAATATCTCTATACTGCGAAATCTGATAAGTCATCTCATCCATCCACGCAGATCTTATGCGCTCCCCAGAACGAATAACCTCTTCTACGTCTCTGTCTTTTATGCCACCGTTACTGCGCACGGCCTTATCGAAAAACTTTCTAGCCCTAGACCCAGCTCTCCGCATCCACGCCTGCCTATCGTTTCTCTTAGCGTCTTTTGACAGAACGACCTGAGGCTCGAATTCTGGAACAGGAGATGCTGGAACTGGCATCTCTTGGACTATTGGTGAGGCCTCTACTCTATCCCGCTCTATTGTCCTGCCCTCCTCTAATCTCTTTTCCTCTCTCTCCCTTACTCCGCGTCCAGTAATCCCAATGTATTTTTCATATCCAGACTTATTCTCATCATAAATTGAGCGCATATCTTCTACAATCTGAGCCCCTCTTTCTTTGTACTGAATTTTAAGGTTTGGATCATTTGTCCTGTCGTAAGACATCCTAAGCCTGTCCAATTCTATTTTTAGGTTCATAAGGCCCTCAAACTGTTCTGGAGAGTTTTTGTGCATGTACTGCAGATATGCCTCTGATTGCCACTGCAGGGATTTTATCTTTTGGCGGGAATTGTAAATAAACTGATTGGCTTCCCGTATAGCAGTTGGATCATTGGATCTTGAGATTTTTATCTGATACTCTCTAACCCCCTTCTTAAGTGATGATATTTCCTCTGCATTGAAAGGGATTACTTCTGGGGCATTTCTGACCCCGCTGATTCCTCTATATGCGCTGCCAGAAGTGTGCATAAGGACTGACAAGGGAGACCCCCCAATGATTGCGTCAACAGCATCTCCTGCGGTTTGCTCAAAGTCAACTTGTGTATCAGTAGAAATCCCCCTGGCTACAGATCTTTCAAATACGCTAAATGCTTGAGCGAATGCACCCTCAGACAATGCATAACCCATCCCGTGCATGTATCCTCTAAACCAATTTTGAAGCTCCTTTATTTGACCCTTTTGATAGGCGCCCATAAGGGCTCTTCCCCCAGCGTACGCAACACCAAAGTCACCAATGGATACAGCGGATAGGTATCCAGTTCTTGACCAATAATCTGTTTCCACTTCGTATCCAGCAGCTTTTATGTCTTCAAGATTGTAGCTCCCCACCTCTTCGGCTGCTTCGCCGTATGAATACTCCCGACCATCTTTTTTGAAAGAATCAAATGAGGGGTCATTTCGTATAGCAACAGCCTCCTGCCCAACCCCAAGCGCAGCTGAGAATGCTGCCGTCCCGCCAACACCGAGCCATGGTGCCGCAATCATGGGTATCATAAAGGGAACCCCATCAGCAGTCATAAGAAAACTCTGCTCAATAGCATTGTTCCAATCTCCGTTTGCAACAGACGCAGAAATACCAAGTCTATACTCGTTCATCTTTTCGGAAAGCTCAGCCATTTCGGACTCTGACTTTCTAAGATTCATTTCCACGTCCATAACCATGCTTTCACCTATGTTTACGAACTCTCCAGTTGCTGGGTTATAATAGTTGTCTTTAAAATTGCCAGTCAAAATTTCTGGGAAAATCTTGCTACCAACGTATGCCATGCTATTCCACATGTTCTCAAATGCCATGTTGCTTCTTGTGACAAGATCCCCATCAAAAGAAAGATGGCCCATAGGCATTGGCCTAACTCTAATGAAAGGATTGTTTCCAACCCTATTGTCTCCAGACAAATCAAGAGATACCCCAGTTCTTCTCTTTAATGTCTTTTCTAGATAAGATAGTTTTGTTTTTGATGCGCTTGTAAGATTCCCATCTTCATCTTTTTCATTGAATTGAGATGGTAGGGAATCTATAAACGCCTTGCCAAAAAAGTTGTTGATATAGTCAGCTTCTAACTCATCTCTTTTTTGATCAATCATGTTTTGAATTCTCTCAACCTCTCTTCTTATTCTTCTGTCCCGTCTGCCCTCGTATGTCCCCCTCCCTCTTTTTGCCATCCCCTTGAGTGCATTTTCAATAAACTCATCATTATTCTCTAACGCCTCCTCCAAAGTTATATTGTCTCTCTCCATGATGCCTCTAGTTTCTGCATCAACAGTGTAAGCAAGTGCCAGCTGATCCAGTACTTGATTGTAATATGGGAACGCTGCAAGTTTGTTAAGTTGATTCATGATGAGCGTCTCATCTGGATCAAGCTCTCCTTTGCTATTTTTTAAGACAGAATCAATATAGCCCTGTACTGGCCTTGACGTAGATCTAGCCCAATCTTGAAATGTTTGAAACTGAAGTCCAGTTACAAGTCTGTCAAATTCTGTATCGTCGTTGCCGTTAAGTACAGACTGAGGGTTTAGCTTGACGCTACCGCCCTGATTTGGAAGCAAAAATTCTGGTATAGATGTTCCACCCTCTACCTCAAAGTCTTTGATATTGAAATTAGTAGGAAAGTAATCCTCTAAAAATGAGTCAAAATCACTTAGTTGAACTGAATCCGAATCTCCACCTGGTTGCTTCTCCTGAGAAACTTGATTCGAGGTAGACGCCATAGAAACCTCCTCCGAGATGGGCTCCGATAGAGATGTGTCTTGACTTTTTTTTTTAGATCCACCACTATCGTATAGACCCTTCATATATTCCCGATGCTCATTGGTATCAAATCCTGCCACTCTCATCTTGCGATAAGCTTGGTTAATACTATACCCCTGAGCTATATAATCTGCGTACAGCGCTTCGAGTTCTTCCATTAGTACTTAGAGTCAATTATTGTTTCTACTGGATATTTTGTTATTGCTGGATCTCTATCAAATCTTTTTGCGAAATCCCCATTAAGACGCTCATATTCTGTAGTCATAGATCCGTCTTCATTTTGCATTATGATAAACTTATATCTTGGCTTAGGTTGTTTATCAAAAGATAGATTGAACATCTGAGCGGTTGAGTATCTATCTTTTTCTGGGATTGCAGAACCCATAGTACTTGGGGATCCAGCTGTAACGTCATCTCTTAGCCTTATGGCTATCACACCCCTGCCGTCAAGAGCATCTGGATATGCAATAACGCTAGAGTAAACCTGACCATCTTCTCCCCTGAGGTCTTCACCTGGGATTTGAATATCAACATATGTTTGGTTGGATAGCTCATCCATCAGATCAAGATTATCGGCGTACAACATCTTGCCAGCATACGACATGTTTCCTGTTTTAGAATATGGGGATAGATCAGATGGTAGTCCAGACCTCGTTGATGCTCTTGCTTTAGTTTCCTGGTACTGATTATAAGCTGTACCGCTTGAGCTTGATTGTGGCAAATTTCTTTTAAATCCAACGCCAGCCATAACTTTGTCCATATACAGATCTTTTGGCGACTTCCTGCCTTCTACCTCAGCAATCGACCTGCCAGTTTCTGGATCTGGTTCAAAATCAGATGGAGAAAATGCAACCCCATACTCCTCTTTATACATCTGTTCTCCAGACGCTCTGAATGAATCATTGCTGTTGTATAGAGTAACCAAATCATTTCTGAGTATTTGATTGGCCTGATCAACTGTCAGCCTATCAGAGGAGTTATCTGTGTCTACTCTTTTTTGCAGCTCATCAATAGATTTCTGGACACTCGTAATGCCTCTAAAATCTATTGGTGCAATGAAGTTTGGCACAGACTCTGGAGAAAAATATTGTCTATTCCCAAGATCTGGATGAAGATACATTGGGCCTCCTACCACCATCGGCTTCTCTAGAACTGGAGACCCATCAAGTACAGGCATAAGAGTTTTAAAGCCTTCTGGAGACCTGCCCTCTACGATATTGTATCCACTAAATCTTTCTCTTAGCTCTTGTTCTTTTGTTTTTCCGCTAGGTGAAACATAATCACCGATAGACACCAATCTACCCCCTATATTTTCTTTAACTACATTAATTGTAGTGTTCTCGTAAATGTTTTCTCTATTCGCCAGATCCTCTGAAGATGTTATTGGGGTGGTACCATCTACACCCCATTTTTTAGTCCCAGTCATCCACTCGATGTATTCATCATGAGCGCTGTTTTGAGACACCATAAGGCGTGAGTGATTGTCAAAAGATGAATAGAATCTTTCAAGCCTTAAAATCTCAGCTGCAAGAGCCTGATTCGCCTCTTCCTGGGTTGTTGCAGATTTTACAGCCTCTAAACTCTGTTTAAATTGACTCTCGTATTCTTCAATATGAGGTTCGGCCCATCCGTTAAAACCGCTCCCAGAAACATTATATAATTTAGCATACTGACTGTTCCTGGCTTTCATGGCTTCTTTTCGAGCCGCAGCATCAGCAACAGCCTGTGCCTTTATGTCTTCAGCTAATTGTTGGAATGGCTGAGATACGAGTTGGCTTACATTAGATGGCTGCCTTTTAGCCACATAGCGGAACTGATTGTTGATCATTATGACATCATTTCTTCGTCATCCCCATTAAACTGAGGCTGACCAAACACTTGCTTATTCGCTTCATAAAGAGCCATAAGCTCGGCCATTGTTGGCTTTCTCTCTTCTTTTTCAATAGCCTTTTGAACCCCCTTAAAAGCATCCATCAAAAGATCTGCTTGCTTGTCGTTAATGACAAACTCCCCGCCCATCGCTTCCCCAACCTTTTCCCCCTTGTTGTTTATCATGTGGATTGGGTTTTGATCATGAGAAGCTGGACCTGGGAGAGGCCCTTGAACAGGTGGTACACCACCTTGCCTACCCATAATTTGTGACAGAACATCGCCCCCCATTTGATACATCATAGCGCCTCCATTTTTCATTGTTTGTGTTTGACCACCTTTATTTACTGTGATTGTAATGTCTGACCCACCTTCTCCAGATCCGTCGCCAATCCCACCAGCCGCTCTAATTTTTGCTTCTTGCTCTGCCTTTTTCATTCTGCGCTCCATACCCTTCTCGGTGTATGCTAATGAATCAATAACTCTCGAACCCAGCGCAGCACCAGCGCTATTAACGGCACTATTAACGGCACTATTAACGCCACCGAGGAAGAATTTTTTTGGTACCCTCATCCCAAGCGATGCCCCAGCACTATTAACACCACCCATGTTGAATTTCAGCTCACCACCAAATTGCTTGTCGTCGTCACTATCATCATTTTCTTTTTTCGAAATCAAATTCGCTAGATCTTCAAATTGGTTGGATATAATTTCACTGGATCTTGACTCTGGCCGTTTTGCTACATATCCGCCAGAAAAAAATGATTTTGGTACCTGACCACCAGAGCTCCCGAACCACCCCTTATCAAGCCCGTATCCAGCCACCGCTGACCCTGCCCCCCCAAGCATTTGAGCAAAAGCATCTCTTCTTTGGGCTTTTAGAGATTCAATATTTTCAAGGGCTGTGGCTTGAGCCTGCTCTGCCTGCCCCAGCTGACGCATCCCAAGGCCTCTTTGGAAATCCATATTTGCCTGAGCAATATCTGCCTTCTGTTGACCAAAGGCTTGAGTGCCAGCAATTTCTCTTTGTAGCTGACGCTCTTGAGCGGCCATCTCCGCCTCTGCAGTTCTCTGAAGTGTAGATGTTACGCCAGTAAGCAAAGCCCTTGGATCAGAACTTGCGAAACTGGATAGGGCCGTTGCCTCCATTCTTTTCAGTGGGTCAAGGCTAGTCTTTGCCTTGCTCATCTGATAAGCATCAGCCGCCTCTGTCGGCAGCTTATAGTCATAGGCGCCACTTTGAGCCTTGTTGTAAAAAGCTGAAATATCACCAGCGGCAATGTTTGCCATATCTTGATATTTCCCCTGGGCTTTTTTTCCAGTTCCAATGAGCCCCGCTGCCCCCCCCAGGAGGTTGCCAGCTCCACTTATTAATGCTGCTGTTCCGTACATGACACAAATTTAAACATTTTGACCCAAACTGTGGTCCAGCTTAGTGGGTTCGTAATTTACGTTAATTGCAAAGACCTCTTGGTCTTGGTTAATCAGTGTTGTTGACACTTGGCAATAGTTGCCAGTAATGGGCTCCCCGTGAGTTTTTTTATTCATATGCATGGCGATAAATCCATTTTCATGTTCACCACTAGCCTCATTGTCGAATACGAGACTCGTCCCACTAGCTCCTAATAAATTCTCCCATTCTCCGTTGTATGTAAATTTAAATCTTAACATTTTATCTACGGGATTATATCCCACTAGTGTCAATGCTGCTGATCCAGCTGAAATTGGACTCTCAATAATTTTTTTAATAGCTTTTTCTCTTGTGAAATTCACCAAAATCCGACTATTAAAATCAGAAAGTGAGTGAACCCACTTATACCCCATCGCAACAGCATGAGTGCCACCAATTTGATATGGCCCTATCTGCTTCACAGGCCCAAAATCAAATTCAAACGATCCCGAAGTCGATGCCTGCCCCTCTGTATTTATTTTGTCAATCAAAGAAATGGTTTGCGGGTCATAAGAAAAACAAAAAGAAAGATTTGATACGTCACCACCAAATGAATCAAAAAGTATATCTGCATATATAGCACCGTCGATAAGCGCAATTTGATCAGTACTAGTTAATCGAGAATTGTTTGATGCAACGCCCACAACCATAGAATCTGATGCGGCAAGGTTTTGGCCTTCTATGGATATAGATTTGAACTGTTTTACTGAGCTTGGGTTATAGTTTGATATTACTGAAAAATATGTTTGATAGGTCTCATTATAAAACTGATTCTTGGAAGTCGTGCCGTCATGAATATGTGGGGCTTGGGTGCTTAGAGTGCTTGTGTTGAATGAAAGAAAAAGATTATCTAAGTTCGAATAACATGTTGGAGAAAAGCTGTACTTAGTCTTCCACACCCTATCCCTATGAGAAAAAGAGATTGTCGTTCCTGTAAATGTTTGTGCCATGGTCTTTATGTTCTTGTGTTATCTACTTCCCCTGGTTCATCTTCACCACCATCACCTGTATTTGGTTGCACTGGACATATAAATCCAACGTACTGAAGAGCAGTCTCATAGTCGTCCATTGTAATCACTCCATCTCCATCAAGATCAAACAAAGAGGCTGGGTCATTGAAATATATGTTATATACGTCGTCATAAGAAACTATTCCATTTCCGTCAAGATCAAGAAGGCAAATGGAGAATCCA
>Ga0208019_1000648_pt1 | contig 18877 bp, 13 predicted proteins | sample CB_VirMetaG_5_FD_184540 | JGI IMG/M metagenome (GOLD analysis project Ga0208019, IMG submission 184540) | Freshwater to marine saline gradient viral communities from Chesapeake Bay - CB_1508_1D Viral MetaG (SPAdes) (version 4) | ecosystem: Environmental > Aquatic > Marine > Coastal | place: USA...
CTACACACTCAAGAATGTCTCCTGCACCTGCAGCAGTTGTAAGAATAACATTACTTCCATCAGTTGCGGTGTAATCTGATCTGTCAATCAGTTTTGCACCATTCAAATAAACATCAATGTAACCAGGTGTGTAAAGAGAAGTAAAGGCGAATGTTGTTGTGTCACTTGTTGGTGTAAAAGTTTGCCTTGAAATTAAAACACCATCATCACCAGGACTTCTTCCGATGTAACCCGACTTACTTGCCATTAGTTAACACCTCCAAGAATGCTGAGTGTGACATCCACTGCGTTGTTGGTGTCACAATAAAAACGAACTTCATCACTGGTTTCAAGAACTGTCTTACCAGCATCACTCAGAACGAATGAACTTCCATTGGGAATAGGAATCTCATTTGCCAACATTGCTGAAGTTGATTCACTGTTATCAAACACTTCAACATAAATGTCAATGCTGCTTCCTGAAAGATTTGCAAAAGTTCCAGCAACCAAAATCTCTTTCTGTGTTGCTGTGTGAACTGTGGTAACACCTAAGAAGTTAACTACTTGACTTGATGTTGAAGCTGTGTTAGTGGAATTCTTATCCACTGTAACCTGACCAGCACCAATTGCACTCACTTTAGTTCCACCAAGGAAGTTTTGATTTACAACTAAATCACCAACAAGAACGCTGGCGGTTGTAATTCCACTGATTGTGTCAGTTGTAATTCCAATGGTTGCACCTGATTTACTCACTGATGATCCAACAGATCTATTGAGTTTATTGGAAAATGATTCTGCCATTGTTCTTTATGTGTTAGAGTTATTTATTGGTTACTAGTTAGGAACTAAGAGCAATCACCAAACCCAGTGATGCACCAGGTGTGATTGAAACAGTTGAAATTCCACCAGAAGATTGTGAAACTGTTACACCAGCTCCAGATGTTGAAACAAAGTTAATGTCTGTTGCACTTCCAAAAGATGTGCCACCAGATTGAATTCCAACACCTTCAGAACCAATAATAATGGTTCCAACCATTGCACTGTGATTGGAACACTGATAATAAAGTGTGTCTGGTGCATCAAATGGAACCTTAAAGGTTACAAAACCAACCTGTGTTCCATTACCTTCAACACCATCCTCATAAGCATTTCCAGTTCCAGTTCCCTGAACTGTTTTGATGTAAAATGGATGACCTGGTGCTAAGAGTTCAAAACGATAATTGAAACCCTTTGTGAAGTAAAGTGTTGGGTTGTACACAGCTTGAGTAATTCCAATTCCTGGATTACCAGATGAATCATTTACATCAAACTTCCATGAAGTGCTTCCAGCTCCAGCTGTAACATTCAGAGGACCATAAACATTTGTTGATGGTGCAGTAAGTGTCCCATTAACATAGATGTCATTAACTGTGGTGATTCCAGTGACATTTAAATCACCAAATGTGACAGATGCACCAGCACCAATGTTATTAGCAGTAACGTTACCATGAATGGCTACATCACCAGTAATGTCAACTGCCGTAGTGGATGCAGTTCCAACAACATGAAGTGTATAATCTGGATCAGCAGTTCCAACACCAATATTTCCAGTTGCTACATCAACATGTAGTGTGGTTCCACCTGAACCAACATTAAGATCATCCTGTGCAGTGAGAATTCCAACAAACAATCCATTGTTTGCTTTCAGACCTTCAACACCACCGATGTCTAAAGTTGTGGTAGGAATCGTTGAACCAATTCCAACTTTATCAAGCTCTGAAGTTGCAATGATGAGATCACCAGCAACTTCAATACCATTTTTAATGACGAAGTTCTTATTGACCGCCATTTGTTATGCCTCCAGGGTGCACTTTTCCCCTAGTTCTTTCTTTTTATTTATGAAACAACATATCTCATCACAACTTTGGAGTTTCCATTACTTCCACCCAATGTGGATGAAACTACAGTAATGGATCCATCAGTGTAACCTGATCCACCACCACCTCCACAGTAGTTACTTCCACCTTGTCCACCAGTAGCTCCGCCACCACCATTACCACCATTGTTTCCAAGTCCACTGGTTTCAATGATTGAATAACCAGCTTTGAAACCACGGTTGATTGATGCTGTGTTAGTTACTAAAGTTCCATCTTTGAGTCTGAACTGAACAGAACTTCCAATATCAGCAGAAGGTGAAAGACCTTGGTTTCTATAATAAACACCTTTGGGGTTAGGAAGTACTTGACCACCATTTGGTGAAGATGCTTTGGAGTCTGTGTTGTAAGGAACTGCGTTTACATAATAAGATCCAAAGATTCCAGTTCCAGGAAGTGTTCCTGCGAAATAAGAAGTTCCACCTTGTCCACCATCACGACCAAATCCTTTTTGTCCAGAGATTCCAATTCCACCACCAAATCCACCATTAAAGCTTCTTCCTGCATTTCCACCAGATCCAACACAAGCAATCAATGAACCTTTGCGATAAAGAAAAGGAGTGTTAATATTACCTATCAGACCAGTAATGATGTACTCTGTGTTTCTTGTCATTGTAAAGCGAACTCTTGAGAATCCACCCTCACCACCAACAAATGTGCCATTGTTTGAACCTTTTCCACCATAAAGATCCATTTCAACTTCAATGTCACGGTTTGGAGCATGGAAACTGAAGTAATTATTGAATTCTCCAAGTGAATAATTTCCTTCTGTAAGTTCAAACTCATAATCACCATTGAAAAGGTCAATGGTTTCTAATCTTGCAGTGTTTGTGTTAGAGATTGATTCAATATTGATTTGATACTGTTGAGCACTTGAGAGTGATGAGAATGTAACAATATCAGATTTCACTGGAGTATTAGTTGCTGTATCTTTTTTAATAATACAATTTACAGTTGAAACTCCAACACTATCTTGAGACATCACAAGACTCTTGGTGTTTGTTCCTGCAAAGTTTTGAACAACCTCAGTTCCAGTTGTGTTTCCAACAACTACTCCATTCACCAATGGCATGTCATAAACCACTTTAATCCAACCATCTCCATTATTTGTTCCTGAACCTGTAATTGTTGAGTAGTTTGTGTTGTGTTTACTTCCACCACCTGATCCTCCGCTACCACCTGAGGAGCCATCTTGGCCAGAACCACCACCATTTCCACCATCGGCGCCGCCACCGCCGCCACCTCCACCGCCACCATCACCATTCTTAGTTTCACCACTTCTACCAGCATTTGAGGTAAAGGTACCATTCACACCACTAAAAACTCCACCATTTCCACCTCTAGCTCCACCTCTACTCAATGAACCACCACCACCTCCACCACCACCGGCTGCTACAATGGTGAATGCATTTGAAGTGGAGTCATAAACACCAGAGGCACCGCCACCTCCTCCACCTCCACCAGACCAACCATTCTGGCCAGCACCACCACCATTTCCACCATTAGAGACATTACTTGAACCACCTCTTCCATATGCTCCTCTATTTCCAGAATGACCACTATTTCCATTTCTACCAATCTTTAACTGAAGAGTTCTTCCACCTGATGAATAGTTGAAGACACCATATCTTCCTTGTCCTCCTCCACCTCCACCTCCACCAGCATCACTACCTCCAGATCCACCAGAAGCACCTGCTACTGTAATTTCAACATTTGCAGATCCTGCAGGAATTTCAATAGTTGTGTCTGAACTATAAACTTGTTCAAACTTTGTTGCAGGAATAATAGTAGTCTTTGATCCATCAGTAACATTTTCACCATTTACCTGCCACTGATAGGATAATGTTTGATCAAAGGTTGCATCAGTCAAACTTGCATCAATGTTGAAAATAACTGATTTATTTGGAACTGTTGAGCGATTATTAGGTTCTGCAATAATCTCAATCAGAGGTAACACAGTAATAGTTGTGTTATTTGATTGAAAAGGATCATTAAATGCATTACCAGTTGTGGATGTAGATTGATAATCAGCTTGAAGATAAAAAACTCTTCCATTATCTTGTGGAGAAACAAGATTAGAAAGAGTAAGAACTGTGGTTGCAGTTCCTGTCACATTATCACCCTCTTGAAGAGGTCCAATTCCTTGTTCATACCAACTGTATCGAATAGAACCAATTCCTGAAGGAAGTGTGTCAGTGTTAGCATAAGCAACAGTGGCAACACCTGTGAGAACAATTGTCGATCCACTTGTTCCTGCTGTTGAAACAGGTTGAAGTGGAAACGACAAGATTGGACCGTTAATTTCTAATTGTGTGGGTGTTGTGCGAAAGTTTCGTAATGCTACTGGGCTCATGAGAAGTTCTGTCCTCCAACTACACCATAAAGGGATGTTCCACCATCAAAAGTCATAAATGAGAAGATGTCTGTTGCTGATGCACTGTTAGTCACAACAGGAACAACACCACCAGGCCAATAAACATCAATAGCATCACCACCAAGTGTTCTGAATGTGTCAACTGCAACTGTGTAAGGTGTTGAACCTTGTTTCACTCTTAATGTAAATGATGTGGTAGAACTTGGAACGGCATTAATAAGTGTAATGGTTGTGATGTTTTGTGTTGGTGTAAACAAGAATGTTTGTGCCTGATTTAAATCAAGAGTGACATTTGCCCCACTGTTTGTAACAGTTTTTGCAAATTCATGATAAGTTCTAAATCTTGCATCACCATTTACATCCAACTCAGCACTTGGGGATGTGGTTCCAATTCCAATTCCTGTTGTTGTTGCGGTAAGAATAGTTCCACCTGATCCAACATTTAGTGTTGTAGCAGTAATGATTCCAATGTTTGCCTGGCCACCAGTAAAGTTGATGTCAGTCGCACTAAGGATTCCTGAAACATTCACATTTCCATCAAAGTTGGCTGTGGAAATGAATCTAGATGCATTAGCCACATAAAGATCTGTGGAACTTGTTCCAACTGTTCCAAGATGTAAAGTGTAACTTTCATTAGGAATCGTAGTTCCAATTCCAACATTCAGATTGTTGATTGGATAGATTCCAGTTGTAACACCAGAAACACCAGCCCACAAACTATCATTAGGAATGTTGAAAATTTGAGATCCATCACCAACAAAGGTTCCTGAAATCTCACCTTCAACTCTCAGTTTGTAACCATTAGCTGTGGTTCCAATTCCAACACCAGTGGAATCAACTGTGAGTTGTGAACTTCCAGCTCCAACTTTGAATGTTGCTTCACCAACTGTTGTGGTTCCAACTCCAACAGAATCATAAAGAACACTATCAATGTTTTCATCAACACTGATGTTACCAAAGGAGTACCAACCTCTATCAGTTGTGTAAACCCAACCCTGTTCACCACCTTTTGTTGGATTTGCGTTATAAACAACATCACCAGCGTTTCCTGCTGCTGTTGGTTTTGTGAGTCCAACAGTATACTTTCTTGAAACAGTTGTATCACCCTGAAGATAAACACTAACTGTTTCCAATCCATCAGGAGAGGTTGCTGTAACCTTTTCACTAAAAACAACTGGTCCAGAAAATTCAGAAATAATGTTATTGTTTACACCACCACCAACTGTGAGTCCATCACTAATGTATCCACTAGAAAAATTAGATCTTGTGTAATCAATATTAGATGTAACATATGGGTCTTCACCAGTAACTGTTGGTGAAGGAATATCATAGTTAACAGTTTTTCCAGTGTTGGAAAAAGTAACTGAGTTATTCAGGAAGAAGTTTCCTTCATCATCTGTACCATTGAAGTTGTTCTTACCACCAGAACTTTGGAAGTTATAGGAGAGAACTTTTTGAGTTGGTGTGAGAGAAGCACCCTGTCTCTCTGGAAGGGCTGTAGAATAATTACCTGGGCCAAAACCAACATATTCAAATGTGTGACCTGTTGCTCTAATGGAAGAAGGTCTTCTGAATTCAACAGTGTAAGGTTTAATTCTTCTTACAACAGATCCAGAAATGTGTGAGGTTGCTGATGTTCCAAACAATCCTCTAAAGACTCTAACAGGATTAGAAGTGACAGTGGTTTTGATTCTTACAATCTCCTCATCAATCATCAAATAATCACCAATGTTAAAGTTAAACTTATTAACATTTTGAATTTCAACGTTTTGTGTTGTTGCATTGAGAACAGCACCACTCAACACTGTAGTGATTCCAGCGTAATTGACGAGGTTTCTTCCACTCAATGCACTGTTGTTTACATTAACATCACCACCTTGTGCAGTGAATCCAGGATAGAAACCTTTAATGTTACCACCAGGTGATGGTGAAAGTGTAGAGACTCCAATGTCAACCTTGAATGTGGTCAGTCCAACATTCTCAGTAACAAGGAAATCACCATTAAAGAGTGATGAATCTGAGCCACCTAAGGTGATTTTATTATTAACAATCAGACTATGAGCCTGAACTGTGGTAACAGTTGCAATTCCAGTTACATTATTATAAACCAGAGAAGAAACATCTAAACGACCACCAGTGTTTCTAAAGTTTCCATAAGTTGAAACTGTAGCACCAATTCCTAATGTTGAGAATCCACTAACTGGTCTTGAAGATATAACTTGAATCTCACCTGTTGTGTTGATTCCAGTGATTCTGTAACTTTGATTGTAATCATTATAAGAATAGGAAGAAATACCTGTAACACTGATTGTCTCACCAATGTTATTGTAAATTGAGGTAACTGCAACAGATGCAACTGAATACCCTGTGGTAGTTGCAGTACTTACAACATTGAGAACATCATTAATTTCATAACCTGTTCCTTCATTCATCAGCTTAATTGCTGTCACAGATCCTGATGCATCAACTGTGATTCTTGCAGTAGCATTGCGACCATTGGTGGAACCTACCAATGAAGCATTATAGATGTTTTCTACTCCACCTGTTCCATCACCATAACCTGCACCAGGTGTAGTAATAACTAATCCAGTCGCACGATTCAGACCGTGATCATATTCAGTGTAAATTGTGTGAGTTGTTGAACTTGTGGATACAATATTAGTAATTCCAACACCAATTCCATACTCAAAGAAAAGATGTTCTGAAGTTTGTTTAGTTAGACTGTTCTTGACATTATCAATAACAACTTCACCCAGAGGAGATGATTGTGCATAAGTCTGAACTGGATTTGGATCTGAGTTAGGATTATCTCGATCCAATTGTGGATAAAGATTTTTAAGGGGTTGAGAGAACTGATACTCATCTGAGTTGAATGGTGAGATCTTAGGTTCATTTGAACCATCAATCAGAGTCAGAAGATATACACCATCTTTTTGTCCAGGTGAATATTCACTGATTTGAGTTGAGTCATAAACATAAACATTCTCATTAGAATCAATTCTCTGGAATGTTGGAAGTGAAACAGTACGGTCAGAAGTGTTGTTTGTAAAGTCACCTGGATTTACATTATCACCTGTTACTCTAAACTGAGTTGCACTTGAAATTCCAGTAACAGTAAATGTTCCATTAAAACCTGAATTGCCAACACCAAGAACATTGTTTGTACTCGTAGTATTGACAACTTTAACTCTTGAACCAATTGTCAGTTGGTGTGGAAGTTCAGTGGTGTAGTATGCATCACCACCACTCCATTCTGCCTTACGAATGAAACTAAAGTTTCTCATTTCAGTTTCATTGGTCATTGTTACTGACCCTGGATTGAACTGAAGTGCAACTTCAGTATCAGTTTTACCAGTTACATCATTTGATTCCTGAATGACATAAGAGTTTAGAGGAGGTCTTGCAGAAGAAATTCCACTTCCTGCAGGAAGAACATAACGTGCTTGATAGATCCTATTATTCAGTGAGCGATTATCTGGAATTCTTTCAATATAAGTTCTTGAAGTTGAATCACCAAGAGATGTTGTTCCAAGTGAGACAATTGTTGAATAAATCTGATTCTCTGTGGATGCAGTTGCAACATTGACAAACCACTGACCTTCAGTGGAATCAAATTGAATTGGGTGTCCAATGTCACCAGAGATCTTATCACTTACACGACTCTGAACAAGTAAAGAACCACCCAAGTTATTGATAGAAAGCTCATCACCAGTAATGGCATCATTATAAGTTTGTGCTAACTGAATCTCATTAGCAGCCAAACCACTGGTAATCGCATAATAGATGTGATTACTTTCAATACCATCAGGTAATCTTGCATTATCACTGATAACTCTTACTGTTTCACCTTCAGTAAATGTGTGATTTTCTGTAAATGTAATGGTAGATGCAGAAATACTATTTCCAGTTCCAACATTTCTTCCAACATTGAATTCTTTCTGATAAGAATTTTGAGAATTATCCAGAACAATTCTGGAGAAGTATTCATCAGATCCAACCTTCAGTTTCAGATGATCATCAACCTTTGCACCAACTCTGTAACCTTGAATTACAGAATTTGGAAGATTGGATTCATTAGTTTGTTGATAAAGATAAAGTCTTCCTGTTTGTCCAACACTAATTGTTTTTGAAACATCAATAGATTCATATTCAATATTGATTGTTGATGAAGTGATTTCTTGTGGGGGAATGATGTGTGTGATGTAACCAACATCATCTTGATCAAAAGCAGAGACCTTATAACCAGAAGATGCAAAAGCATTCTGACCAAAGTTGGAGTTGGAGTTAGATACTGAAAGATCACCACCACTTTCAGTGACAAACTGTCTGGAGAAACCAACCCCAAAGATTGAAACTAACTGAACAAAGGCATCATTGGATGCTTTGACATGGTAGTTTAGATAAGATGGTTTATATTTTGCATTTGCATTACTGTGAATATTTTCAATGGTTGTGGAGTCATCAAAACTTCCAGTTCCTTCATCATAAACAACAAAAGCATTATCATCTTTCTGAAGTCCAATTCCTGTGAATTGAGAAGCCAACATTGATTTGAATCCATTTACCTTGGATCCATCTGCATGTAAACCACACATTCCATAAGTGGATTTACAACTAATGTTAAACAGATAAGGTGAAGAAGATGAAATGGTGTCAGTATCAAGTACTAATGTTGATCCTGCAGGTGATGGGAGTGCATCACTTGGTGCAGTCGGAGCAATATAAGTGAATGAAGTGGTTCCTTCTCCATCAACAGTAAGAATTTCATTTACAACATAGGAACCATCATATCCTGGTTCTGTTACATTGTTGATTTGAATTGCGGTGTCAACATTCAGTCCAGCAACACCATCGTTCAATGTAACTGTGATTGTTGTGGTTGGAGTTGCACCATCTCCTGCCTTGATACTTGAGATTCCAACTTCACCACCTGTTGGTCCGACGATACGATATTCATCAATTTTTGGTTGAATATCAACACCAGATGCTGGATAATCTGGTGAGATTTCACGTCCAGATGCAGGACCATAAACAAGACCTACCTTTTCATAATAAGCATCAAGGTCAGTTCTTGAACTAAAATAAGTTAGAAATGTGTCATTAATGTCAATTGGATTCACACCATCAGCATATTCAAATGCTGTGAGTTTATGGTGTGAGAAGTTAGGAACATTCAGATTTTCTGTGTAATCTTTAAAACATGTTCCATTGGGATCAGCATCCAGAATTGTGAATTCTGAAATATAAGATCCACCAGTTAATCTGAAAATGGCAGATCTTTCAATGTTATCGTTTTCTGGATTAGGAACATACTTAGGACGGATCTTTGTTTTTCTCAGATCCACACCAACCAGAGAAACACCACGGGGAACAATAACACCACCATAGATGCTGTTCAGTTTATAGAGAATATTGTTAGATGAGTTAAGGTTGAAATTAGATGTGTCATTAAATGCAGGAAAGTCATTAGAGTTAAGACCATTCCTTAGTCTAAAATTATTAGATCCATCAGGAATCCATCCAGGTCTGTTGTCAACAACATGGTCTGCTGGATAGATCATAATGGTGGTTTTTCCAAACCTATCATTATCTAAACCAGACTGATAAGAAAATCTGGCTGCCTCAATCAAGGCTCTTTGGATGGTAACAAAGGGGCGTGCAAGGGAATTACCCTGATTCTCAATACTATCCGTTGCATCTAAGTCATTAGGATTAACATAAAGAATATTTCCACGAACATTCTTCAGAAAATTATCCAGTCTTGAAAGAGGCATCTTACCAACGCACTGATATCTATTATGAGTTATTTATTCACATAAAAAACCACCCAGTTGGGTGGTTGATGTTCCACAGAGTGGCACTTTTTCACACGGAAGTGTTTTTATTTATGATGTATTCTACAGTAGTTGCAACATCATTCATTGCATCCCTTAAGTCGGGTTGACTTCCACTCTCTTGAATTCTTGGGTCTTCGTCGCAACCCAATGTCCATCTCCAATTTTTAGTATGCTTTGAGAACCATAAATTAATTTTCATGTTTTTTGTGTAGTGACTGCTCTCACAACGGAAATACATCCGAAGTTGAACTTCTTTTTCTTCTGTATATTTAATTTTTACTGGTTGTTTGTATTGGTTTCGTTTAACTAATATTGAGTCGTATTTGGTCGGTGTTAGAGGCATATAATAAGTATTTGTTGATATTGTGAACTTATTATTTACCTCTGAAATTTGATTTTGTCAAGTAGGAGAGACGGGAGTCGAACCCGTACGGGATATTACTCCCAACGGCTTTTAAGGCCGGTGTGTCTACCGATTCCACCACTCTCCCAATATGTCAGGAGACCTTTTCCCCTAACTCATTATAACATGGAGGATTCAAACGACAGTACTCATTAAAAATAATTTTACACTCTTTTTCAGTTAGTTTGGCATTCTTTGCTGCCTTGGGAATGTTCCACTTTGCAGTGAATAACATTTCCATTGACTCACGAGTTTCTGGTCTCATTTAGTTAGGGGTTCTGCGTATGCGATAATCTCATCATCAACAATGTTTTTGATGAGTTCTAAAACATTCATAAACTCATTTGGTGTGTCACAATCCACACTACGAGTCACTCCTTCATTGGAATAAAGATAAATCTTTCGTGAACAGGGATCAACAACAACACGAGTTAGAAACTCATCACTTTCATTTTCAATGTGGTAATCTTTTGGGTTGTGGGAAACCATAGACCTCCTTGGTTACTTTATTATTATAAGGGGCTGAAGGGAAAATGGTGAACTAGTGTGCCAGTTTAGTAACTGGGTGGACACTGATCCTTAAATCTTGGATCATCAAACACATCAATTGCACTATCAAGTGCTCCATTGCGATCCTGAAGAATTCTATTACCTCTAATGTAAGACCATTGCTCAAGTGCAAAACTTGTTTTACTTTCCTTCATAACATTTGCACTTCCAGTCAAACTACCAACACCAATTCTTTCTTCATCAATAATGTTCTTCTGTGTAACCACAGTGTTGTAAGCACTACTATAAGTAGATGTGGAAAATGCGATTACATTTCCCTTCAAAGAATTCAACATTCTTAATCCACCATCACCAGTGTCAATTGCATTTTCAAAAAATGTGTTACCAACACCCAATCCTTTATTGGAAGATGTCAAAATTGGTGAAGAATAGTTACCATAAGGATTATCATTTTCTGCATTTGCTGGTTCAAGATTACCATAATATTCAATCAGTGAACAATCATCATGATAAGATGCAACACCAATAATAAAGATGTCAGATGCAAATCCCACTGTGACATCTCCTGGTGCTGGTTCTCCACTTGTGATTGAAGAGATTGAACCACCAGTGAACAGACCAACAACAGACCTCAAATAAACACTACTTGCTGTTGTGGTAAAGGCAACAAAACCATAAGCACCACCACCCTCATAAACCAAATCACCTTCAGTGAAGGTAGAAACTACAGGAAGAGGGGGAACAAAGATTGATCCAATACCAGAAGTGTTTGCCCATCCAACACTTTGAGAGTTAGGATAGTTTCTTACTTTAGTATCTCCATAAAGATCATCAAGTGCTGTTTGTGCTGCACTATCAGTAACAAAGGATGCAGCTACACCAGGTTGAACATCAAGAATAGTCTGTTTTCCATCATTAATATTAGTGGTTCCAACTAGAATCTCACTATCAATAACCTCACAAGGACAAAGAAATGCATTATATCTCTCAGTGGCCACACCAATTGATCTTTGGTTTTGTGGTTCTAATTGTTCAACATTAGAATCCTTTTGTGCAGATAAGATTCCAACAATACCACCATAGGTGTATGTTGGAATTGACCATGTATCAGTTTGTGCGTATGACATCTTTACCTCTTATCATAGTGAAGTCCACAAATGGAGTGTTCTGATTGATCTCCAGGATAATCAGATGCACTTTCTCCTTCATATTCAACATGAAGTTCACCAAGTCTTGGAGCCATGATTGTATAATAAGCATTCACCGCACCACCAGATGCAGACTTCACAATGACTTGTTTACCCCATTTGATTTGTTCCACATAAAGGTCCTGCCACACACCCACTGGAGTAAGTTGAACAGTGATCTTTTCAATGTCAACCAACCCATCCCAATATTCTGGAAGATTGATAACATTAGTGTCCTTCATGCTTCCACGATAATAAACCGCTGCCTCTGGACCTTCAACACAAATGTGTCTTAATCTATATCCATCTTTCTTAGGATGTTTAATATCAAATCCTTTCCAAGACTGAACATTGATGTTTCCTTGAAAAGTGGGGGCAGTGACTGTTCCAGAACATTGAATGTTTCCATTTACTTGTTCATTACCATTCAAAGTTGTGTAACCATTTTGAATATAAGTCCCATTAGCAATGACATTCCCATTATTGATGGTCTGTGTGATCATTTTCACATAAAGAGGAATGGGTCCAAAACTTGCTCTTTTGGAAAGAACAGATGTAGCAATTCCATCTAAATGAGAACCAAGATAAGCAAGAGGTTTATTGAACAATGCAGAACCAATGTCAGCCTTCTTAAATGAAAAGTCACCAGGACTTAAAGTCTGCCAAATACCTTCTTTAGATACCTTATCATAGTCATAATTTGATAAGAAGTTTTGTGGACCAGTGAACACTCCAAACTGTAAGAAGTCATATGGAAGTGTACCCTCAGGCATTCCTGGAGCATATGAAAATAGTGAACTCCAGTCTTCTTCTTTACCAGGATTACCTCCTCCAGATTGTGTCATTCTTCTACCTCTGTAATAAGTCTTTGAACATCTTTTCTTTCACCAAATACATGATAAAAACAATCAATTGGAAATCCTGCCCTTGATTGAAGAAATATTTTATTTTCACCAATTCTCTTAACAATCACATCTTGATGAGATCCAACAGGTGTTAATGATACTGTAATTGAACCCTCTCTGACAAGTCCAGTCCACTCTTCAGGAAGATTAATAACATTCTTATTAGTTATTCTTCCTCTCACATAAACAGAATTTTCAGGACCCTCAAGACAAGCATAAACAAGTTTTTTACCTTTTTTAGTTGGGTGGTCAATCACAAAGTTCTTTGTCTTTGCCATCAAGACTTCTGTGAAGATAACCTTTGACTTGATTGTCTTCACTGTAAGTTGTGTGTCAATTTTCATCCACTCCATAACTCTCATGTAACTTTTAACAATGAGAGCATAAAAAGGAATAGGTTTCATTTCCTTATTCCCTGTTTGATTCACCATAAGTGAACCAAGTTCTTGAGGATTAGGTGAATTGAATCCTTTAGGGTCACCCACAATTTCAGGTCCCTGAATGAATGCAGAACCTCTTACTTCTCTCTTTCCTCTTCCTAAGATTTCTGGTTTTCCTAAACCAACAAAGAATCTTTTTCCTACAAATAAATCAGGTACTTTCATTTAAAACTACTCCTTGCTCTATCTTCATTTGATGATTCAGTTTGTGACCCATTTACTTGTGTTGCACCATCTGCTGCATCAATGAGGCCTCCATAGAAATTTAGGAAACCATTTCCAATCAATTCTACTGTTTTATCAGAAAAGATTTTAGTGGATGTTTTTGAACTTACATCAATAGTTTGTGCCTTTTGAATGATCTTTTCATTGGCACTCAAACTAATATTACCTTTAGTGTTATCTTCTCCAGTTGCAACCATTTCAATGTCAATTGCCTCAAGCCTAATCTTTCCTTTGACTGCGCGAATAACAATATCACCACTAACTGCATCAAGAAAAATACCAGGAATGTTTTTATCCCTTTCAATATTATCTCCTGCCTTTACTTGGAAGGAACCTGGTGAACGGCAAATTGTTCCATGTTTGCGGAAAACCTTTTCATTATCACCACCAGTGTTATCAAGAGTGATGTAATGTTTCACATCACGCCCGGCACGCAACATTACACCAGAGATTTCATTATCTTTGGTGATGTGTCCAAACTTAATTTCACCATCAGCAGTTCCATATCTGATAGTGTGATAATTCTTTTTATCAGACATTTACTTTACCTACACAATCAATTACAGTTACAAGTTTGTCACTTATTTGTGGGTCCTTAACAGCATCTTGTCCAACTCTGTCAATACAAAGTTTTCCTTGAAGGACTGAATTGAACCCTGTTTGTGATCTAATAAAGATCTCAGGCATGTTTGTGAAACCTTCACCAGTTTCAGTCACTTTCACAGAAATAACTCTTCCCAATTCATCAACATTAAATTCAGCCTTTGCACCATTTGATGGACTGATAACCAATTCATCTGTACTCAAATACCTTACACCAGTCTCAATGATATTTATCTCACACAGGTACATGATGACAGGGTAAGATTTTGCACTTGGATAACTTCCAGAGACACCACCAGAAGGTGGATATGGAGTTGTAATAGTTCCACCATCTGTAACAACTGTGGTTTGTCCACCTGGAAGAACTAATGGAGGAACAGTGGGATCTGTTGGATCAATAGGATAAACAGGAACCTCTGTTCCTGGAGGTGGTTTCACATTACCTCCAGGAGGAATGGGAACTACATTACCAGGGGGAATTGGTCTATTATCAATAATTGTGTCATCACCATCAGTAATGGGTCTTCCATCACCTCCAACAGATCCATTAGGTTGAGGAAGATAACCAGAACCTGTGTCACTAACTACAATGTCAATAATACCACCATCATCATCCAATACTGGATAACCATCTGCACCTACACCCCATCCACAATTATCATAAATGAACAATCTTGTGGCTTCAGTATATCCAGAACCTGGTTCTATCATATCATAACCAATTACATTACCATTAGCAGAGATAACAAGATTTCCTTGTGCACCTGTTCCATCACCAACAAACACAGCAGTTGGTGGACCACAAACCTGTGGTTGTGTTTGTTCATAACATTGTGTTCCTGCTATATTCATAATCTGATTGTAGTCAAGATTGATGGAACCTGAACTGTCATTTCCAGAATATCCACCACCACCACTACTTCCTCCTGCTCCTCCAAAGTTTTTAGCTCCAGACAAGATTGATTGTGCAGTGGATTGCATTGCTTGCTCAGCTCCACTCAAAATACTCCAATCATTGGTTTTTGGACAGTCTGGTTTTTCTTCACATTCAATAAAAGAGAAGAGATCAGTGAGTGATTGAATTGCATCTGAAATCTGACTTGCAGCATCACCAGCACCACCAGTTGCACCTGCAGCAGAGTCAAGAATTCCAGTGATGTTGTTGATTGATGAATTGACAAGACCTTGAGATTGATTCAATGCCTGACCAACAACTGAAGAAACAATATTATCTACAACACAAGGGGGAATGTTGACTGCAGGTTGTGGACTGTTATCATTTCCTCCTTGTTGCATTTGATCCATCATACTACAAACACTATCAAGAAGACTGCCAATCAGTTTCTTGAACAAACAGACAATTTCATTTTCAACTTTCTCTTGTTCCTCTTTTAGTTCTGGCCTTTCATTGGGCATCAATCCAAAATAAAAAGGCTTGAATGTTTTATTAATTTGTTCCAAAACATCTGACTCAGTTTGAGTTAACACTGATTTCAGAAGACTTGCAATAATCTTACAAAAATCTTGAGTCAATTTTTGCATCATATTTTGAATGTCTGCCTGTTTTCCAGCTAAGGCATATCTGACATCATATTGTGCCTTCTGAAGAGCTTCCATCTGTTGGGTGAACTCTTGAAGTTGTTTTTGAAGTCTGTTAGTTGGATAAGGTTCACAATCTTCTGGTTGTGCAAGAGGAACTGGTTTCTTATCATCCTTCCATAATTGAGTTGTAGAAAAATCCAATGCTTGAATATTTCCAGTTGATGCCTCTGACCAATAATCATTGATAGTTTGACCAATTTGATCAATTTGCTGAAGAATTTGACCCTGAGTCTGACTATCTCTAATAATAAAAGTTGGTTGTTTCTCATCCTCTAAGAATCCACTAAAAGGAATGAATCCATTTTCTTGGTTAGGAGTTTTGGAGATTGCTTGATATTCATTGAATCCAATACAACCACTGATGATTGGAATCTGTCCATCCTCACCATCAAGGAAGTAACCTCTTACAATAGTGCCTTGTCCAATGTTTGCGTTCTGTGATGAACCTCTTGATCCAGATCCTGCAGTAACAGGGTACTCAACATAAGCCCATCTGAGTTCTTCATTAGAGAGTTCTTGAATATTCTGAGGATCTGAGCCAAAGATGCGAACTCTATATCTTTCACCAAATCCTTGAATCTCATCATTAGATTCAACAGCCCTCTCTGGAATGTTATCCTTCCAAGTTTCTTCTGGTGCGATCTGTCCAATCCACCAAATGTAACCATCCTTACCAACTAATTGTTTCTTAAAAAGATCTGATTCCATTAACTTCCACCTTTACCAAAGGAGTCTCTAACTAATCCCAAACTTGTAAGTGTTTCTCTTGGGGTCACTCTATGACAGACACTAGCTACAAGGTATTTACCACCAGATTGTGGGTTATTTTCTTTTTTCAATTGTCCCTCAAGTTGTGGGAAATCACATTCAACAATGTCACCAGCCTTAATTGTAAAGTCACCAGGAATAATAATGTTAGTCTGGACTGTGAATAGTTGATTATACCTCATAATAGTCTGAACCAATGTCTTTTCAGACTGATAATTTTCCTCTTCAGGTTGTTGTTTCCAATTACTCAATTGCTCTTGTCCTGTCCCTTTTGGGTTCACACCAATGTCCTTAATAATACTGAACAATCTTGAAGGTTTTTCTTTTTCAATAAATTGTCTGTTGACAAAAATATAATCTCTACCAGCAGTTCCTGCCTCACCTTCTTGTTCTTCAATTCCAAAATCAATTGATTTATATTCCATCTTCACAAAATCAAAGAAAATAGCATTGTTGCTATAAGCACCAATATTCATATTCTTGTTCATATCAGTGTCAGCTGAAATGTTATAACTGATCACTTTTTCATCATACCCTTGAGGGAGAACCTGAGTTTCATTATAAATGAACCTTTTTGTTGAACTCTGTTGAAATAACTGATCAATTGCTCTGAATTGAAATCCTTCTCTTGTTTGATAAAAAAGATAACCACCAACCTTACCAATTCCCTTGGGGGGAACTGCCTTTGATGCTAACCAAGTACAGGTATAAAATGGTTTCTTCCTATTACCATTGAAATTGAATTCAAGAGCAGTATCATCAACCTTACCTATTTGTGATGTTCCCAGAACTTCCTGAAGAATTTTATTTACATTATCTGAGATATTTCCTTCATATCTTTTAACTACTCTTGTTTGATTATTTAAGAAATGATCTATGGAAACAAAATCAATCATATAAAGATCCTGAAAAGAACCTGGATCTCCATCTCTTACTCTGTTCACATAAAGATCACCTGGAAATTGAAGTTGATTTCCTTGTGTGTCTTCAACAATTATCTTACTTTTCTCTCCACCTCTAATTGGAAGTGAATCCAAAACACCTGGAGAAGGACCACTCTCATCTGCACCAGATTCAATAACAACTGCAGTTGCAGTTACATTGTTAGTGAGTACACTTTCATAGTAACTATACTCAACAACTCCAGCAGAAATATCCTTTGATCCACCACCAGAGTTGGAGGTAATTTCAAAGGATTTAATATTAGCTGGTCCTGTAGAAGAATTCTTTGGTGACATTATGAAACTTTATTGAGTGATGTCAGCATTAAACTGGATTGATACTGAGCTATGAGTTGACCTCTATTTTGTTGCATTGGTCTTTGAGTTTGAGTAGCACTGGAAACTGGAGCAGAAGCAACTTGAGTACCTTCAGTGTTATTTAATAGGATAATAGTAGAAGATTGATCTCCATAAGTTGTGGTTCTCTCAATTGGTTCAACATCTGCAGGTGGTCTTGTTCTTTGAACTTGAGCAGGAGTTCTAACTGAACCACTACTTCTTCCAAATCTTGAATCACCATGACCAGTTTTACCAATCAACCTTCCTTGAGCATCATAGATTAATACATAATTTCCATAATCACCACCTGTTCCATAATCAAGTCTTCCACCAGGACTTGTTGGAACAAAAATCTCTGCACCTTCTGCACTTTTTCCCTCTCTATCCTCACCTGCTTTAGGAATATAATAATCAAATGCTCTATAACCACCTCTTGGTGCATGAGCACCAGAAGCTCTTCTGAGCAAATCCTCTTTCTGTTGTCGCGTCATTGATGATCTATATCTTTCACTTGCAACACCTGCATTTGAAAACTCAATGACTCTACCCTGTGCTTCATATGCTCTTGCCATCTGATCAAACATGTCAATAGTTTCATCCATTGACAAATCTGCTTTTAGTTTTGTGTCGATATGATAGTCAGAACTTCCTCCAATATAAGCACTTGGACCTGTTCTCAAACCTGTTCCATAGGCCTGTCCACCCACCAATGGTGTTGTTGGAGTGACCTCACTTGGAGGGCGGGGTGCTCTACTTTTATGTTTTCTTGCTTCTGAAGCAGCCTCTGCCTTAGTAACACTTCCATCATTATTGACGTCCAAACCTTTGTTTTGATCATATGCCCTTGACCC
>Ga0208019_1000649_pt1 | contig 18863 bp, 32 predicted proteins | sample CB_VirMetaG_5_FD_184540 | JGI IMG/M metagenome (GOLD analysis project Ga0208019, IMG submission 184540) | Freshwater to marine saline gradient viral communities from Chesapeake Bay - CB_1508_1D Viral MetaG (SPAdes) (version 4) | ecosystem: Environmental > Aquatic > Marine > Coastal | place: USA...
CCCGCTGATCTTCGCCGTTGCCCCGTCAACCGTTGTTTATTTTATCGCCCTGATGTCTTTTATTTTATCGCCCTGATGTCTTTTATTTTATCGCCCTGATGTCTTTTATTTTATCGCCCTGATGTCTCGCTGATCTTGTCAGCTGATCAGCGGGGCTTAGATCTTTTACAGCTGATTAGCGGGGCTTAAAACGTGGGCTTTTGTCTGGTGCGTTTTGCTGTTTTCGCTTCAGCTCCCCCAGCTGGTGCCGTTGCCCCGTTGATCTTGTGCAATGTTCCGGGCTTCATACGTTTTAAATCACGTCTCAGCGTCTACGGTCGGCTTATTTAACTATTTAAAACTAAGATGAGCAGGCATAAAAAAAGCCCCGCTTGACGGGGCTTTAATGGGTTTTAATGGGCTTTAATTTATTCGTTCTGCGATTAATAAAATAAAAACAGCGAATAAAATAAGGACTGGCATGAATAAAAATTCAATTAAATAAATAAAAAACTTTCTGATTTTTAAATAAATCTTCATGTTTTAGATCTCCAAAAAATGAAAATTAAAACAATTCCAGATAATATCTTTTAATCTTTTAGATTGTATAATTAAAGAAGCCCCGTCAAACCAATCCATATAATAATATTCAATTTTGTATAATCCATCTCTAGGATTATAAAAAATTCTAAATTCGTCGCTCGGCCCGCCCCATGATAATTGCCAACGAAAATAGCCCTCTTTCTGATCTTCAAAAGTTCCCGCTTCTACATAATCGAAACAAAGTCCGTACTGGTCGACAAAATCTATAAAATTATCATATTGATTTAATTCGAGATCTTTAATTGTTTTAAAATACTTAGATTTGTATTTGTCATTAATACTACAGAAAGTATTAATTTCTTCTTGATCTTCATTTAAATACATTTCAGCTATTATTAGATCGTCCCAACGATCTCTATAATTTGGGTGTACTAAATCAACACATTTAAGCTTTCTATTTTCTGATTTTAACATGGTTTTAATCTCCTATTAATTAAAGTTATCTTATAATATTGCATACTTTATACAAAAAGAAAAGCCCCGCCAGTTGGAGGGGCTTTTATAAAAAGAAAAGCTATTAATATTTTAATCAAATACAATCACATTTAAGCCCGCTTTTTTTAAATTGTTTTCAAGTTTGTTAGTATCAACATATCTAGCGTCAATAATATCTAAACAAGTTTTACAAGGCGTTTTAAATTCATCTTTTATTAAATCCGCGTAATTATTACCTAGTTGGGGCTTCCCGCAGAAAGTGGTATGTTTGTCGGGATCTGTCCAACATTGCTGACCTAGTTTTTTTGTCCATTCTGAAAACTGCATTTTTATTGCTCCCATTTTTCAATTTGTTCAAGTAGCATTTCAGAACATTCAAGCCAACCTTTATCTATGTCTTCAAGATTGTCCATAAAGGGTTCATTGTATCCCTCTATACTTTTAAGCCAGTCCTTTATTTTGTTTATTATTTGTTGCTCTTTAGTCATGCTTATTTTCTCCTATTAATTAAAGTTATATAGTTTATCGCATACTTTATTCAAAAAGAAAAGCCCCGTATCTCTACGGGGCTTAAATCGGCTTTAAATGTATAAAAGATTAGGAAGCCATTGCTACCCTATTCCAGTCAGTTTTTTTCATGTTTAAAACTTGCCCGCCTAATTTTTGCCAAAAATCAACATCATCGGCTTTAGCTGTATTACCTACCCTTGTAACGGCATTAACAAAAGTTGCTCTATTAACTGGCTTGTCATTTTCATAACCCGCTTGTCCGATAGTTTTTAATAAACCGTCTAATACGTTGCTAGTTTCTTTTTTAGATAAAGTTAAAACTTTTCCTAAATTCTCGACGGCTTCGCTCGCTTCAACATTAATTGTATCTTCAGAAGCTAATCTCATTTTTTCAAGATTTTCATCAAAAGTATCTCTACTAGCATATGAGCTGACAATATCCCTGAGCTGTAATTTTAAACTATGGTTATCGGCTTGTTTAGTTTCGTCGGTCAAAATATTCCAAGTGTCCCCGTCCCTCGCTGAGGTAATGTGAGATTTTCTTGTTATGTTTTGTGTCTGCATTCCATTAAGACAAGCTAACGTCCAATTAATTCCAAAAGCTGAAATACTGCCCGCTCCCGTTTCAGAATTAGAAAGCCCTATTCCATGTGCCATAATGTCATTAACATTTGCACCCGCTCCAGTAATGATCTCGGATTTTAAACGTATATACATTTTTTTCTGAGTAATGGCACAATTCACAATTTTCCAACAAGCGTCCGAGTCCATAAGCTGAGGCAATGCGGACTCTAACAAATCCGAATTATCAAAAGTTTTAAACTTATCTGATAAAAAAGCCCTTGCCGTCCCGCTTGGGTTCATACCTTGGTGTAAATCATCGTAAGTTCTAATCATACGTTTTGAATTTTCTTTTTGCCAAATAGCATTTGTCAATAAATCGTATTCTTTAGAATATTCAGATTGTAAACGTCTAGCAGTTCTAACATCTAACCCGTTCTTTTGGGCTATTTGATCAAAACATAAATCATTAACTTTTAAAAAGCGTGTCGGCTCCCCGCCGTTGCCCTCTATAATGATTTCACTTTGTGGCTTGTCATCTAATTCAATAGTTCTAAATTGAAGCTCTTTAGTAGGTGCTATAAAATCTTGTTTTCTAGCATTTGTATCTTTAATCCTAATTAAAAGCTTCTCTAAAGTGTTATTTTCGTTTTCAATATTATGCATAATTTTTCTCCTATTTGTTAAAATGCAAAAAGCGGGGTTAATCCCCGCTTATTAATATAAGATTTTTCGCATATATAGTCAAATTGAATTTTTGAAAGCTCAAATTACTCAGAATAATTTTTATATATATCTGATTCGGGTTGTAAATATATAGTTTGTTCCAAGTCTTCATTTTTACAATTTGGACAAATTAAAACCATTTTTGCTTTTTCCTTGTAAACGTGTTCACAAATTAAACATTCAATTAATTCTAACATTTCCCAAAATCTCCCGCTATATGATGTCTTAATACAGTTCCATAGGGTAGCTCCTGAGCAAATTTTAAAAGTTTTATTTCGTCCCGCTCAGTTTTAGATTGTTTAGCGGTTGCCTCCCAATGTAGTTTTACATTGCCCGCCGTTGCATAGCACCCGCCGTCTTCAGTTTCGCTACCCGCTTTTTTCTTATATGTTCCATGATCGGTAAAACCTATCGCATAATCTCTATCAATACGGCTACATAAAGGTTTTCCATTTCCGCAATCTCTACAATTAGAATTATTATATTCTGCGGGGCATCTAACAATTTTAAAATCATTTACAGTTTCTGATTTTCCATTTGTTTTCCAAAATGTTTCTTTAACATTTATTACGACGGGTACGAATGAATGCAATAACATATCTGCAATGTTTTTTGCTGAATAGTTTATAGCAGTTTTACCCGCTCTAAGTTTATGTTTCCAATATTTAGGATTAAAATGTGAATAAGTAAAACTTATCCCGCCTTTTGGTACGGCGTCCGATACTGCATCTAAATAAGAATAATCTATTTCAGTTGCACCCGCTGACGTGTCGGGCTTTAGATTGCAAGTTTTAGGACAAGTTGCAAATTTATCTTGGCCTCCCGCTCTATATGTGACTGCACAATAAGTTGTTTTTTTTGCAGATGAATTTTTTACTAACTTAATCATTAGTAGCCTCCTCGATAATTTCTATTACTACGTCATCATAGCCTTTGTCTTTCCAATCATCAAAAGCTTGTTTAGCGTCATTATAATTTTTGTAGTAATCATCAACTCCTCCTACCCAAACTATATAACGCCAACTTAATGGATATTCATTTTGCATTATTTTCTCCTATTATGTGATTTATCGCATATTTGTACTAAATAAAAAAGGCCATGTCAATCATGGCCTTTTATTGTTATCTTCGCCTCCGTTTTATTTTAGGTTTTTTTAAATGTTTTTCATAATCCGAACCATACAAAATTTTAGCTATAAAATGTAATATAAACATTATGCAATTTTCCTATTCTCAGCTTTGGCCGTTACGTTTATAACAATTACATTTTCTTGTAAATCATTATCTAAAATTATTCTTTTATAATTAAAAGCTATCAAATCATTTATTTGGGCTTTTTGTCTTATGCCCGAAATAGATAATCTTCTATCGCCTCTATTTACAGTTTTATAAAATGAAATAGTACAAATTGTATCGTCTTCATAATACGCCAATAACTTATGCTTTTCGCCGTTTACCATTGTATCAAAATCAATTCCAAATAGTTTTGCAAATCTCCTGATACTAGTATTCGCATCTATTATAGATTTATTTAACATTGTATTGGTTAATCTCAGCTGACCGAAATCAGGGCTTAAAGTTTTTAAAATTTTATCTTCTTTATTCATAATCACCCTCCAATTTTTTAAGTTCTGAATATTGTGAAATACCAAAATCATAACCTTGTTTATAATAATGCATATGTTCATGAAATTCAGCTTGATAACCCTCCTGTAAAGCATCAGCTACACCGTCTTTAAAAGCCTTTAAAATAAAATTATTTGCTTCTCCTTGGTTTAAAAGAGCAAACCCTGAAAAAACATTTTCTTCTTGATCATAACAAATACGAACACCAAAGTTTTCTTCTAACGGCTCATTAAAAGCTCCAATTAAATGTTCAAAATCATCTGTTAAATTATTTGGTAAAGTTATTTGAACATAATCTTTAAAAAATACATTCTTCATTTAATCCTCCTGAACATAAACAGTATCGAACCTAAAATCACCAAGAGTCCAATCCTTAATTTCAAAAATATTTTCTGAAGTTATACGCTCTTGTAAATCATCTTTAAGCTTTTGTGCCTTTTCCTCAGCTTCTTCTTGAGTATTAGCTTCAACAGAAAAGTTACGATCGAACCACACACTAAAATCAAATTTTACGGTGTATTGTTTTAAAGGAAACAAATCTTCAAATTTAATATTTTCTTTAGTTACTTTTTCGGCCGTAGCGTCGTATTCAGCTTCGTTTACATAAGAATATGAATTTAAAAACTCTTCTTTTGTTAGCTTAAAAAAATCTTTCATTTTTTCAAGATCGTCTACAAAATCTGTTGAAGGTTCTTGTATATACCAAGAAAAGCCATCAGGTAGCCAAGACATTTGAAAAGAATTAGCATAAGCTATTAAACTAGGTAAATTGTTAAACTCACGTTTTTTGCCCTTATTATCAATTATTGTTATTTTAAACATTATTGTCCTCCACGTCATTTTTATAAAAAATTACAATGCAATCTATCTCTTCTCCCTTGGGTACATCGCCTTTTCTTTCAGCGATAATTTTCTCAAGGTCTTGAGTGTCTGCATATCTCCAATTAGTGTGACCTAAGTTTTGTTCACAGGCATCATCTATGGCATCACTATTATATCTACTCATATCTAAGCTCCCATACTTGATGCTATTATTTCCATCTCTTCTTCAGCTGAAATGCCGAGACGCTTATTCCAATTTTCACATATATTTTCTATATAAGTGAAATCGCCCACAAATTTATCTAATTCTGTAGGATCATCAGGATTTATTTTACCGAGTGGATAATAACCTGATTGTTTGTAAATAACTTTGACAACTCTGAACTTGTCATCTCCTTCATTAATCATAGTAAAACAATGTTTTATTTTATTAGTCATATTTAGCCTCCAAGCTATAAAATTAAAGTTAAAATTAAGATATGCGATTTATTCTATAAAATCAAGTCAAAAGTTTTATTCCAATCAAAAGGCTCAGGACAAAAGTAATATGGTTCCAATTTTATCCCGTGTTCTTTTAACTGTATAGCTTGGTCAGCTTTATATAAATGAAGACCTTTGAGGCTTTTAACCAAAATCCAAACAGAAGCTTCTTTATGTAAAGTTATCCAACTAATTTGTTGAGGGCTTAAATTTACAGCATTGAATTTTACATATTTCAATTCTACAAAATGAAATTTATGATTGTGGTCACAAATAAGTAAATCAGGAAGACCCAAAGTCATCCAGTTTTCTATTCTACTAAGTCTTATAGGTTTATTGTAAAGAAGAGACGCTCTCTTTAACTGTTCGTACAGCCCCGATTCTTTTTTTGTTGGGCTTCTCTTCCTCGTGTTCAATAACGTCTTGAGCGTATTTCGGTTCATTTTGTTTAAGTTCCTTCAAAGCTTTGAGAACTTCTTCTTTAGACATACTATCTATCGTACCATGACGGATTTCAGATTTATTTATATAGATATTACCATTAGCTTGACCTCGTCTATATTCTGCCTGAACTGCGGCTGAGTATGCTCCATTCTCTATAGCCAAATCTCTTATTCTTTGTAAGTCTCGTAGATGTCTTTTAAAATTAATACCATACTTTTCATCTAGCTCATCTCTATAAGCTTGAATAGCTCGGCATATATGGGGGCAAATTTCAGGGTTAGTCATTTCATAAGCTCTAGTGTGAGCTGAAGAAGCTGGATAGCCCGCATTGATTGCGGCCTCTCTCAAAGTTATCATTCCATCATTAGAAACAAGTTCTTTTACAAACTTCTCTTGCTTTCTAGTCAGTCTGCTATGTAAGTCTGCTTTAGGTCTTCCACGACCTTTTTTCAAAGGCTTTAAATTATTCATTCTTTATATATATACCAGAAAATATTTTTTTGCAAAAAACTTTTTCGGCCTTAGTAAAGCCAAAATCGATTTAATACTGTAAAGTTACATTTTTAAAATTAAATATGTAACCAAATATGTAACCATAAATTTGTTGTATATAAAGGGTTACAGAGGGAAGTTACATAAGTTACACCAGTTACACCTATTTTTAATAAAAAATATTTTTTTTATTTTCAGCTCTATATATAAAGGAAAGTAATAAATGTAACTATTTTTCTTGTTTCGTTTTCCAGAAGTATTCGTCAGTATCTCCGAGTCTCGTATTGTTTCCATTCTCAACCTGATACTCAATAGTACTAACTTTAAAATCAGGCATCTTTGGCTCGTGAGGCGTGAGACTATTGTCATAAACTCTCATCCGATTATTAGGATATAAACAGAATTGCCCATTATTGAGCTGAAGCAAATTAAAAGATTTATGTTCATCAGGTGTTTCAGCTGTACTATAATCTATTGTGTTAACATCTATGTGATAATTATCTAGGGTAGCGATATAAGTACCTTTTTGTACGCCGTAGTCTCTTGTTAGGACTTCAAAGTCCATTGACCCTATAAACTGCTTACAGATAGCTGTAACGCCGTAATCCATACAATTCCAGAACTGAAGATTATTGAGTGTCATATCGGGCTCGGGAGCCGTGGGCCGTGAAACGAAAGCACTAATGGGTAGTTTATCGAACAAAGCCCCATATTGAGGTAAAAATGTCTCGAAATAAAAGGCTCTTCCGGGAATAGACTTAGCTGATATCCAAACGCCTTCGACAAATTCGCCGTGACCATCTTTCAGATCACGGAGATATTCTTTCCGCACGAATACTTTTTGTGCTGGTAGGTTGCATATGAGTTCGGCCATTAAAAGAGTTCGCTGAGAGTTGTTTCTCTAGGAGCTGCATTTGATACACGATTAACCCGTCCATAGTCTTTTTCAGCTACGGCTCGTGGATCGTCTTGTGTTGACCAATCATCTTCATCCACGAGATTTGCATTTTGTTTTTTAAGTTGTTCAGTTACGTCTCGAATAGCTTGACTTGTGGACTGTCTAAGTCCTCTACATTCGGGACATAAGTTTTGTTTTTGTCTAGCGTGTTTGACTTTTCTAAGTTCATCCCCGCATTCTCTACAACAATCTATATTTTTTAAGTTCATTAGTATCCTCTTTTAATAACTCTCAAGCTGTTTGTTAAAAGTTCTGCTTCTTCAACATCCCCTTTTTCTTTGAGCCGTGAGGCTTCTTCATTGACTAGGGCTTCTATTTTTAACATAGCCTCTGCCCATAATGGCATTTCATCAATCTTAATCCAATCATTCATTTATATTTCCTCCGTTTCTATATAATCTATGAGTAATTCTATATTTTTAGCCATCTCCTGACACCTTACGAGTGTGTGGATTTGTTCATCTTTAAGTCTTTTACGATTACGCCTTAAAGCTTTACCATGAGCCAAAACTTTTGCAAGACACCATCGTAACACTTTTACAGTTGCTTTTTCCTCTTCAGGATTAATTTCTTCAAAGAGGTATATGAGCCGTGGATCTTTCTTCAAGGTACGGCTAAGTGTTACAATGGGATCTTCTTCTTTCATTTTTTCCTCAAAAGTTAGGCTCAAAGAAAATACCTTGGTTTAAAAGTTTTTTCTTTTCTAGGGCCTGAAGCTGGTATACACGAGCTGCTTCAGGTTTATCTTCCCACTCGTAAAAATATTGAAGACGCCTGAGAACTTTATATTGTTCGTGAACATCATTAAGCCTATCATCTTTCATTCAGAACTCCTCAAATTAAATTTGCGAAATAAACTCACGATGCAAGTCGCAACAAGCCTCGTCTAACGCTTTTATTTCAGATAATGCGAGATCATTTAAATCTCTTATACTAATCATAGCGCTGTTCAAAGCTTCGTAAGTATCGTGAACCGCTTGTATTTGTTCAAGGGTAAGGGCTTGTTGACCTTTTTTTCTAAGCTTGCGTTGCTTATCTTGTTTTATTTCCCAATCGTATTTTTTTCTCATTGTGACCTCCAAGTCATTAGTTGTTTTTATAATCAATAAGATTTATCGCATACTATGTCAAGTTTAAAAAATCACATTTCCATTTTTGCATGACAAACTTTACAAAGACAAATACATTTTTCTATTTCTTCGTTAATTTTATCTATATTTCTGTCTTCACTAACAATTTGTGCAACACTTTTGTATTTTGACTCGGGGGCCGTGTGATGCCATTCTAAATTTATGGGTTTTGCATTGTAGCCACACTTTTCACAGCCACGTTCTATCTTACATTGATTGACATAATCTCTCAATCGAGCTCGAGAACGTGCCCATCGACTCTTCATTTAACAAAAAACCCGTGAAGGATAGCTTCACGGGCCTTTGTGTTTTGCAATTTAACCTCAATGAATAGGAGTACATTGAATCGTTTGCTTGAGTATCTCTCCAGAGCGCTATTAAACATTACTAAAATAAACCTATATCGTCAATCCCATATATTAATATATTTATATTTTTTTAATTTAGCCCGTAAATCGGGATCGGTGCATTTTTTACAAAAAAAATGTATAGCAATTCGGCTATCTCCTATAAATAATAAAATATTCTTATAATACACGGAACTTTTCGAGCTGTTTCCTATGTCAAGTACATAATCATCTGAATTATATACCGTCATTTACTCTTATAAGCTTGTTTTATTTCTTCAATCGTCCGCTTGCAACCAATGCAAACTTTTTTTTCATCTAATTTACAAACGCCAATACACTTACTCATTTATTTTTAACGGCGTTATTTAAAGAATTTATTACATCATCTATGTTAGGTTCTTTTTGCCACGGATTATAAACACATTTGTATTGTTTTGGGCAGAAAGATTCGATCATCATTTCGTAGGTTTGATTATTTCCAATATAAATACAAGCCATTTGTCCCGTCTTAGACATAATTCTTTTTTTTAATCGGCACGTTGTGTACTTAACTTTGTCAGCCTTACCTTGATTCTTGAGCTGCTGTTTGGTGTATTGTTTTGGTTTATATTCATATGCTGAAGCCTTTTTAGACCAGACGGAAGCAACTAATAAAGCCAAACCTCCTACAATAGAAGATACAATTAACCAAGCAATCCCCTCTCCTACCTGTCTTCTTAACTTTTGTTGTGCATAAATAGTTCTTTGGCGTTCTTTTCTTATTTGACCTTCCATGGCTAGGAGCTCTTCGTAAGCTCCCGGGCCGTGGGTCAAGTTCAGAAACATCTTGAGTTCGTACCTTTGTTCCTCAAGTTTCTTCTTGGCTGCATAAGCAGCGAGAGCTGCTTCCTCAATCGATCCAGCTTTAAACAATTTGCCAAACAGGGGAGGATTTTTCGCTTGTTTTTCAGCATTATCAATATCAGAAACAGCTCCCATCCAACGGCCGATGTCTCCGCTCATTTGCTCAATATCACGAGCGGCGGAGAATCCGGCTTTAATAGCCTCAAAAGATTTTGTCGCGATTCCCATCGCGATCGAGATAGTAACTGGGTCCATAATGCATTATAACACGTTTTTAAAAAAAAGTGAAAGTCAAGACTATCAATTAAAAAAATATTTTATATAATATTTTCTTCAGAGGAGAAATATATGACAAATTTACCGAATAGAAGACCGTGTATAACCACAGATGTTGGAGAAGGTTTGGCTGTGACCGTCTCTTTTCACCCAGAAACAGCTATTCCAGTAGAAGTTTTTTTATGTAGTAGAGGTAGAAAAGCATCTGATGGACCCATGACAGATGCTTTGTACAATATTGGTGTAGAAGTGTCTAAAATAATGCAAAACAAGGATACTCAGTTAGCCGCTGAGTGATCTTTGGCTTTTCTTAAAGTCATTTCCGCATCTACGAGCTCTTTTACTCTCATTTGTTCTTCAGAAACATATTGAGAGTAGATGAATCGTAGTTGTCCACCTAAAGTTCGACCCTCTTTGGCTGCAATTTTCTTAATTTCTAAGTAAACGTCTTTAGGAACTAAGATGCTTTTCCATTTTTCTGTATCCATATCGCATAAATCCTTTTGTTTTACGGGATTATATGCGAGAATATACAATTTAGTCAATATTTATTTTGATTCGCCCCAAGATGGACCTATTTCGACGTCAACTTTGCTAGGTACACCCAATTTCACGGCGTTTTCCATGGCATGAACGATTGCATTGACCTGTTCTCTGGAAGAAACGGAGACAGCTATCTCATCATGAATCTGAATAAGAGGAATTATCCCCATCTTGTGGATATCTACCATTGCTTTTTTAGTCATATCCGCAGCTGAAGCCTGAATTAAGCGGTTTAAAGCCTTATATGTATAGGCTCGCTTCAATCTGGTCGTTGGGCCGTGTTCATTGAGTGCTTCTTTATAAGGCAAGGCCTTATTCATAGCGAACGTGTCTGGCTCCCAAAGTTCAAATCGGCACTTTCTACCTAAAATGGAACGGATAGAACCGGAGCTTTGACGTGCATTAAGCTTATTCATTACACCATGCATGAGCATTTTAACAAAAGGTACTCGTTCATGGTACTGACCAACGAGTTTTTTAGCATCATCTACGGGGATATCAAGCTGGTCAGAGAGCTTATTAACACCCATGCCATACATCATACCCAAATTTATTGTTTTAGCTTGCTTACGAGGTATTTTAGCCATATCAGCTACCATGGTATGGAAGTCCATATCAGGGTTATTTTTATATCCATCGACAAATTCTTGTACACCTTTCATGTCATGTCCTTGAGATTTGCCGTAAGCATGAGCATAATGGACCAAGATCCGTGGTTCCTGTTGCGAGAAATCTATACTAGCCCACTCTTCTCCCTCTTCCGGTAGGAATAAAGAGCGAATCATGGGTCCTAATTCAGGATCTCTAGCTGGAATTTGCTGTAAATTAGGGTTATTCATACTGATTCTTCCAGACACGGTACCACCATCGTCGGATCTAATCTGATTTATATGGGAATGTATACGCCCATCTTTAGCAGTATGCTTCATAATTGTGCTTATAAAAGTGCCATGGGTCTTGTTAAGATCACGAGTTCTTAGTATCATCTTAGGAAGTTCGTGATTATGCTCGGACAGAAAGGATTTAGTAAAAGATGGTGCACCTTTTTCTGTTTTCGGATAACTTATTCCAACTGTGTCAAAAGCTTTGGCTAGGGATTGTGCCGCCCATACTTCTACATTCATGCCGGTTATATGCTTGATCTTAGCGAGCATAGCCTTTTCCTCCTTGAGGAGAAAATCTCTAGTGCGTTCGACACGATTCATATCAATGCGAACACCCTTCCAAGTCATATCTATAAGTACTGGGAGAACATCCAGTTCGAGATCAACAACACTCCAAAGGTCCTCTTTAGTGATGAGAGGCTTGAAGAAGTTCCAGAGCTCGAGTGTAAGTTCAGCGTCTACTTCCGCGTATGGCCCGACATACATGCTTGGGAGCTTCCAGAGCTCGGCTTTAGGATCGACCCCGAAATCTCTAGCAGCTTCAGTCAAGTTCTTTTCACTTTTTGTTTTTGAAAGATAATCAAAAGCTAAAGCATTCAAACTATAACTAAACCTGTTTTCATCTAATAAAGATGCAATGACCATTGTATCCACGATACGTCCATTAACTTTAAAACCCATACGTCTGAGCCATCCGGCATCATACTGGGCGTTGTGCATGATCTTTTCTGCGGGTGATTCACAGACTTTTTTCATCCAGTTATTGACTATGCGCTCATCAATATTACCGCCTCCTCCGTGACGAATAGGTATATAGCCTTTCCAACCGTCCACAGCTACTGCATATCCGACGACTTCGCCGTCTCCAGTAGGCCAGCCAGGACCTTTGGTCTTTAGATTGGGATCTTTTGTCTCGACATCTATAGCTATAGTCTTGGCGTCTGTAAGATCGGGGAGTTCGTGTGGTGGAACCCATTCTGCTTTAGGAGTGAACATCGCCATTTGAAGTGTCATTTTGTACCTCTATTAGTTTGTTAAGGTACCATTGAGCCTTTTTAAGATCTTCGATACCATTTTTATGTCTGTAGCGTGTTAGATATTTCATTATATTTCCTTCCAGATAATAATGAAAACCTTCAGCTGTGACGGATTCTATCATGTCTATAGTTTCTATAGAGCTTTTTGTATAATGTTCTGGGTGATTAACTAAATCTTTCATTTCTTCTTCTTTTAACCTCATCTTCATATATTCTATATGTCTCATCATATTGCATAACTCCTGTTACTATCTTCTGGTTCCACAATAAATAAACTGTCTTTGGCCCGTGTGACGGCAACATAGAACACCCTGTGTAAATCATCATTGCCTCCGCTCATAGCATTGTCAGCTGAGGTAGACAAATCTGTAAACACAACTACGTTTTCTGATTCTCCCCCTTTAGAACCGTGGATCGTGGACAATGTAATACGAGGCTCTGCATTAAATTTTTCTCCCCTTCTAAGCATAGCTGTAATATATGCCCTTGATTCTTCAGGTAGTCTATCAAGAGCGTCTCTCCAAATCAACTCTTCCCCTACCATAAGTCCCCATTCTTTTTGCAACTCAACCATATTAAAGAGATTATTGTCATCAGCTCCACTCATTGTCTTGAAGCCTCGCTTGATACGATTACCTGTTGACATAAAACTGTAAATATCTTTGACGGTTTCTAAAGTGATGCTTTTACCTTTTCGCATCTGCTCCCAACCGTTCACAGCTGAGGATATCTTTGCGGAGATAGAGCGATGGCCTTTATAAGTGAACAGGTATCCAGAAGACCTGAGCATCGTAACAACGGGAATTAGTATGTAACCCGCCTGAGCTAGGATAAGCCATTGTCCTTCTGAAACATCCAGATCTTCTACTCGGCTTATATATTGTACACTACCTTCTTCTTTTTTAGGGTTGTATTTTTTTGGATAACGATTACTTATTCTGGATACGATTGTCTCAGCGATACGATGTATACGCCGTGGGACACGATACGATTGCGATAATGTCTCACTCGATCCATCTAGTGTAATAAAGTGCTCTACATCAGCTCCGGCCCATCTATAAATAGCTTGGTCATCGTCCCCAGCTGCATACATTTTCTTAGCATTCCTATCAAGTATGTGAGCTATATCCCATTGTAAGGGACTTAGGTCTTGAGCTTCATCAAGAAAAACCAGATCAAACTTAGGGCAAGCTATGTCGGATTCGTCAATAAAACATTGTAGCATGTCTGTAAAATCATAAAGCTCGTAATGTTTTTTATATTGTTTGTAACACTTGTCTACATAATTAACAGTGTTCCAATCAAACTCTATTGAAGATTTGTTGTATTGTTTTCTCAAAGATGTTTTACATAGTCGAGCTAAATTTATCAGACTAAGAATAGGATGATCGGTTGCTTGTTTATCTACGATATCATCATTAAGAGATGTTTTTGAAACTAGAGGTATAGAGATAATATCACTTAATTCCTTGTAATGTTCTTTACTCATAACTTGTTCGGACCTTATACCACTGGCATTCAAGGCCAAGCTGTGTAGGGTACGGAAATAAAACAAATCTTTTTCTGGATCAAGATGAAAACGAGCTGAAGCACGTTCCTTAGCTTCAGTAGCTGCTTTTTTTGTAAAAGCTAGAAAAGCTATACTGGTAGGAGGCACTCCACTTTCTAATGCTTTATCTAACATGTTAAGCAAAGTGGTAGTTTTACCTGTACCGGGAGGACCAAAAATTCTAAACATTAGTTTGGTGTTTCTGTTCCGACTGTTTCGTGCCAGTCAATTATGGGATAAACAAACATAGGAGTGCCATCTCCCAACCATGCTCCAACAACATTAAAGTCCATCCACTCAACAGCTTCCTCGTAAGACCAGCCCTCTCGCTTCATAAATATCTCACAACACTTCTCATAATCGTAAACAAGAATGTCGTTTTGACCGCAACGTGATCCAACACCTATAATAGCTTCATCTAAGCCATCGGCTTTCAACATAGGAACGTCTTCGAGTATAGGTTTATCTGTCATTAGAATGGTGTCTCCTCTTTCTTGCCCATAAGGGGCGGGTTAAGTTCCATGTCTGCGTTTTCAAAAGCTGGTATTGCCCAACATCTTACGGACCTGTTTTGTATTTTTAAAACAGTGCTGGACCCGTTAATATCTCGCAAGCGTTGGGCAATCTTATGAGACTTATATTCAAAAAATTTATTCTTTTTAAGAAAATTTTCAAAGTCTCGTAATCTAAAGTATGTTAATTGATCTTCTTCATTTGTCCAAGGACGTCGTAAAAGTATTTCTTCTTTATCCTGAGCTTGTTGTAAATGTCTACAAAACTCTTCTAAGTAATCGTAGAACTGTCCTGAAGTACTAGCATCCTCAGCTACCTCGATAATGGCGGCTTCATTCTCTTTCATCTCATTTAAAAGTGAGCTGATTCTAGCCTCCCAAGCGGGTTTACCTAATGTGCGAGGCATGAAGTTAAGCTGTTCCATACAAGCCTTTTGAAACGTGGGCTGTGATAGAAGAGCATCTGTATCTAACTCAAGGGGCTCCGAGTTTACATCCATGAACCACACAGGAGGTGTTGAATTGTATTTTCTAAGATTAGCTATGGTAGCACCTTGTACAGCTGACCCAACTCCATGCTTTCTTGTTCGGCACAACTCTTTATTACAATGTGCGTTTATAGGAGAATCATTACATTTATATGCATAGTCTTTTCTTTTGGCTTGTGAGGCTACAATGTTTACCTCCGACAAAGGTAGTGGTGGATCAAAATACATCATATTATATGTAAGTATTTCTGTCTCCCAGCTATCTGGATATGCTTTACGAAGATACACAGCTACATTAAATAAACCATTATTTCGCCCACCTTCGGATATTTTGCTTGCACAAAGAGTTTGGAGGCAAGGTGGGCCGTCTTTAATGGGTGTATCTTTTTTGTCTTCTACCTGTAGAGCCAGAACCTGTTCTAAAGTCTGCTTGTGAGCCTCGTACAGCGCTATAAATTCTTCTAGGGTCGCAGAGGTGCCATCGTCCTTTATAGCGTACCGTAAGCCTCCCTCAGCGTCGTAATAAGGTAGGTTTAGAAAGTTACCTACGTCTCCACGCTCTAGTTGTAATTTAATTTGTTTTGGAAAAATTTCACTTTGTCCGTATCCAAGAGCAGCGGAGACATGCTGAAGCGTCTGTTGCATCTCCTTAGCTTCAATCCATTCACTAGTGAACAGAAAACAATGAGCTCCACCACTCTTAGAACGACAAACCACAAGAGGCAGTTTCATCCGCCTAATCTTTTCAACTAAAGTCTTGTGATCTAGCGGGTATTGGTCAATGTCTATACACCCCCACTTGCAGTTATTTTCTGCGTTTATGGGTATGATACCTAGAGAATCACCTTTCCCGCTAAGATGACCCAGCCAATGGTCTTTGGTCCGTGGTTCGCGTATTAACGCTGCTCTTCCAGACTTCTTACCATTCGCTTGAGTCTTGTCTATCTTATACGTTCCAAAGGCTTCTTCTAGGCCATCAAAGATAGCACTAAAAGATTGCCACGCCATTAGAACGGTATCTTCTCGTCAGAAATGTCAAAATTAGCTGGGGCAGAAGAAGTCCCACCTTCCTGCTCATGCTTAACATCGACATCGCCTTTTTCGACAGATAAGGCAAACATCTTAGCTTCATCGTAATGAGCTCTTTCTGTTACCTGACCTTCCAACTTCATTTCCCAATTATACCAAGAGTATCCGCTTTTCTCCTCTAAATAAGTCCAAAGATGATAGACATGAGCGAATCTTGGTGGGCTGAAAACATGACCATCTGGACCCGTCATTTTTCTGCCCGATATAATTGAGTTCCACTTCTTACTTTTCTTTAAAGAAGTAGATTTCATTGCAATCATACCAACATCAGTCGATCCATCCTTATTCAATACAAGAACGAAATGCTGATGCGTATCTTCTATATATTGACCAGATCCATCTGTAAGATATTCTTTATTATCTTCTTTAGATCTCTCTGTTTTAGGACAATCTTCTTTTCTTGTGTAGATTGCAATCGGAGCAGTATTATCATCACCTTGTGGAGACCACTGGATAAATCGTCTCTGGTAAGCACAAGGAATAACTCTAATACCTTCTTCCCCGTTGTAGATATTATTTGTTACTGTATTAATAATATCTCCTTCACTAGAGCCTTTATGCAAAGCTCTAATTTGTTTAGTCAAGTTGGTCTTTAAGAATGGAATACTTAAACTATCTTGATCAACTTCTTTATTACCAATACCTGCATCTGTTGCAAACATTGACATATCTAGGACATTAGCATCCTGAGCAACGATCTCAGAATTTTCTTTCTTAACTGGTGTATTAGCCATTTTATTTCCCCTTCACGATTTTAGCTTTTTTACCTATAAATGCGCCAAACAGATCACTTGGAAATTCGTTTCCATTTTCTGTCATCTCTTTGACCCACGACTTTAAACTCATTGGATGAACTGCTTCTTTTTTGTCAACCTGTAAACCTCTATCTAGAGCAGACTGATAAAAATCTTTTGCCAAGTTATCCTCACCCATGCCAAAGTTAGCGGAAATGGTGTTCTTAACTAAATCACCAAAACCGTTATCTCTTAACCATTGATGTGCTTGAGGTCGGTCATCAGCTCTTATTGTACCACCATATGTTGGTACAACCTTTACTTCTGAACCATCGCTTAAAGTAAAACTTTCCATATTGATTTCTTCCATTGCGGCAGGAAGATCTTGATCAGTAAGTTCTAAAAGTTTCTTTTTTGAATCTTTTAGCTCTTCTTCAAGATATCTAACTTTATCTTCCATTTGGATTATTTTACTAGCTAAGGCAGATACATTAGATAAGCGTCCTGTATCTGTGCTTTCTACACCAGTACGCTGTCTTTCAGCGTCCCGTTGCATTTCTTTGAACAAACCGTCTTCCATAATTTTCCTTTCGTGTTTGTTGTTTCGCGGTTAAAGACTTTTTTATAGTCTTGCATTAATATAATAAATCGCATAGAATTACATACATGTCAAGCACGGAGATAAAAAAAATGTATAAATTTAAAACAAAGCCTTTTAAGCATCAGGAGGATGTTCTTGAGAGTAGTTGGCAAAGGCCTTATTACGGTTTGTTTATGGAGATGGGTTTAGGTAAATCTAAAGTTGCTATTGATACAGTAGGTAAACTTAACTTAAAAGGAGAAATTGATTCGGTGATGATTGTAGCTCCGAAAGGTGTGTATGATAACTGGGTCAAACAAGAAATACCAAATCATTTACCAGATGAGTTTGAAAGGTTCGTGGTTCGTTGGGAACCTAGCACTACCAAAACTTTTCAGGACACAATGCAGAAACTAGTATTCGATAAAATGACAGGAATAAAGTTTTTTGTCATTAATGTTGAGGCTTTTAGTTCGGAACGAGGTAAGAAAGCTGCGTATTATTTTTTAAAGAAAAATCCTGACAATATGGTGATTGTAGATGAAAGTACAACTATAAAAAACCGTAAAGCTTCTCGTACTAAAAATATATTACAATTATCTAAGTATGCTAAGTATAAGCGTATCTTGACAGGATCTCCTGTAACTAAAAGTCCTATGGATTTATACTCTCAATGTGCTTTCTTGGATACTATGTCTTTAGATCAAGCTAGTTATTTTGCATTTCAAAATAGATATGCTGTTGTACAAAAAAGATACATGGGTGCACGGAGCTTCAATGAGATCACAGGTTATAGACGTTTGGACGAACTTAACGACAAGCTCAATCGATTTAGTGTGAGGACGCTTAAAGAAGATTGTTTAGATTTACCTGAAAAGATATATATAAAACGTAGTGTGCCGTTGACCGCGGAGCAAACTAAGTTGTACGCTCAAATGAAGAAATATGCCTTGGCTCAATTAGACGAAGGTCAGCTTGCAACAACAGCTAGTGTACTTACACAAATTATGAGACTACAGCAGATATGTTGTGGGTACTTAGTAAGTGATGAAGGTAAGATGCAGGTGCTTGATAACAATAGATTGACTGAGCTGTTGGCCGCGGTTGAAGAATGTTCTGGTAAGGTTATAATTTGGTGTAACTACACTCATGACATACAAGAAATAGAAAAAGCTCTGGCTTCTAAGTATGGACGTGATTCGGTGGCAACGT
>Ga0208019_1000653_pt1 | contig 18791 bp, 24 predicted proteins | sample CB_VirMetaG_5_FD_184540 | JGI IMG/M metagenome (GOLD analysis project Ga0208019, IMG submission 184540) | Freshwater to marine saline gradient viral communities from Chesapeake Bay - CB_1508_1D Viral MetaG (SPAdes) (version 4) | ecosystem: Environmental > Aquatic > Marine > Coastal | place: USA...
AAGAAGAAGAAGTAGTTGCTGAAGAAGAAATTTCTGAAGAAGAAGTAACTGAAGAAGTTGAAGAAGAAGTAGTTGCTGAAGCACCCGAGTATACTGAAATCGACATCGAAGAAGATGTCAACGCTCTTCTTGGTGAAGAAGAACTTTCTGAAGAATTCAGAGAGAAAGCAAGAACCATCTTTGAAGCTGCTTTAGTTTCTAAGGTTAGCCAAATCAAAGAAGAACTGGAAGAGAAGTATGAAACTGCTCTTGCAGAAGAAGTAGCAGAAATCAAGGAAGCACTCACCGAGCGTGTTGATTCCTATCTTGAATATGTATCCAGTGAGTGGATTGAAGAAAATGCACTCGCTGTTGAAAGTGGTCTGAAGGAGGAGTTAACCGCTTCCTTCATGACTGGTCTGAAAGGACTTTTTGAAGATCATTATGTATCAATCCCTGAAGATAAATATGATGTGCTTGAGAGCATGGTAGAAAAACTTGATGACATGGAGACAAAACTCAACGAGCAAATCGAGAAGAATATCTCCCTCAACAAGCGTCTCGCAGAGTCGGTTGCTGATGGTATCTTTGAACAGGTTTCTGAGGGGCTCGCTGCTACTCAGAAAGACAAGCTCGCTTCACTTGCCGAAAGTGTTGAGTTTGAAAGTGAAGAAGAATATCGTGAAAAGTTGGAGACTTTAAAAGAAGCATATTTTGCTAAAAAAGCATCTCCTTCCGCTAAAACTGAAACCCTGTCTGAGGGTGTAAGCAATGGATATGAGTCATACTCACCATCCATGGCTGCATACCTGAGAACTATTGGTTCAATTAGCAAATAATTGAATTTAATATAATTCAAACAAAAACATCCACACAACAAAGGTAAACGCAAATGTTCCATTCCGAGCATCTGCAGGAAAAGTGGGCACCTCTCCTCAACTATGAGGGTCTTGATCCAATCAAAGATTCCCATCGTAAGGCGGTAACCGCAGTCCTGCTGGAAAACCAAGAAAAGTTTTTAAGAGAGCAATCTGCATTTGATCATGGATCAATGCACTCCCTGATGGAAGCTCCAACCAACAGCGGTAACGCTGCTGGTGCTCAGGGCGGTTTCGGTGGCGGCGCTGATGCAGCAGGTCCTGTTGCAGGTTTCGACCCCGTTCTGATCTCCCTGATCCGTCGTTCAATGCCTAACCTGGTCGCTTATGACCTGGCTGGCGTTCAACCAATGTCTGGTCCTACTGGACTGATCTTCGCAATGCGCTCCCGCTACACCAATCAGAGCGGAACCGAGGCATTCTTCAACGAAGCAGACACCGTATTCTCCGGAACCGACGCTGGTTTCAACACCAACATCGACCGTGAATTCTCTGATGCTGTTGCTGGTATCGGTACTACCATTCAGTCTGGTTCTAACCCTTCAGTTCTGAACCCTGTTGGTACTGCAACCTCTACCGCATATAATGTCGGTCAGGGTATGCCTACTGGCGACGCTGAAGCACTTGATGGTGATGGCGCAAATGCCTTCAACCAGATGGCATTCTCGATCGAGAAAGTCACCGTTACCGCTAAGTCACGCGCACTGAAGGCAGAATACAGCCTTGAGCTTGCACAAGACCTGAAGGCAATCCACGGTCTGAATGCAGAAGCTGAGTTGGCAAACATCCTGTCAACTGAGATTCTTGCTGAAATCAACCGCGAAGTTATCCGCACCATCTACAAGGTTGCTGAGCAGGGTGCTGTTCAGAACGTTGCTACCCCTGGTGTATTTGACCTCGACGTTGATTCAAACGGTCGTTGGTCTGTTGAGAAGTTCAAGGGTCTCCTGTTCCAAATCGAGCGCGACGCTAACGCAATCGCACAAAGAACTCGTCGCGGAAAGGGCAACATCATCCTGTGCTCTGCTGACGTTGCTTCAGCACTGACCATGGCTGGTGTTCTCGACTACACCCCTGCACTCAACGCTAACCTGAACGTTGATGACACCGGTAACACCTTCGCTGGTGTTCTCCAAGGTAAGTATCGCGTCTATATCGATCCTTATTCTGCAAACCTGACCGCAGGTAACGCAAGTGCTGGTAACCAGTACTACGTTGTCGGTTATAAGGGTTCTTCACCTTATGACGCAGGTCTGTTCTATTGCCCATATGTTCCCCTCCAGATGGTTCGTGCCGTTGGAGAGAACACCTTCCAGCCCAAGATTGGCTTTAAGACCAGATATGGTCTGGTCGCCAACCCATTTGCTGAAGGTCTCAACCAGGGTATGGGAACCCTCAACGTTAACCAGAACCGTTACTACAGACGTGTTGCTGTTAAGAACCTCATGTGATTCATACTCACAAGAGTTTTCTGGGGGACCGAAAGGTCCCCTTTTTTTATCTAAATAGTTAAAAAACCCATGGCATACTATATCAAAAAACCAAGTATTATTGATAGTAGCATCACTGTTTACTATTCTGGTAATAGTAGATGGACTGATGATTTCTCCCAAAAATCATTATATGCTTCGGAAGAGGCAGCACAAAATTTAATGGTTAATAATGATGGGAAGAATGGCGGTTGGTCAAACGCAATTGTTGTTAGTGAATAATGGCAAAGTCTAACATTTTCAGAAATCAAATTCAAAATAGAAACTTCTTATCTCCAACAGGATTTAAATTTACGTTGAGTAGAGCACCAAAGGTTTCTTTTTTCAGCAATTCGGCAATCATTCCAGGATTGACATTAGGAATTGCTGTGCAACCAACATATCTCAAAGATATTGACAGACCTGGAGAAAAGATTGAATTTGAAGATTTCACCTTGAGATTTTTGGTTGATGAAAATCTTGAAAACTATATGGAAATCCAAAATTGGATTAGAGGATTGGGATTTCCAGAATCTTTACAAGAGATATACGATTTACAACAAGAAAGAGACTTGGTAGATTCTAGCAATACTGGATTGTTTAATATATTTTCTGACGGAACTCTAACAGTTTTTTCCAGTTCAAATACTCCAAACTTTAAAGTCGTCTTTAAAGACCTTTGGCCATATAGTTTGACAGCACTAAACTTTGATGCTACAGACACTGACATAGAATACTTTACAGCAGAAGTAACTTTCAAGTATACTATCTACAACATAACAAATCTTGCTGGCACTGATTTATGAATTTTGATCTTGATAAAATTCAAGAAATGTGGGTGAAAGATTCAAAAATTGATATGGACAATCTTCATACAGAATCTACGAATATCCCATCTCTTCATGCAAAATATTTTGAACTGTATAATACTATCTTTTTATTAAGGAAAAAAGCAGAACAACAAAGAAAAAATATAAGACACGAACGCTACGAATACTTTAGTGGAAAAGCAGATCCTGATATCTATGTAGAGAATCCTTTTCCAAAAAAAATTCGTGATAAAGATACCATGCAAAAATATCTTGATGCCGATGAAAAACTCTCTACGATTTGTCTAAAGATTGATTATTATGACACAATGTTAGTGTATATTGAAAGTATCCTAAAACAAATAACTAATCGCACATATCAAATCAAAAATGCTATTGAGTTTATGAAATTTAATGCGGGACTAGGATGATGGATACAGATAAACCGCATATTTCAATTAACTTTCAAATTGAAGATGTGAAAATGCAATATGCTGCCATGGAAAAATACATGGAGGATATGGATGAAGTAAGTTGGGAATATAGACATGCAGATAAAATAAAAACTGAACTGTATAGAGTAATTGCCCATCACAAATTTCATTCAGAAAATAAAGAATAAATATTTCTAGATGAATGGATTCATGTGATTGATACAACAGCAAATCTTGTTATATCAAAGTCTAACGAAGTATTTTTAAAAATAAAAACAGAACCTCATATTGAATATGAACTTAGAGATCACTTTAAGTTTGAGGTTCCCAATGCAAAGTTTATGCCCCAATACCGTGGCAGGAATTGGAATGGGGAAATTCATTTGTATGACATGCGTTCTAAGCAGATCTATGTAGGTTTGTTAGATAAACTTGTCAATTTTTGCAAGCAATACGGATACTCATATAAATTTGAAGATAACAAATTCTACGGAACTCCTTACGAAGAGAATGAGGAGATTTCGTATGAAGGTGTTAAGGGTTACATGAATTCCATTTGTGCCCATACTCCCAGGCAATATCAGATTGAGGGAGTACATGATGCCCTAAAGCATAATAGAAAACTATTGATAAGCCCCACTGCCAGCGGCAAATCACTGATGATTTATTCCCTTGTAAGATATTATGTGGATAGAGGGAAAAAAATTCTTTTAGTTGTTCCGACGACATCTCTTGTAGAGCAGATGTACAAGGATTTCCTTGATTATGGTTGGGATGCTGATTCATATTGCCACCGTATCTATTCTGGTAGAGAGAAAAGTAATGATGCTCCAGTTACTATTACTACTTGGCAATCTGTATACAAACTGGAAAGATCTTTTTTTGAAGAATATAATTGTATTATAGGAGACGAAGCGCATTTATTCAAGTCTAAATCTTTGATTCAGATTATGACTAAACTTCATCATGCAAAGTATCGTTTTGGTTTCACTGGAACCCTTGATGGTACTCAAACACACAAGTGGGTTTTAGAAGGACTATTTGGTCCATCATATAAGGTTACAAGAACTGATGAATTGATGAGACAAGGACATCTTTCTCAACTCGATATTCAATGTCTTGTTCTTAAACATCCACCACAAAATTTTGAAACTTATGAGGATGAAGTACAATATCTTATTTCTCATGAGCAGAGAAACAACTTTATTAAAAATTTAACTTTAGATTTAAAAGGAAACACTCTTGTTCTCTTTGCTAGAGTGGAGGCTCATGGAGCAGTGTTGTATGAGAAGATAAATAAAGACAAAGGCGAAAACCGTAAAGTATTTTTTGTACACGGTGGAGTTGGAGCTGAAGAAAGGGAACTAGTTAGAGAGATTACAGAAAGAGAAAACGACGCAATTATCGTTGCTTCCTATGGAACTTTTTCTACTGGTATCAATATTAAAAATCTCCATAATGTTATCTTCGCCTCACCTAGCAAATCCAGAGTCAGAAATCTTCAAAGCATTGGACGAGTTCTTAGAAAAGGAAAGGACAAAGTAAAAGCAGTTCTTTTTGATATATCAGATGATTGCAGTACAAAGTCAAGAAAAAATTATACGTTAAATCATTTCATAGAACGAATTAAAATTTATAATGAAGAAAATTTTAATTATGAGATAATCACAATTCAGTTAAAAAAATGATAGAAGAAGATTTTTATGCAACATTAAAATTAAAAACAGGCGAAGAAATCTTTGCAAAGGTAGCAGCATCTGAAGAAGATGATAGAACTTTCCTGTTAGTATCTACTCCAATTATTGTTCAAGAAATAAAAGGAAGAACTGGTATTGTTGGGTATAAATTGGAACCCTGGTTAAAAACTTCAACCGATGATATCTTTATAATCAATATGGAAGACGTTTTGACACTTAGCGAATCTTCTGATATTGAAATGATTATGATGTATCAAAGTTTTGTACGTCAATCTTCCATGGAAGATGGTGACAGTCAGAAACTTAATAGAAGAATGGGATATCTAGCAAACGTAAATGATGCTAAAGAGATATTAGAAAAGATCTTTAAAAGCTCTTAATATAATCTTTTCAACCTCCACAAAGGTTATTATACTCGGTTTTAAGAACTTGTCAACTATTCGATAAGGTGGTAGAATTCATACATATTATGAGATAAACTTATGATTAGTACTGGAGTTATGTCTCGAAGACAAAGATCAGAACACTACGTCAATAATAAAGAGTTTTTAGCAGCTCTAATTAACTATCACAGTGAAGTTGAGAGAACTTTTATTCAAAAGTATGGGAGAAATCCAACGAAAGAAGATAGGTCAAAGACTTGGGATACCAAACCACCTATTCCTCGCTACATTGGTGAGTGTTTCTTGAAGATTGCAAATCACCTATCTTTCAAACCAAACTTTGTGAACTACATGTTCAAAGAGGACATGATTTCTGATGGTATTGAAAATTGTGTTCAGTACATTCACAACTTCAATCCAGAGAAGTCACAGAATCCTTTTGCATACTTTACGCAAATTATTCACTATGCGTTTCTTCGTAGGATTCAAAGGGAGAAACGTCAGTTAGAAATCAAGAACAAGATCCTTGAAAGATCCGGTTACAGTGAAGTGTTTGATGACAGTAATACCATTGACGGATCAAATTATAGCGATTATAATTCTATCAAGGACGCTGTGCATTCAAAGTCACGTTATTGATGAAAGTAGCAATTATTACTGACCAACACTTTGGAGCACGAAAGAATTCTAAACTCTTTCATGACTATTTTCTAAAGTTTTATAATGAAGTTTTCTTTCCAACTTTAGAAAAAGAAGGTATTACAACTGTCGTTGACATGGGTGATACCTTTGATAGTCGAAAGGGAATTGATTTCTCTGCACTATCTTGGGCAAAAAATAATTACTATGACCGTTTGAAAAAACTGGGAATAACAGTTCATACGGTTGTAGGAAATCATACTGCATATTATAAAAATACTAATGAAGTAAATGCTGTAGATCTCTTACTTCGTGAGTATGAAAATGTATTCGTATATTCTGAACCAACTGAAGTTAAGTTGGGAAATTTAAAAACACTTTTTATTCCGTGGATTAATCAAGAAAATGAAGAAAGCACTTTCAAATCTATTAAAAGTACAACTTGCTCGTGTGCGATGGGGCACCTTGAACTCAGAGGATTTAGAGTTAATAAACAAATCGTCATGGAGCACGGTTTGGAAAGCACACTATTTGAGAAGTTCTCCAAGGTCTTCTCGGGACACTATCACACTAGATCGTCTAGTGAAAACGTCTTCTACCTAGGAAATCCATACGAAATTTATTGGACAGACGTTGGTGATACAAGGGGATTTCATTTGTTTGATACTGAAACCCTTGAGCATACTCCAGTGAATAATCCATTTAGGATTTTTCACAATATCTACTATGAGGATACAAATTATCAAACTTTTGATGCCAGAAAGTATGACAGTATGATTGTCAAATTAATTGTCAGGAAAAAATCTGACATTAAGAAATTTGAGAAATTTGTTGATAAACTTTATTCTAGTGGAGTTGCTGACCTCAAAGTCGTAGAAAATTTTGAGTTTGCTGGATGGTATGATAAAGGTGAATTTGAAGCCTTTGAATCTGAGGATACCCTTTCAATTTTGAATAGATATATTCAGGAGGCAGAAACCAATCTTGATAAATCAAAACTTCAAAGAATAATTCAGAAGACTTATCAGGAAGCTTGTGAAATAGTCTAATGTATATACTAACAATTGATGGAAAGGAGCAAGAGGGAGCTTACTCTGTAAAGAATGATGATGGTGAGGACATCCTCTACCTATTTGAAGATGAGGATGATGCGACAAGATATGCTATGATGTTAGAGGAAAATGGATATCCAGATATGCACGTCATCGAAGTAGATGATGATTTGATGATAAAAACTTGTAGTATTCATGGATATAATTATTCCATAATAACTCCAAATGACATTGTAATTCCACCTGATAGCGACGATGATTTTATTTGAAAAAATTCGCTGGAAAAATTTTCTGAGCACTGGCAATCAATACACTGAAATTGATTTTACTAAAAACAATACTACCCTCATCATTGGGAACAATGGTGCTGGAAAGAGCACTGTTTTGGATGCTTTGACTTTTTCTTTGTTTGGAAAATCATTTCGTAAAATTAATAAACCGCAACTGATCAACTCTGTAAATGATAAGGATTGTAGAGTTGAGGTTGAATTTACTATAGGTAATACAAATTGGAAAGTTATCCGTGGAATCAAACCAGCAGTGTTTGAAATCTGGAGAGATGATAATCTGTTAGATCAATCTGCAGCAGCCTTAGATCAACAGAAGTGGTTGGAACAAAATGTTCTGAAGATGAACTATAAGTCTTTCACTCAGATTGTGATTCTGGGTAGTAGCACCTTTGTTCCATTTATGCAACTGACAGCAAACAACCGAAGAGAAGTTATTGAAGATCTTCTTGATATTAAGATCTTCTCTTCTATGAATGCAGTTATCAAAGAGAAGATTCGTGAACTCAGAGAAGATATAAAGGTATTTGAGCTTAAAAAAGAAACTCTGAAAGATAAAGTTGATATGCAATCCAGATTCATTGAAGAACTGGAGAATCGTGGAAAGAAAAATATTGAGGAGAAGGAATCGATTATTCAAAGACTTCTTGATGAAGAGAATGGATATATGCACGATACAGATTCTTTGAATTACAATCTGGAAACTCTTCAGGAACAACTTGAAAAATATACTGGTGCCACAGATAAACTTCGTAAGTTAGGAAATCTTAAAGGAAAGATTTCACAAAAAGTATCTACTATTACTAAAGAGCATAAGTTCTTTACAGAAAATACGGTATGCCCTACATGCACACAGTCTATCGAAGAGACCTTTAGAATAAATAGAATTACAGACGCTCAAGATAAAGCAAAAGAGTTGCAATCTGGTTATAAAGAACTGGAAGAGGCAATTAAAGAGGAAGAGGAGCGAGAGCGTCAATTCACTGCTCTATCGAAGGAGATTTCGAAACTAACTAATGGCATTTCTCAAAACAATATTAAGATCGCTGGATGTCAGAGACAAATCAGAGATCTTGAACATGAAATTCAAGTTCTTACCGAGAACCTTGCAAACCGAAATACTGAACATGAGAAGTTAGAATCCTTCAAAGACAATTTAAAAACTACATACGACGAACTCACTCAACGTAAGGACACGATCAACTATTTCGATTTTTCGTATAGTTTGCTTAAAGACGGTGGAGTTAAATCCAAAATCATTAAGAAGTATCTACCGCTGATAAATCAGCAAGTCAATCGTTATCTTCAAATGATGGACTTCTATATCAACTTCACACTTGATGAGGAATTCAATGAAACCGTCCAGTCCCCTATCCATGAAGATTTCTCCTATGCTTCTTTTAGTGAAGGGGAAAAGATGAGAATTGACCTTGCATTACTTTTCACCTGGCGGGAAGTTGCAAGGATGAAAAATTCAGTTAATACAAATCTTTTGATTATGGATGAGGTGTTTGATTCTTCTCTTGATGGATTTGGAACAGAAGAATTTTTGAAAATTATCAAGTACGTTGTCAAAGATGCTAATGTTTTTGTCATCTCTCACAAGACTGGACTAGAGGACAGATTTGAGACTGTTCTGCGGTTTGAGAAAAGCAAAGGATTTTCCCATATCATGGTTTAAGAAACCATAAGACCAATGAATACCCCCAACTGGCAACACCACTCTAAGAAAGAACAAAAACGCAAACTCAAACCCCAAGCATTAAGACAAGCAAAGGCACGAGTGGCAAATATTAAGAAGCGTTATATGACCTCCCGGAAACGGGAGGTTTCTTCGTAATGTGCTATTATGGATTCATACGAGAGAAATCCATGCCAGTCTCACACGAAATCAAATCTCAACTAGCAAAACTCCTTGCCACTGAAGACCTTGTGGTTGAGCATAAAAAAGTTTCTACTGCACAGTTCAATGTGCATACTCGTGTTTTGACTCTTCCTATGTGGGAGAAGGCGAGCAATACCGTTTATGACCTTCTGGTTGGTCATGAGGTTGGTCATGCACTCTACACTCCAGATCAAGATTTGCCTAAACATATTCCACACCAGTTTGTTAACGTTGTGGAAGATGCTCGCATTGAGAAATTGATGAAGCGTAAGTATGCTGGACTTGCAAAGACTTTCTTTAACGGATACAGGGAGTTGAATGATGATGACTTCTTTCAAATAGAGGATGACGATATTTCCACTTTTAATCTTGCTGACCGTGCAAATCTGTGGTTCAAGATTGGCAGTCATGTCAATATTCCTATTGAGCGTGGCGAAGAAATGGAAATCATCAACATGATTGCTGATACGGAAACCTTTGCAGACGTACTGATCGCAGCAGAAGAACTTTATAAGTATTGCAAAAAAGAAAATGAGCAACAACAAAAAGTTTGCGATATTGATTCTCAAGAACAACAGGGAAATTCTCAATCCCCTGCTAATGAAATTGTAGAGACTGATGACTCCTCTTCTGAACAAGATGGAGAGAGTAATAACTCTCAGGAACAACAAGCAGATTCTGATCAATCTTATGGTGGAACTGATCAAGGTGATCAGACTCCTGTAAGTTCTACTGAAGATAAAGAAGACCCTGAAGTTCGTACTGCTGATTCTTTGGAAGATAAGATTCGTGATCTTGTCGACAATGATTCTCTCTATGAAAATATCTATGTCGAAATTCCGCAACTTAACCTTGATACTGTAGTTGGTTCAAACCACGACGTACATAAGGAAATTAATCTTTGTTTCTTGTTTCAACAAACCTCCCATAATACTTGGGCAACAAATAACGCAGCAACTCCTACCAACCTTTATAAAATTGTTGATGAGAAGTTCAAAAGTTTTAAGCGTTCTGCTCAGAAGGAAGTCAATTACCTGGTGAAAGAGTTTGAGTGCCGTAAGGCAGCAGACTCTTATGCTCGTGCTACTACTGCTCGCACTGGTGTGCTTGACTGCACCAAACTCCACACCTACAAGTATAACGAAGACCTCTTTAAGAAAGTCACCACTCTTGCCGATGGTAAGAACCATGGTCTGGTATTTGTTTTAGATTGGTCTGGATCTATGGCAGATGTTCTGTTGGATACTTGCAAACAACTTTTCAATCTTGTTTGGTTCTGTAAGAAAGTTTCAATTCCATTTGAAGTTTATGCATTTACCAATGAGTGGCGTCGTAATGAATATGATTACAAATCTAGTTCATACATTCCAGTGAATAGAACTCCTCACTATGAGAAAAAAGAAGGTCTTCTTTCAGTTTCTGAAGATTTTTCTCTCATGAATATTTTGACTAGCAAAGTTTCTGGAAAAGAACTTGAAAAACAAATGCTTAATATTTTTCGAATTGCTGACGCCTATACGCATACGTATGGATCACCGTATTCTCCTCCAACTCGTCTCTCTTTGTCTGGAACTCCTTTGAATGAAGCACTCATTGCTCTCCATCAGATTTTGCCTAAGTTCAAAAAAGAGAATAGTTTGCAAAAGGTTCAGTGTATTATTTTGACTGACGGCGAAGCAAATTGTATCCCTCGTCACGTTGAAGTCAAGCGTAATATTGAATCTGAACCTTACATTGGGGTACGTGGAGTTTCTCCCATGATCACCTTCCTTCGTGATAGGAAACTTGGGACGACCTATAAGTTTCGGTATGAATGGCATATGTTCACGGATATTCTTCTGAAAAATCTTAAGGATAAATTTTCGGATATTAATTTTATTGGTATTCGAGTCCTTAGAGGCAGAGATGCAAATCGGTTTATCCAACTTTATTATGATCAATATTCTGATGAATATCACAAAATTCAAATAGATTGGAAAAAATTTCGTAGTTTTAATATCAAAAAATCTGCATATGATGCATACTTTGGACTGTCTGCAAACTCCTTGTCCCAGGAGTCTGAGTTTGAAGTTGGAGAAGATGCAACCAAAGCACAGATTAAATCTGCATTCGTCAAATCTCTCAAGACTAAGAAACTAAATAAGAAAGTTCTTGGTGAGTTTATTTCACTAGTAGCATGACAACACCAGAATGGAAAAAGAGAGCACTTTCAGATCCCTCTCTTAAGGAAAAACAGGTTGATGTCCTCCTTCATGGACCAAAGTCTCTGACTGATGCTTGGTTTCTTGCTGCAATGAAATATAAGTATGGACGGTCCGGCAACTGAGCCTGAGAGGCATTTTCCCATCATTTTAGTCTTATAATGAACCCATTGAAACAATTCACACCATGACTCGTATCCAAATGACTGACGACCAAATTATCGATGATCTCAAAACTGCATTTGGCACGGAATTTACTGCTGCAGATGTTCGTGGATATTGTGCGTCTCGCGGAATTTCTTATCCAACTGCAACCAAACGACTGGAACAATTTAAAGTCGGCCGTGGCAAATGGAATTTGGAAGTGACTCCCACCGTTGTGGGTAAGATGGAAAAGGCATATAACTCTCCATCTGCACTTCCTGCAATTGAACAAAATCTCATTCCTGAAAAAGATGATACCTTCGTCAAGTTTGGTAACTTTAGTGATATTAAAAAAATTATCCAGTCCTCTTTGTTTTATCCAACGTTCATTACGGGTCTTTCGGGTAATGGTAAAACGTTCAGTGTGGAGCAAGCGTGTGCTCAACTGAAGCGAGAATTGATTCGTGTAAATATTACTATTGAAACTGATGAAGATGACCTTATCGGTGGTTTTAGGCTTGTTGATGGGAATACTGCATGGCATAACGGTCCCGTCATCGAAGCACTGGAGCGAGGAGCAGTCCTTCTCCTGGACGAAATCGACCTGGCTTCCAATAAAATCCTCTGCCTACAGTCCATTCTAGAAGGCAAGGGTGTCTTCCTCAAGAAGATTGGTAAGTGGGTCAAACCTGCTGCTGGATTCAATGTCATCGCCACTGCTAATACCAAGGGCAAGGGTTCTGATGATGGACGCTTCATTGGCACCAATGTGCTTAATGAGGCATTCCTTGAGCGTTTCCCCGTGACCTTCGAGCAGGAATACCCATCCGTCAAGATCGAACAAAAGATCCTTGAAGGTGTTGCTATGGATCTTGGTGTGAAAGATGAAGACTTCTGTAAGCGTCTTTGTGATTGGGCAGATATCATCCGTAAGACTTTCTACGATGGTGGTATTGAGGAGATCATCAGCACCCGCCGTCTGGTTCACATCATCCGTGCTTACAGCATCTTTGATGATAAGGAAAAGGCAATCCAAGTTTGCGTCAATCGTTTTGATGATGAAACCAAGCAGGCATTCCTTGAACTCTATGACAAGGTTGATGTAGATTTTGATCTCACCGCCACGGGTGAAAAATTCCCCATTGACCAGGAAGTACAGTTCTGATATAATTGGGGAAGGTAAAGATGTGCCTTCCCCTATGAGTGATCCAACTTTTACTATTGATATGACTGACATTATTACACAATCTCCCAGCATTCCCTGGAAGTATAACGAGGAGGAAATCGTAAAAGAACTTCTTGAATACATTCGTGGAACTTATACTCAGCACTATTCTGCTGGAGACCAAAAGATTCAAACGCTTGACTTAATTGAAGCGTGTGGCGATGGTGAGGCATTCTGTCGCAGTAATATTCTCAAGTATGCTTCCCGTTATGATAAGAAAGGAAGTGCCCGTCGTGACATTATGAAGATTCTGCATTATGCTGTTCTTCTGATGAACTTCAATGACAAGAACGCTGTTCGTGAAACTTACAATCAATGAATACTATGAAACTCTCTGATAAGACCGTTACCCTTTTGAAGAATTTTTCTTCGATCAATCAATCTATTTTGTTTAAGGAAGGTAAGAAACTTCGCACGATTAGTGTGATGAAAAATATCCTTGCAGAGGCAACGGTTACTGAAGAATTTGCTAAAGACTTTGGAATTTATGACTTGAACCAATTCCTTAATGGTTTGACTCTACACCAGAGTCCTGAACTTGATTTTGCCAATGATGGATATGTCGTCATTCGTGAAGGTAAGATGCGTTCCAAGTACTTCTTTGCAGATCCTAATGTGATCGTAACCCCTCCTGACAAAGCAATTGAACTTCCTAGTGAAGATGTTTGCTTTGAACTGAGCACGGAGCAACTGGATAAACTTCTCAAGGCTGCTGCAGTTTATCAACTTCCCGACCTGTCTGCTGTTGGTGAAGCAGGTGTTGTTAAACTTGTTGTTCGTGACAAGAAGAACGACACCTCTAATGATTTCTCAATCGTTGTTGGTGAGACCGATTCGGAATTTTCCTTCAACTTTAAAGTGGAGAACATCAAAATTCTTCCTGGTACTTATGAGGTTGTGGTTTCTCAAAAACTTTTGTCACGATTCCAGTCCAAAAACTATGATCTGACTTATTATATTGCTCTGGAACCTGATTCTACTTTTGGTTGATGAATATCTTTGTTACTGACCCAAGTCCCCGTGTTTCCGCTAGAGTTCTTCCCGACAAACACATTGTCAAAATGCCTCTAGAGTGTTGCCAGATGCTTTCTATCATTTACTCTAAATGGTATTATGATTGGGGCACTCTTCCTAAAGCAGATGGCACTCCTTATGAAACTAAAAAAGGTGCTTTTAGGAATCATCCGTGTACGATTTGGGCAGGACAAAATATTTACAATACTGCATGGTTGATCATGCACGGAACTTCTCTTGCCTATGAATATTACCTTAGGTATGGTAAAGTTCATTCTTGTACGAAGACTTTGTTTGAATCTAAAAAAATATTTCATAGGAAGACTAGTAAATCAATCACTTGTTATTCTATGGCAGAGAACTTTGTTCGCGCAATGCCCGATGAATTTAAACTAGATCGAACAATTTGTACGATGGAAGCGTACAAAATGTACATTTCATCTAAACCCTGGGCAAAGGATAACTATCTTCGTATGCCAGAACGCAAACCTGATTGGATATAAATGAAACACATTCTTTTTACGTTGAAGGGTTGTAGTGCGGTTCTTCTTGATGATGAGAGTTACATCAGGGACGTTATATATCATGCGTCAGTTCAATGTAACTCAACTCTTCTCGCATTGAACTCACACAAGTTTGATCCCCAGGGTGTAACTTGTGTCGCTATGCTTGCTGAGTCGCATATTAGTATTCATACTTGGCCTGAACTAGGTATGGCAGTATGTGATGTTTTTACATGTGGTGATCACACAGAACCACAAAAGGCAGTAGATTACATGAAAATGGTTCTACATGCCACTGATATTGTTTGTAATGAATTTGTTCGTCCTTTGGAATGATTATGAGTGATTTTATTTGGGTTGAGAAATATCGTCCCAAGACTATTGAAGAATGTATTCTTCCCGAGAGTACAAAAAATATGTTTAGGGACTTTCTAAATAAAGGAGAGATTCCTAACATGCTTCTTGCTGGTCCTCCTGGGATTGGTAAGACAACTGTTGCAAAGGCATTGTGTAATGAACTTGGAGTAGATTACTATGTCATCAATGGATCCGACGAGGGTAGATTCCTTGATACTGTCCGAAACAATGCGAAGAACTTCGCTTCGACCGTCTCACTTTCGTCGTCTGCTAAACACAAAGTCATCATCATTGATGAGGCAGATAATACAACCAACGATGTACAACTCCTCCTACGGGCATCTATTGAGGAATTTAATCGTAATTGCCGATTCATCTTCACCTGCAACTACAAAAACAAAATCATCGAACCACTCCACAGTCGATGTGCCGTCATCGACTTCTCGCTTAAGGGGAAAGAGAAAGCCTCACTGGCAGGATCCTTCTTCAAGCGTTTACAGGACATCTTGGATGCGGAGGGCGTCGGATTCGATCAAAAGGTACTTGCAGAGCTTATCAACAAGCACTTCCCAGACTGGCGACGAGTCCTCAACGAGTGCCAAAGATATTCGGTAAGTGGAAATATCGATGCAGGAATTCTCGCAACGTTCTCTGACCTTGCTGTAAATGATCTCGTTAAAAACCTTAAAGAGAAGAACTTCCCTGAAGTTCGGAAGTGGGTGGTATCTAATCTGGACAATGATACTACTGTATTGCTTAGGCGTATTTACGATGCTCTTTATAGCGCCCTTGAAAACAATAGCGTTCCTGCTGCTGTGCTTGTGCTTGCTAAGTATCAGTATCAGGCTGCCTTTGTAGCAGATCAAGAAATTAATATGCTTGCCTGTTTAACTGAAATCATGGTGGAGTGCAACTTTAAATGACAGAAGAAGAACTAGAATTTGAAAGATGCGTTGATGATGATTATAATGTAATCAATCATTACTATCGTGCAAAAAGACTTCATCCCAATATCCCCTTTTATCTCCAAGATGAAAGTGGCGACACATATGAATTTGGGTGGTCTCTCATTTATCAGTACATTGAGAAGTTGAACCAATGAAAAACAAAAATCATCAAGTGAAGTCCAGAATGTATTACTACTTTTGGAGTGCTATGACTCTGTTTGTATTGCTTGGACAGATCTATGTGGGCACAGGGTATCGTATTATGGCTGGATCTGTGTTACGATTGACCGAAGGTTTGGCAGTAATTGTAGAATGAAGTTGAGTGAAAGTGATGCAGTTTATGCTGCAAATAAATTTATTGATTATTATACACAATTCAATCGTATCGATGATTATCTTCGATTTGTGAAGAAAGATCGTATTCAAGGTAGAACTGGATCATTGTTTGGTGCAGATACGGAGTTCTTTGATTCATTTGATATTCATCCAAATGACATGAATTTTGAAATTCATGTTGTAGATACTAATCCCAAAACAACCTCAAGATACAATCAATGGTTGTACTCAGAAACTTTGAACTTGACTGCATCAAATCCGATTGAGGAAGCAATTCCTGGCAGAACTCATAAGTGGATTGTAGTAGAAACAAAAACAGACAAAGTTGTTGGTGTTGTTCGGTTTGGATCACCAACGATTAATAGTAAACCTCGCAACGATTACTTCGGTGAAGTCCTTCCTCTCTCTGATATTAATGCTCATTTTGTTATGGGTTTCAATATTGTTCCTACTCAACCTTTTGGATTCAATTACTTGGGGGGAAAGTTACTGGCCCTTTTAGCATCGTCCAAAGAACTGAAGCAACAGTTTGATGACAAGTATGGGACAGATCTCAAATACTTCGAGACCACATCGCTTTATGGAACGACCAAGGGAGTTTCCATGTATGATGGTCTAAAACCCTTCCTGAGGCATATAGGAGATACTGAGAGCAACTTTCTACCACTCTTCCATGACGATGAGTTCCGTGATTTCTTCTGGTGGTTTAATGAGCGTAATGGTGGGGAACGTTTGATTCCCGCAGACAAGTCATCTAAAAAATTGAAGATACAAGTTAAGATGATTTCTATTATTCGAAATTCTTTACAGGATGTGGAAAAACTAAAACAGTTCAATGAGTGTATTGAACATGCTAAGTCTTTGACTGAGAAGAAGAGGTATTATCTCGGAGACTTTCGTCATACCACTGAGGAAGTGATTGAGTGGTGGAAAAAGAAAGCATCTAAGAGATATGAAAAACTTAAGTCTGAGAACAGAGTTAGAACTCAACTTGAGATTTGGCAACCTGGCGCTGATTTGGAGATCATTAGATAATGGAACTGAAAGACTGGTTAAACTCAATCAACTTCACCAAAGAAGATCTGACTGAACACACAAAAGAATATCCTCCATATATTATCAATCGCTGTCTGTCTGGACATCTGGACTGCATTATGTTTGCTAACGAAATGAACAAGTATCATTTCCTAAACAAAGATATGCAATATTCATTTTATCTAAATAGTCTCAGGAAAAAGAAGAGATTTTCTCCCTGGATCCGAAAGGATAAAGTCACGGACTTAGAATGTGTTAAAAAATACTATGGTTATAGTAATGAAAAAGCATCTCAAGCTCTGAAAATCCTGACAAAAGAACAAATTAACTTTATTAAAAAACGACTTGACATTGGAGGCACAAAATGACTACCACGGTAGAACCTACGGTTGAATGGTCTCAAGACCAAATGGTGGAGGTACTTCTTAATGAACCTGATGACTTCCTTAAGGTCCGTGAGACTTTAACACGAATCGGAGTTGCATCGAGAAAGGAGAAAAAACTCTATCAATCTTGCCATATTCTGCATAAGCAGGGTAGATACTACATTGTTCATTTCAAGGAACTGTTTGCTCTTGATGGCAAGCACGCAAACCTGACGGTGAATGATGTTCAACGACGTAATCGCATCGTTCGTTTGCTTGCTGACTGGGGACTTATTAACGTTGTTAAACCTGACAGCGTTACTGATATTGCACCTCTGAATCAGATCAAAGTTCTTTCTTACAAAGACAAGTCTGATTGGGTTCTGGAACAAAAATATAACATTGGGAAGAAGGGCAAAGCAGTAGAAACCGAATAAATAGTATGTCGCCTTTTCGTGCGCGACACGCTACATACGGAATATACGCTACAAATGGAGGGGTAACCACACCCCTCTTTTTTTGTCTTCTTGTATAATTAGTAGTGGATGCCGAAAGGATCCACACAACACAAACTCGCTTTTAAAGGAGCTACCATAATGAACACCTTAGCACGATATCACTCTGCAGATCTTTCATCCTTGATGGATAAGATTACAAGAAACAGCATCGGTTTGGATGATTATTTTGATCGGGTTCTCAACAACTCTGTAACAAATTATCCACCATATAATCTTATTCAATTAAATAATGTAGAATCTCTATTAGAGATTGCATTGGCAGGATTTAAGAAGGAGGAAGTCAATGTCTTCACAGAGTATGGAAAACTTTATGTCACCGGACAAAAATCAGAAACCGAGGACAAGACGTTTATCCACAAGGGATTGGCTCAAAGAAGTTTTCAACGAGAGTGGACTTTATCCGACGACACGGAAGTACGGGAAGTCACATTTGAAGACGGACTCTTGGTTATCAGACTTGGAAAGGTAGTTCCAGAACACCACGCCCGTAAGGATTATCTGTAATCCTTAACATTTTCCTTATTATCAGTAGCGGTGGTTACAGACTTTTGTATCACTATGATACATAATGACTATATAATTTAGACCTATGGAGGGACGATGAACTTTACCACCGCCACCTTAACACTGGGAA
>Ga0208019_1000656_pt1 | contig 18756 bp, 23 predicted proteins | sample CB_VirMetaG_5_FD_184540 | JGI IMG/M metagenome (GOLD analysis project Ga0208019, IMG submission 184540) | Freshwater to marine saline gradient viral communities from Chesapeake Bay - CB_1508_1D Viral MetaG (SPAdes) (version 4) | ecosystem: Environmental > Aquatic > Marine > Coastal | place: USA...
ATTGTGTGGAGTCTTCTGCACCAATCTCTTGTGCATACAGTGTGCCATATATTTCAGCACCACCCTGCACATTCAGTGCGCCGTCAATACGCATGCCATCATTGATCAACACCTGTGTGGAATCTTCTGATTGAATTTCTCTCACTCTCATCACACCCAACACATCAAGATTTTGATTGATGGTCAGTTGTGTGGAATCTTCGCCCTGGATTGAGTTGACATACAGTGTGCCATACACTTCAACGTCTGATTGGAAGTTGGCTGAACCTTCAACTCTAAGGCCATCATTAATTAAAACCAGTGTTGAGTCTGTGGATGAAATTGTGTTGACTGTGATGTCTTCGTTGAGATCAAATGTCACCACATTGGTAGACGAAGTTGATGTGGTGATGGAATCACCACCTGACAGTTGTAGCACGCCAGTGGCAAGATTAAGATCGAAAGTGGCAGAATCATCGCCAACCACTTGCATGGTAGTGACAATAGATGCTGTGGCATTATCCACATAATCTTTGACAGCGGCTGTGGTGGGCAGTGATGTGTCGTTGTCTGATGAATCTAATCCTTCGCCTTCTGTGACCACAGCCGAGCCAGCGAAATCTGCCACTTCAACATTAGAAAGTGAATTTCCAGTGTCATTGGCATCAAATGTCTTGTTAGTGAATGTGACTGCTCCTGAATCGACGTATGCTTTGATGGACTGTTGTGTGGCCAGTGCTGTGTCCGAATCGGACCCCATCGCATCTTCATCGAGTATTGTTGAAACAGATGCACCTGTGCCCACAGTGAAGGTACCATTTATTGATGTGTTGCCGGATGTTTGTAGCGTGGTGGCTTGCAGTGGTGATGTGACAGAAACTGCTGTGGAGTCTTTGGCACCAATCTGATTGACTGAGATGTCATCGTTGAGTGCGGCAGTTACACCATTGCCTGCCACTGTTAGTGTGATGGAATCTCCTGAACGGAATTCAAGATCTTGAACTCCATTTATATCAACTGATCCTGCATTTGAGGCAGAGTCACCTAGTGTGAGTGTACCACCCGCTACTGAATCAACATATGCTTTGATGGACTGTTGTGTGGCCAGTGCTGTGTCTGAATTTGATGACATTGTGTCTTCATCAAGTATAGAGTCAACCCCAACACCTGTGTCAAGAGCAAGTGTTCCTCTCACGTTCACACCATCGTTGATCTGGATTGCTGTTGAATCTGCTGATGCAATTGAATTAATTGTCAAGTCTTGGTTGAGTGTTACAGAAAGTCTTTCTTCGCCATTGCCTGCATCTGAATCCACCGCTGTGTTGATGTTGACATCACCTTTGACCACCATACCCTCTGCGAATGTAACTGTGATGGATGCTGAGGATTCGTCTCTGATGTCAAATCCTGCGGCACCGCCACCCACGGCTGATGCCACGTATGCTCTGATTGACTGTTGGGTTGCTAGTGCTGTGTCGGAATCATCTGCAAAAGTATCATCATCAAGGATGGCTGTGACACCAACTCCTGTGTTGAGTGTGAGTGTGCCACGAACATTGAGTGAATCATTAAGTTGTACAGCAGTTGAATCTGAAGAACTAATATTGTTTGTAACCATGTCATCACCGGATTGCACATAGGTTGAAAGATCGGGACCATCAATTTTGACTGTGCCCGCACTGTCTGTGCTGGTTGTGATGTTCAGTCCACCTTCGAATTTAATTTCACCATTGTTGTTGAGTTGTATGGTGGCAGAATCATCTGCCACCACGCTCAGAGTGATGTCTGTTATGAAACTTGTAAGATCAGGCCCTGTCACTGTAAGTGTATCGCCTGACACTGCTGTGGTTATGTTCTGAGCACCAGCAATTTTGATGGTCTCGCCTGAGTTAAGTGTGACTCCAGTGGAATCATCACCTACTACTGTGATGGCTGTTGATGCACGAATACCTGCCGGTGTTGTGCCGTCTGCTTGGAACACACCAAGTGTGTTGTCACCGTTGTCTTTGAGTGTGATATCGCCAAGGAATATGGATCCACCTTCCAAGAATATTTCATTCCATCGTTTGGAATCAGAACCCAGTGAATATGTTGCCCCTGTGGCTGGCACAAGGTTATCATCAACAGCAACTTCAGATCCTCCTAGTGCCGCTGAAATTGTTGAAACTGTGATCGAGTTGTCCAATGCTATGCTGATACCATCACCAGAGATCGCTGTAGTGATTGAATTACCACCACTGAATGTTGCTGTGTTGTCTAGGTCAATGTTCACTGTGGTTGAGGTATCGTCAGCCAAAGTAAGTGTATTGGTTGCAACAATCTGTGAGTCAACATATGCTTTGATTGACTGTTGTGTTGCTAATACACTTGATGAATTAGAAGACATATCATCTTCATCTAACACACCAAACACAGCATTGTCGGTATAACCATTAAAAACTAATCCTGCTTCAAGGTTCAATCCAGATGAAAAAGTTACATTGGTGGAATCCGCTGCCGAAATATCATTTGTTACCAAAGTAGGCGTATTGACAGTGCCTGTAAAATTAGCACCAACATCAAATTCAACATTAGTAGAATCTCTAGAGGTAATGTTTTGCACCGAAATATTTGGCTCAAGAGAAATGGTAATGATGTCTCCTGAATTGGTCACAGTGATGTCTTGTCCTCCTTGAAGTCCAAGAGTATCTTGAGTCAAATCTAATGATAATGTATTGGAATCGTCAACAGCAATAGTGAGTGAACTAGCACCACTAACTTGAGTATCAACATACGCTTTGATTGATTGTTGGGTTGCAAGTGCTTCATCTGAATCTGAAATCATATCATCTTCGTCTAGTATTGCAGTAATACTTTGACCGTCAGATCCAAATCTTAAAGCACCTTGGATCCTCACATCGTCTGCGATGTCTATTCCTGTTGAATCATCTGAACGAATTTCTTGATTGAACACCACATTTGCATCCATGATGATTTCACCGGAACCATTCACAGAAAGAGTGAGAGTGCCATTTGTGTCTGTGGCTGTGATCGATGTTGCAGTTAGAGCTAGTACAGCAGAATCGCCACCAAACACATTATTATACAACTCTTCGAAGTTGTCGTTGATTTTGCCCATTGCTGAACGCAATGATTCGCCAGTGCCTGTGTTGATACCCGTACCAGTATTAATTGATTTTCTTGCCATTGTGTATGCTTATTTATTTGACTGAGAAAGAAGTACCACAGCCGCAACTGGACTGAGCATTGGGATTGTCATATGTAAAATATGATCCAAAAATTTCTGATTTGTAGTCTATCTTGGTGCCTAGAATAAACATTTCGCAACGTTCATCTACCAATATTTTGACATCACCAAATGCAAGTTCTTGGTCTTTGTCTGTTTTTGATTCTGTGACATCAATTTTATAGTTAAAACCAGCACAACCACCGCCTTTTACACCAAATCTAATGTAGGGTTTGCCGTGTGATTCACACACTTCTTTCATTTTTGCTATGGCAGGAACAGTAACTTCTATCATATAGATATTTACATTCCTAGATAAAGCCTACCATCTTCACTGATATAATCAGGAGTCCATGGCGGATCGAATGTTAAATTTACTCTGACTGGTGTGTGTCCTGACTTTTCTATGGCCTGTTGAATCCATTGTGGCATATCGCCTGCCACAGGACAGTTGGGTGCTGTGAGAGTCATGGTGACGTCACAGGAATTGTCTTCATTGATTTGCAGGTCATAAATCAATCCCAGTTCGAACACATCAATTGGGATTTCAGGATCATACACACTGTGTAATTCTTTTGTGATGTGTGGGTATTTTTCTTCGTAGTATGCACGATCAATCATTGCAACTGTATCATTTTTACTTCAGGAACCTTTTGATTGATTTTATTCATCAGTGCGCCAATAGTAGACTCATGATTAGGACATCCCCAACACGAACCTTGCATTCTGACATACACAACACCATCTTGATATTTCATGAATTTGATATCGCCGCCATCCATTTGCACAGATGGTCTTATTTCTTCTTCCATGATTTTTCGCACAGCACAACAAATCACATCCTCACACATTTTATCTGTTTCGCCGGATTCTATGTAGACAGATTCATGTGCAACAGCAGACTTAATTTTAGGTGTTAGATCTGACCATTCCCATTGAGGGAATTTTGTGACAGTGACGTAGTCTTCTTGGAGCAGTGCAAAACGAACACCTGCCACTCTGAACAGTTTGCGAATAAATTCGTTGCTATTGACAGCAAGATCTATGTCGTACCATACAGAACCTTCACCTACAAGTTGTTGTGAAAACTTGAATTTTAGTGCCTGTGGATTTGGAGTTGGTTCTGTTAGTACAAACATTATGACTCGAGCAGTCGTGATTCAATAAACTTGTAATTGATCAAATCATTGATCACACGAGTGAGATGTTGTTTGCGATCATTTTGATAATCAAGATAGTATGAATGTTCCCACACATCAAACGCCGCTAGAATGTCAACATCTTCTCCTACTGGATTGTCTGCATTTGAATAGGTTTTCCATTTCAATTGGCCTTTTTCTAGCACAAGATACACCCAACCTGAACCAAACTGTTTTACGCCTGCATCAACAAATGCCTCTTTGAATGCATCCAATGAATCAAAGTCATCTTCGATCTTATCCAGCAAGGATTCTGCGGGTTCTTCATATTGATCAGTCATTGACTGCCAGTATATGATATGGTTGTAGTTTTGACCTGCATTGTTGAATATGCCATCATCTGCATCACGTGAGTCCACAATGATTTGTTTGAGGCTTTTGTTTTCATATTCTGTGCCTTTGATCAAATCATTGAGTTTGTCCACATATGTTTGATGATGCTTGCCGTAATGTAGATCAAGTGTTTCTCTGCTGATTACAGGTTCAAGATCTTTGCGATCATAAGGCAAGTCCATTAGTGTAAACTTGCCGCCATTGACATTTACGTCATCTGCTACTTGATCTAATTTCATTACTTCTTCTTTGGTCTGCCTCTGCCTTTTTTAGCAGTTGGCTTTTTTGTTGTTTTCTTTGTTGCTTTTTTAGTTGACTTTGTTGCAGTCATCTTTTTTGTTGTCTTCTTTGGTGCTTCTACTGTTGTAGATTTAGCAGTGGCAGCTGTTGATGCTGTCGGCGTTTTGTGTCCACCAAATAACCAAGTTAATAGTCCCATGATATGGTCTCCTCTTTTTATCATATATTATAGTTAGTTTTGTTGGTTTTGTCAATCACCACACAGGTGAACCAATTGAAACCAACCCATATTCTGCGGCCAACAGTGTTGATGCAAGATTTTTGGCTTTGCTCTCACACTGTATGTCAAAGTGCTCGCCAAATGGTTTTAACCAAGCATTGGTTGGTTTGTGCCAATAGAAGTCTGAATGTGCTCTAATGGTAGCTTTGTTTTCACCATTCTCAAACAACCAATCTCTATCTAGCATTTGAGTGGCATCAACTTTTTCTTTTAGAATCTCTCTTGGCTGTGAATAGTGCATGGCAGGTCTAACACCACGCCACGAATCAATAATTCTTTTGATTCTGTCATCATCTACTGTGATCCACTCGCCTGTGTTGACCCAATGATGATGAATATCAAACACTAGTGCTACATGTTTTTGCAGTTCAAGTATGTCACTTAGTCCCCATTTCATTTCTTCATTCTCGATGGTGATTGTGTTGCGTGCCTCTGGCGACAGTCTTGGCAACACATCAATGATGCCTTGCGGTCCACGTTTACCTGATATATGCACATTGATTTTAAAGTCTTGGAATTTTTTGCCATATCCCATCCAACGAGCCATGTTGACATGATATTCGAATTCTTCTATGCTTCGTTCAATTACATCATCTGATTCTGATGCCAACACAGTGAATTGTCCAGGATGAAACGAAAGACGCACGCCATATTCTCTTGCTGTGACACCAACTTCTGCAAAATGCTTTTCGCAGTATGCAATTACATCAGGCTTGGACCAAAAGTAACGCCAGGTGGCTTCTGTGGCCACAGGTAGTATGGGTGAACTTAATCTACACATTCTCAATGACGGAGGCAATTTGCCTGTGTATTTTACAAGTTCATGAATTGATGAGATGTTGTGACGCATGAGATCCCACAGTTTTTCTTCTGCTTGATCTTTGTGTTCATTTAGCCAACGTACTGTGGTTGAACGACAATTTAGTGGTTGTTCTGTTTCTTTGAGTATTTTAGGTTTAAGAGTCCTGTCGTGATGTAGATACTTGCAACAATAACCTATACGCATGTTTTGTTATTATATTTGAGATTTACTGTTTGTCAACTTGTTCAAAGTTGTAGATTGACGTCATTTCTAGATGAGAAATTATAGCCTGGCTTCATCACTTCTATCTGTATGTCTTTGAAATTTGGTTGGCTCCACACATAATCAAAAGTATTGCTGACATCATCTATTTGAATTTTATATATGTCTAGATGGTTTGATAGTTGTTTCCATATCAATTGCGGATCTGTGGTGCCAAAGGACTTTTGTAAATCACACTGTCCTATTTTAATAAACCCAAGAGCCAGTGTTTTGTCATTGACATCAAAACCATTGTGGGTCAACCATTTGTAAAATTCCTGCTGTTCTTTCTTGTGCCATGGTGATATGTCGTTGGTGATATCTTTCGCCCAATTGATATCAAATTCACCTGTGTAAAACTTTAATGCATTGATGGTTGAGCACACAACATCATCTACATCAGCTCCGTCTTCGTCTCTGAAAACTTCTATGTGAGTTTTACCAACCTGTGCCCAGTGCAAATATACTCCGCCACACTCACGATCATAATTGTTTTCATAAAACAAATCAAAGTCTTGAGGTTTAAGATATTTTCTTGGTGCTTGTAACCATGTTGTGATTTGACTTGGTTGGCACCATTCTGGTTGGAATTTTGATTTTCTATAACTCAAAAGATAAGATTCTAATTCATGGCATAAATCATTCAATTGTCTGATTGCGTATTTGGTGTCATAGTCAGCCACTTTATAATACGAGCTCAAACCCCATGCTTCGCCTTGCAAATCTTCAAAGTATCTGTGCAGACGATTCATAGCATCATGTTTCATTCTGCAACCTAGTGTGTTATGATAATTTGCACCGTCATCTCCGCCATCGCCAATTGGTAAGTCTTCAGAATACATCACAGCATCTTTATCAAAATGGTCATCAATGTGATAAGATTGCAAACCAGCATCTTGCCATTTATTTGTAACATTAAATTTGTTCACCTGTGCAATTGATTGATTGATTTCTTCACACAAAAAATCAATGTTTCTTGGATTATTCTCTACAAATCCCATGAAACAGTAATTTTTTTCTAAGTGATAGTTGTGTTGTAATAAGTTTTTGAGTTCTTGTTTCCAACGATTAGTAAATTCATTTTGTGGAATGTCAAAATGTACATCTATTGTATCGTGGAAATTTTTTGGATTGCGATAAGTGATTATCATTCTTGTGTATATATTGCTGAGTTGCGTTCATGCTCCCAAATTTCTACTTTTACAAGTCTCACTCTGCCTCCAGTCTTGGCATGGATCAGTGGCATCACATGATCATACACAAACTTACATGAGCCTTCAATGCCTGGACCCCAACCTTTTTCAACATCCATCACATTGATGTTCATGATGTTTAGGTCATGCATTTCTTTGAGTGTGTCAAGTTGTGGGTCATCAGATGCTATCATCACTCTGTGATCCCATTGTTCTTCCAACCATTGTTTGACATCTTTGAGATCGCCAAAGTCCATCACCCATTGTCTGTGATCCAACTCGCCTTCAAATGTAAACTGAATGTATCTACCATAACCATGCACCCATGCACAGTGTCCATCATCACGCCACTGCCTGTGTCCTACAGATATTGGCCCTAATTTTTTTGTTGATTGAAATGCCATGTGTTATTGTACAACATAATTGTACATTCGTATACGAAAATCTTTTGTTTTCATCTGCATCATTTTGTCTGTGAAATCTCTGAGATTGTACACAGTGTTCATGTCAAATGCACTCTTGGAAGAAATGACCAACAGAAGTTCATTGGGATTCTCTTCACGCACCATCTGTAGATTGTAGGCAGAGTTTGGAATTGTCAACTGTTGTGTTTTGCCTTGATCGTGATGTTTGTTGGGATATATTTGCACTGCTCTGTCACTCACAGCAAACACTTTGAAATGCTGTTTGCTCTCAGCATTAATTTGCAAGGTCATATAGTCATTGTGATGATACATGCCGTTGTTGTTTAACAACACAGAAAAGTCGTGATCTTGATCATACAATTTTTCTATGTTGATCACAAATCCTGTCACTTGAGCAACACAGTATCTCTTTCCTTCTCTTTGTTCTATTTGAGTGATATATTTAGATTTTGATATCACACCCGGGAAAGAAATCCACTTGAATGAATTGAGTTCACAGTTGTCATTAACACATGATTTGAGATCATTTACTTGAATAACTTGACCGATTTCATCTTCAATGAGTTGTTTGGTTGCTTTGAGTTTGGCAATTTCACAGGATTGATTTTCTGTGATGTCTGCTCCAAAGTCGTGTATGCCTATGGCAGAGCCAGACCATGCTGACAGTGACCAAAGGCACACTACGATTGTGGTGGTTAATTTACTCAATGATTGTGGATTGAGCAAATGCTTCATCGACCTTGCTCTTGTCTATTTCTACGACACGAGCAGGTGGATACCAGTCAGTACGGTCGAATTTCATCAGTACAAATGATCTGTAATTCTGGCCTTCATTGACTATCACCTTGTTGACAATGATGTAACCACCCATGTCCAACTCATCAATCACTGCCTGTGACATTTTAGTTGTTTGTTGGATTGTGTTACCTGATACTACAGATCCGGAATCTTCTATGTATTTCTTAAAGTCTCCGTTGATATAGTTCTGTAGTTTATCCGCAATCATGACCTTGGCGTCATGGATGCCTTTGTCGATAGCAAACTGCATGTCTTGGCTATAACCTGTGGCAACTCCATACACCCATTCGTTATCCTTTGGATAATCAAAGAACCATTCAGGAACTTCACTGCCACCACGCAGTTTTACTGTATCAATATCAATACCCTTGTTGATGTTCTTGTTGAACGGACCGCTCGAACAAGCACCAAGCATCAAAGCAAAGGCAATTATTAATAGTTGTTTCATACAGTTATTATACTACAGAAGGGTAAAGTGTCAAGAACCAAAAAAGTCTTGATATACGGGTATTTTCTGACTAATTCTTGAAACTGGTTTGACCAAATCGTTTTCGTATATTTCAATGGCATGATCCATTTTTTTGTATTGAGCAATAATTAGTTTGTGGGTTTTAAAATATGCATCAACTATATCATGCCTGCCATGATTGACAAGTTCATTTTGATACATGATATTTTTTTTGCTTTTACAATCTATTAATGATTTGCCTAAAGTGTGATGATCAATAAAAAAATGGCCAGTTGATTCGAGACCCATTTCATGTAAAATTTTTTGTTTTTTGAGTGCTGGCTGGACATCGTAACCTATGAAGTCTTTTGATAAATCACTGTGTTCTAACATTGCAAATGCCATTGCAATGGCTATTTCAGGACATTCTTTATCAAAAAACAAAGGCAATGCATTTTCACACCCCATCAGTTCACTAAGGCCAGGATCAAGTTGTATCCAATAAATTATACCATTTTCTTTTATAAAATATGGTTTTTCAAAACCGTATATCGTAAGTGTGTCATGGATTGGCAAATCTGTTTTATATAAATTTTGGACAGGAGCAACACCACGAATTGGTAACATACTTCCTCGGACCCATTTTAAATTTTTATACCATCCTGGTTCTAGAATAAACTCGCACTCTTTTATACTAGGATAGTGTTGGATGACCGATCCTATTGTTTGCCCAACATAACTTTTTGCATAATTTAATGCAGGTATGAATTCAAGATTCATTCTAGTGTTGGGCGACAATGAAACCATATGAGTATAAACCTCGTCAAGATAAATGTCATTTTGAACACAGTATTTTAATAATGAGTAACTGTCTGTCCCGCCACCTAAAGATAATCTTAGGTACCGGTATTGTTTTCTTAATTGTTTAAGCCTATCTATAATTAAGGATTTAATATAATTTCCACTCAAATTTTTTGGTCTTTTTGAATTTTTCAGTAATGCAACAAAATCTTCGTCTAGTATATAATTTGGAATATTTTTGGTACGGAGTTGGTGATCAAATGCTTGCCAAATGTTTAAGAATTTTTTATCACCACACTTATAAAAATGATCGAGTAATACTTTGGACATGTAAAATTTGGGGGACGAATCCCCCAAAATTATTTTTATTTTTTATTCTCTTAAACCTTTGATACTTGATTCCCATCTTTCAACAATTTCGTCTTCTGACAGGTTCAGTCTTATTTCAAAAGCAGAGCCGCCTGCTGTGAGTGTGTTGACAGCAGATCCTTGTGTGGTGTGTATCACTTGCACCTGATTTTTTAACATTTCCAATTGATCACCGGTCATGTTCAATGCAATGAACACTTCTTCTGTGCTCAATGATAATCTATCAACATCAGGGTATTCAGCCTGTAGGTGAATCAAACCAGGTGTTGTGCCATCACTGAATTCCCAAAGACATTTGGCGCCTTCTGCCATGACTTTTTTTGAATGTTTTGGACTGAGTATCACAAAGTCAACTTCACCTGACAATAGTGCTTTTCTTGTGTTGCCTGAGCCATCATATCCGATTGGTTTGAGATTTGATCCAACTGCTGTGTTAAGTGCCTCGGCAGCTCTTTCAAACACAAACTTTGGTGATGAATGACCGATTGTTGAACCAGTTGAAAAATCATCATGTGTCATTGTACACACTCTGTATGGCAAGATGTTGTACTGTAACACAGTTGCACTATCCAAATCAAATGTAGCACAACCTAAACCATCTCTGCCAACTGCTTCTAGATCAGTTGACCAAGGCATGATCAAAGGTGAATTGGTTTTTTGAATAATACCAGCTGCCACACATGCATCTCCTGGATTTTCAAAGTTAATATCATAACCAAAAAAGTCAGTCAAGTCTTTGGCAAGAGCAGTACTCTGCATGGCAAATCCACCACTTGCTGATCCTGTATTAACAATTGAAATCTTTTCCTCTGCTTGAGCAACAAGAGAGAAAAAAGATATTAATGTAATCAAAATGTATTTCAACATTAGGTCTCCTATTTTTATTCGTTAAATTTTAAAAGTATTTTACACTCTCAAAATTATTTGTCAACAGTAAAGGTTAGATTTGCATCATAGAAGCCGGCACTTTTTTCGAATCAACGCATTTTCCTTGCACAGGTACTTTGGTGTCGTTTCATGCTTCACGTCTTTTGAACAAGGCGCTACCAAAAAATATTTATGTCATATACAGACTATAAAATCTTATTGTGACATCAATGATTTTGTCGTGTATGAGAAATCCAAAAATCAAAGGCATGGTATTATACTTTTTTAGACCAAAACCTATCACAGTAAAAACTAGTGTTGTCCACGCATAATAAAAAAGTTGGTGTTTGGTGTATCCTATGTAAGCAATAGCAAGTAATAAAATTATCACTATTAATATAAAAGTCCACTGTAGATTCAATTTCAAAATAGAAAGTATCAGATTAGCACCAGGCCAAGCAATTAATAACCCAACTATGTTGATGAAAATCAAACTCACAGCAACAATATAGAACAAATTTATAAAGTTTGCTGATTCAAGCAAATATCCCTTGGACTCCATTAAATTTATCACCAATGCTTCACTGCTGATCAAAGGAATGCCCAGCATCATCAAAGGAAGTAATTGACTGAATGCACCTGCGTTGTTGGCAGTCTCAGAAGCAATAATTCGGTCTACTGGATTTTGATTGGTTTTCACTGCAACCAAATAAGACAGTTGACTGCTGAAAATTGTTGTCAATCCTGGAGCAAGACCACCTATAAACCCGATCACACTGCTCACGATATTACGAAAAATTTTAAATTTGAACTTTATTTTTACATTTTCAAATGATTTAAATTTGTACTTTGATTTAAAATTCTTAAATATTTCTGGAAATCCTAACAACGTCACAGTGATTACTGCCATAGGTAATCCGCCATACAGGTCTGCATTTCCAAAACTTAGAAAATCAACATACAGTATCCGGTTATAACCTATCATGCCAAGCAGTATGCCTGCAACAATCATTGCAATGTTTATGAAATAAGAGTTTGGTTTTATTGTAAACACCAACATTACGATCAAAATACTGTACATTGCAAACATAGTCTTGGTATCAAATCGATACAAAATATACAGCAAATGGTCAAGCAACAGAAAACACATCAGCACAACAATCATGCTTCCGAAGGTAGAGCCAACTGCACTGCCAACAATACTTTGTTTGATTTCTTGAGTTGATTTTAAATTTTTTGATTCAATAACTGCTTGAATGCTACTGGCTTCACCTGGTACACCCACAATGATGGCAGGAATAGATCCCACATATTGAGATATGGATGTCAGTGCCACATAACACACAAGAATTTGCACAGGATCGAACTGGGATAGGAACGGTAAAACAATTAGAAGACATAAGAAATTTCCTATGCCAGGAATCACACCGCAAAACACTCCAAGCAATACACCAAGTAGAATCGGAAAAACAAGTTCCATCTATGTGTTTATTAGTATAAAAAAGTTTGCCATGAACCGTCTGGCAACTGACATTTTCTTGCTGGTTGTGTGATGCCGTTTTGTGTGATTTCCCACACAGAATTGTGACAAATCAATCCATGTTTGGAAACAAAGTATTCTCCAAAGTGATTGTTTTGATTAGGATCCAACCATTTGTCTTGTGGCTGTTTGTATGCTTCCTTGACAATGACACCAGCATCCACAATGTAAGGAATTGACAGCACCGTAAGGAAAAATATCACAGTGAGGACGACATCTTTGATCATACTTTTTTGCCCGCTGTTTTCAAATCTTCTCTGGCAATCACCATGTAGGGTCCTTTGTTGTAGGCAGGAGCAATGGAATACTGACTGCTGACTGCTAGCCTATCTCTGTCATCACGCTTCTGCATAGCAGTGCCAGGCTCAGATGACGGAGCAGAATAGTAAGGATGGCTCACTGTCTGACGAGGATTGTTGAATGTGTTTGTGTCTGCAAAAGCACTGTAATTCTTGCGGATATTCCGTTTTTTAGGTGTCACACCCAGCGATTTAAGGTACAGGGCATAGTCTGCCTGTGCTTGTCTATCTCTGGCTGTTAGACCCTTTGTTTTGCGTTTGCGTGTGGAATTCATGCTCAACGCGGGTCCTACTAAATGCATGGTCATAGTATTATTATAACTTAATCTTGATCTTTGTCAAGTGATGCAAGGAAGCCATTGTCATTGTACAAATTGGAAATATCAATGTTTTGTTCCCAATCAATCTGTTCCTGATCAACACCATTCAGTTTGGAAAAGAATATGTGCAGTGCTTTGATCACTTCGCCCAATTCACGAGTGTCTATGATTTGATTGATGTCCAGTCTGGCCTCATGAGCATACTCTAATAAAAGTTCAACTGCATCAAAAACCTGCATGTCAGATGCTGTGAATTCTTGATTTGGTTTTTTCTTATATTTGTCACGATTGAATTGAATTATTTTTGCCATTGTGTTATAATACTACATACAAGTAAATTGTCAACATGATTGAAAACATACACAAATGGCCACTAGAACATTGGCACATAGAACTGTGTTCCAAATGTAGTTTGGAATGTCCACGATGTTCTAGACAAGAAGTGCCACAAGGATTGACTAATGCAGAGTTGAGTTTGCATTGGTTTCAAACAAACTTTGATCAAACTCTTTTGAGCCAAATCAAAAAAATTACACTGTGCGGTGATGATGGCGATCCTATATATGCCAAAGACATGCTTTCTATAATACAATATGTCAAACAACAAAATTCACGCATACAATTTGTCATTGTAACAAATGGTTCATACAAAACAGAAAAATGGTGGAATCAACTTTTTCACCTGCTTGATGAGAATGATCACATTCATTTTTCGATCGATGGCTGGGATCATCAATCAAACAATTTATATCGTGTGAATTCTGATTGGGACAGCATCATGACAGCAATCGACATTGCCGGTGATTATGATGTGTACAAAACTTGGGCTACTATTGCATTTAAGTTTAATGAACATCAGATTGAGGCAATAAAAAATTTGGCACAACAAAAAAGATTTGATATTTTCCAACTCACTTTGAGTTCTAAGTTTGGTTCTGTATACCAAACATATCCAAAAGATGATCCACTACAACCCAGTGACAAATTTATTTCACATGGAAGATTTGTGAGGCAACTGCACCAACTTTCTCAACGCACTTGGATCGACAGTGTGAAATCAATTCACGAACAAAGATACAATGATATGTCAGATTCCTCTGAGCAAATCAAGGCTTTGTGTGGTGTTGGAAACAAAGGCTTGTATGTGAATGCCAAAGGCAGATTTTTTCCTTGTTGTTGGACTGGTTTGAGGTATCAACACAATGTTGGATTATTCAATGATGTTAATCACAATCAAAATTTATTAGATGTGATCAATGATCCGGGTTGGTTCAATCTGTTTGAAAGTTTTGAACTTGGCACATGCCCTCAAGAATGCAAAGAAAAATGTTCAGCAAAAAAGTTTACACTTGAACATGCCACTAATTGGTAGGATTGTTTATAATTCCCCTAATTGAGTGAATCCATCTCCATGTGGCCAATGCCATAATGGCCCATGCTCCTGTGAACAAACCAATGGCAAAAAAGAAAGGTTGTGCCCACACAGATACCCACATGCCAAATTTTCTTTCCTTGTTGGTTTTGCCTGACACAAAGTAAATTGAAGTAACCGAACCAATCAGTGCAATGCCATTGATCACATGGAATAGAATCGTGCTATCCACGTTTTTTGCCTCTGAATGTGATTCTACCTTTTGTGAGATCATATGGAGTCATCTCCACAGTGACCTGATCACCAACCAACATTCTGATCTTAAACTTTTTTAATTTGCCTGCTGTGTAGCACAGCACCCTGTGTCCATTCTCTAGTTCTACCATACATCTTGATTCTGGCAACAGTTCTGTAACTATGCCTTGAAATTCTATAACGTCTTGTTTGCTCAATTCATCTCCTTGTCGTGTTGTTTGATCACTTGTTCGATGTCTTGTTGGTTAAACAAGAATCCTGAACTGCTCAATCTTGGTCTCTCACGTTTGATTGTAGCATCTGTTTGGATGGCAATCAATCGCTCAAATATTCTACGAGCCAATGATTCGGCATAGCCATTTGATTTGGGTCGAATCATGTGTTCAACATCCAATAGTTGTAATTCAAAAATCCTGCAAAAGATATCCAACCAAGATAGGGAAGCATGATCCAACTGGCCAAACGATCAATTCGCCAAGCAAGAATTATATAGATTGCTGTGCTGGCCCACATGCCTATGATATAATAAAATGCCAATTCAAGATTCTGGGCGCCAATGAACACAGGTGTCCAAATCACATTGATTGCTAATTGCAAACTCCAAAATGCCATGGCGGGTGCTTTGAGTGGACTTTGACTGGCATACATCAATCTGTAGGCACTGGTGGCAATCAAAACATACAGCACAGTCCACACAGGTAAAAACACCCATGCAGGTGGCTGAAGATCAGGCTGTATCAATGATTGATACCATTCATTGTCTTGACCAAAATTAAACACAGCACCAGTTGTGCTGGCCACTTGTACACACAGATAAAAAGTTATCCATGTGATGATTTTACCAGATGTCTTCATATTTGCCTGCGATTTCTTCATACTTGAGTGTTTTGGTGCCACGAGTGAAAAATTCAGGACGAACTTCTGCCACCTTGAATGTGCCCACTGTGATGAAAATTGCCGCCACAAATATTAGGTGTGCTATGGCTGTGTAACCAAACACAGTCCAACTGCCTACCAGTATTGAAAACACAATACACCACATCCAACATAACATTTGTGTGACCAAATGTCTGGTGTTGAAGTCTTTGATGTGTCGCAGTGGATTCTTTTCCCAACCCATCACAGATGTGTAGGCATCATATATCCATTCTCTCATTCCACGTCTCCATTTCTTCATTTTTCTGAGCATGATGTATTCATACTCGTCATAGTCTTCAAATCTACCCTGTTCCAGAGCAGTGTTTTCCAGTTTGTTCCACTGGTGTTGTATGTATTCTCTTCTGGCTGTGTGTTTGCTCACTTGGCCATCCATCCAAATACACCACCTGTGGCTGTGGTGGTATCACATCCGCCACCTATGCCACCCGAACATGTCATGCCGTGATAAAACCATGTGTGTGGTTCGGCCCACAGTATTCCCACAGTGATTATAATTAATATCACCACACTGATAAAAAATTCTTTCATATCTTTTCTCCTATCTCAAATCCTCTGAATGATTTAAATCTTGGAAATCTCAGTGAGTATGTGCCGTCTTGATTTTGGGTCACAGCATCTGCTCTCACTTCTACCATTTGTCCAATAATACTATCACGATGAGTCCAAAAGTCGTCACGATGCCCGTCGCTGAAACCACTGCCAACATTGACATGAATATCTTTGCCATCATCTGTGCCTTCGCAGATGAACGCCCCGAGTCTGCCTTCGTTTCTGCCTGTGCCCGCTTCCACATCTTTCACCTCCAGTGTGACTTCTATGAATGGCTTAGATTTGAGCATGTGATGTGATCTCTTGCACTCGTATGGTGCATCCACATCTTTGATCATCACACCTTCAAAGCCTTGTTCAACTGCTTGTTTGTTTATTTTTAAATATCGTTTGTAGCCTTCGGGTGTATCCAGATTGACTCGCTGTTTCTCTAATGGAAAGATGTTGTGGCATTCTACAGTTTTGAACAGTGCTCTAAGTTCAGCATCTCGATCTGCACAACCCAATATGCTTTTGCCTTTGGTAAACTCGTGTTGAGCGATGATATCGAACACAGCAAACTCGGCATCGTCTGCTTGAACATTGTCTTTGCGATGAACCTGTTTCATCAATGCCTGGAAACTGCCACTGATCATTTCGCCATCTAGTATCATAGGCACTTCGAATGAAGGTAGGATCTTTTCTCTGATTTCATCTTCGATGTGTCCAAAGTTGTGAAGTTGTTTGCCATTGCGAGTGTATAAAGCCACTGTGCCTTTGTCGGGATCAAAGAATGCTAACACTCTGACACCATCCAACTTGTAGTCAATGAACTTTTCGCCGTGCATCTTGTTGGCATGGTTGGCAGAATCGTGTGCCAGCATAACATCAAAAGTAGGCACCATATACTTTTCTAGTTTCAATTTTTTAGCCACCGAGTTGATGGTCTTTTCTGACACACCACATCTTAGATCTTTTATAAGAATCCTGCGATACCAGTCATTCCATTCTTGGCAGGTGGCTTGTTGCATACGCTCTTGCACAAGATCTCTTGCTGAATTGCCTGTGACGAGTCTATGGTTCAGCTGATGCTGTAGATCCCAAAAGGATTCTCTGTCCAATCCTGGACCATCCTGTGTGAGAGTGTCCACTTTTTGGATGTTGAACACATATAATTTGTCTAATGCTATTTGAACACCTTCAAATAATTCGTCATTGCCTGCCAGCATTTCGCGGGCAATCACACCTTCTTTGAACAGTCGTGAATTGTCAGATTCTAGTTCTTGTATAATTTTGTATGGCTTCATCATACACTTATTATATACGATTTGGAAAAAGTGTCAATCGGGGGCCGAAACCCCCGATTTTGTTGGGATTTATTAGAATGCTACAGAAACACCAGCAGCTGGTGTAACTTCTTCAGAGTCTAAATTGTAGTTTGCTTCCACATAGTAACCAAGATCTTTCCAGGTTGACTTGTAGCCTGCACCCACGTTCTTTGACCAATCTGCTTCGTCACCGTCTACATAAGCAGATAGGCTACCAAGTGATAGGATTGATTCGTAAGCAATTTCATTGGCCTGTGAAGCGTCATGTGTTACAACAGTTGATAGGTTTGCTGATTCGTTAAGAGCAAATGCTACTGAACCTGCATAGATGTTGTCGTCTGTTGCGATTGTGTGATCAACAGATGCACCAACAGAAAATTTATCCACTGATGTTGTCCATTTTGCTTGAATTGTGTCAAAGTCAGAAATGTCTGTGTCTGTGTCTGTGAACTTACCTCTTAGAGATAATGCACCGATGTTAGCAATGATGCTTTCGCCTGCGTCACTTGGGTTAGCAATTGTGTTGCCACCTACGACTTCAAGACCGCCACCGATAAAGATGTCGCTCTGTTCACCGTATGATACAGAAGCAGTTTCTGTGATGTTCGCTCCGATTGAATATTCATCTAAGATGAACTGATCTGATGCATTTGTTTTCACTTTGATGGAACCGAAAGCAACTCCTGAGTCGCCTGCGATGTCAAATTTGATCGATTCAGTTGAGATGTAATCATTACTTGCGTTTTCTGTAATGTCCACTTCCACAGTTCCGGAAATTGTGGCAGCTTGTGTAACACCTGCAAAACCTAAAGCAATCATAAGTGCTGTTAGTTTTTTCATTAAGTATAGTCTCCTCTATAGTTTGGTCTATTATATAATAGTTGTATACCAATGTGCAACCATAAAATTGTATGGGCAAAAAGGCATACCGCTTTATATAGTGTCAGCATGCCT
>Ga0208019_1000657_pt1 | contig 18745 bp, 23 predicted proteins | sample CB_VirMetaG_5_FD_184540 | JGI IMG/M metagenome (GOLD analysis project Ga0208019, IMG submission 184540) | Freshwater to marine saline gradient viral communities from Chesapeake Bay - CB_1508_1D Viral MetaG (SPAdes) (version 4) | ecosystem: Environmental > Aquatic > Marine > Coastal | place: USA...
ACATCTTCTTCCCAGCACTGCAACCTAACAGTAGCCACGGACTTATCGCACCCTGTTGTATGTGTTGTACCGCCCGATTGGTGTTGACCAATCTGAAGTAGTCACTCCACTGTGCGTTCTGTTCGTTGGCCCAGTCCATCATGGTGGCGATGCTACGTTGCAAGGCCGACTCAACGGGCTCCGATTTCAAGGTCTCTATCAGGTACTCCTCGTACAGGTCATCCCTGGCCCAGTGGTCCAGTTTGATCTTTGATCGTAGCACGTAGTCTATGTACTTGTCCGGATACAACGGGTTGATGTGCATGATGTACCTGCCAAACTTCACGAACGCATTGTAGTACGCGCTCTTGACGAAGTCGTCATATGTTCTAGGTTTGGAGTTGTGCTGGTGTATCTGATAGAATCTCTGGAACACCATGAACGCGTTGACCACCCACTTCTCATCTCGCTGTAGGTATCTTCGCTTGGGCTCACACAGGTGTACCTGTAAGGTCCTCTCTTTTGCGAACTCCTTGCCACAGTAGGTACATTTATTTGTCGATGCCATGTGCCTCCATCAACTCCTCTAGTTCTCTGTCTGTTATCACTTTATCCAATGTCTCTAGGTCCGATTCCTTCCATGTGGGATATATCTCCTGCAGTTTTTTGAGACTCTTGTTTGGTACACGCTTCATGGGTTTGATCCAAGGATGGAACTGCTGTTGCAGTGTGCCACACATGGCTGTTAAAACCCATAACAGTTTCTTGTGTTTACCCAGTGTGAAGCAGTGCTTGTTCACACACTCGTTGACCATTTCAACATAGTGTTCCACATAGAAACGATCCTTTGACGAACAGCTCGATACATACCTCATCAACATGTAAGGCGAATATAACGATTGTTCCTTGTCGTCTATCCTGTCGAAGTAGTCCTTGTTTCTGAAGTCCACGGCCTTGAGTCCGTTCCTCAGATCAAAGAATTTCCTGTTACTTTTTTCTACTGGCATATTTCAATCCAAACATAGTGCATTCCTTTGCATCTACGAATGTTAATTTTATTTTCTTTTGCAAATGATTCATAGCCGAAATCTTGAATTTATTTTTCTTTAACCAATCAAAGAAATCCCTCATCCAGTGTTCGTCCATCCAAACAGCGATCTTGTTGCTGGTTATCAGCACAGGTGCGTCTATTGTTATTGTTCGCCTACCAGACCGAGCCATAGTCCACCTGTTCACACTGTCTGGAGATGTCCTTGACAAAGTAGGCACACACGGGTTTTGGTCCATCGGATAACGGCACGGCCAACATCTGTCCTGACTTGATCTTAGGGAAGTACCACTTGACTTCTGTGTAGATGTCTACAACATCTATGGGATGGAAATCCGGTTTGGTGCTAGACATTGGATTGAATGTGAAAGCATCAAACCCCCTGTCATTGAGACTTGTAATTGGCAACACGTGCATCTCTGATTGTCCGGCCTCACCTATCAGCATCTTCCAGTCCAGTGGCATCTTGATTTTCCACTTGCCTATCTCTAGCACCGCCGCGGGTGCGTTGAAACTCTCAAGAAATATTAAAGGTATGTAGAAGAAGTCCGGGTTAGCGGGATCCGAATTGTCCAAAACAGCAAATCTCAGTTTCTCATCCACCCATTCCGGTATCTTCTCTAGCGTGTATGATCTATTATCTAGTGTAAGGATTTTCATAATCTATCTTTTCTATATTATACGGGTAATTGGCCTCTTTGTAAAACTTTTTCCGCTGTCCTAGATGTCTTTTCGCGAACTTGCAACTGCTGGTGATGTCCCATATCTGTACGCTGTCCTTGTCCTCGGCCTTCCTGATCCCACGTCCAATACTCTGAATCACTCGGACGAATGACTTGCCGGGTTCTATGAGAACAAGATTAAAAATCCTAGGAATATTAATGCCAACAGCGGCAACTCCATATGTGGCAATGATAACTTTATTTGTCGCAGTAGATACTTCATCGTATTGTTCCTTCCTGTCTGTGTTTTTGGTCGATCCCGAAACGAACACGGAATCTTTTATTTTCTCCTCCAGCATCTCGCCAGCGGATATCCTATCGACCAGTATCAGTGTGTTGCCCGAAGTGGCTATGTCCTTGATCGTGTTTGCCACCCATGACATCCTGGTGTCATCTGTGGTCAACCATTTCAGTTCCTCGCCGTAGGTCTTGAACTGTGGATGGTCCTGTGTCTGTAGTACATTGACATGGCAGTTGGCCAACACACCCTTGTCTTGTAGTTCACTGGCCTGTATCCTGTTGGACACATCGCCTATGCTACATTTCAATCCCATGAACTCGTAATCCGCCTTTGGAACGGTACCTGTCAGACCCCAACGTATGCCACAGTGTGCGAATGGTCCGGTCAACAATCTCTTCAATACATCGGCTTTGGCCATGTGTACCTCATCTATGATCACGGTGTTGATGCCCTTTATGGCCTCGAGGAAATCTGTGGTGTGCTCGTCCTTGCTTTTCTTCTCAAGTACGTTCAATGATTGCCATGTTGCTATGGTGTTGAATCTGCCCAACTCTTTCCTGTCACCGTAGTAAACTCCCACATCTAGATTACACGCGAGGAAGTCCTCCTCTGTCTGTGTGACCAAACTCTTGTTGGGCACTATGGTCAGTGTACGACCATATGGTTCCACTAATTGGCAGAGCGCCGCAGTGATTATGGTCTTGCCTGCGCCAGTGGCTATCTCCTGTATGCTCTGTGGGTTCTCTATGAACTTGTTTATGACTTCTATCTGGTAGTCCCTCAACTGTATGGGTTGTCCCGCACAAGGATGATGCTCGGGCCAGGTTATGTGTGCTAGATAATCCTTGTCCACTGCCTTGAATTCAAAATTGTGTTGCGGCCGGTGATCCTCGAAGTCCACATACACACCGCCTTCGTCCAGTATGGGCAGTATCTGGTCCACTAGGTTCAGGTAAGTGGTGCCTCCCAGCCCAAAGAAACTGACCTTGCCATCCCATCTGCCCAGTTTGACCGCTGGTAGGTGCCTGGCGTATGGTATCTCGTATTTGAATTTATTGGACAATCGCTTACGCCATTCGAGGCTTAGGTTCTCGAACTTCACGTTCACTTCGTCCTTGATTACTAGTTTACAACTGCTCATTCTAAAGTTTCATTATAACATGATCGTGCCAATCCCAATTACTGGGTTGGTGATCACTATAATACAACTTTTTTGGGAGATTCTCAAGAAGTCTTTTGAGGTTGTCCGTGCCCGTGGCGTAATAACCACCACCCACGGCTACCAATGATGACTTTGGTTTCAGTTTGCTCTTAATCAGTGCCCTCGGTATCCTGTTCCTGACAAATATGATCTTGGTATTATTGTTGATCTGTTTGAACTGTCGACTCATCTGATGTAGCTCGTACAGGTTCTCGAAGAAGTCTCTGGAACTGTTGTTGTTTATTACCATCTGCTTCTCGTTGTATCCTTTCCTCTGGTCCTTCATGTAGACAGGTTCTCTGACATCAAACCCCCAAGAGCATTCGTTCAAGATGTCCACCCCATGTGTCTTGAAGGCGTTGAGCCACTCCCAGAAGTCCCGCACGTCATCCACGGAGTTGATTTCTCCACTCACGGGCATCATCAATGGGAAACAGTCCAGTTCCTTCAGACCCATCACCACATCTCTCTTGCCGTAACTCTTGGAGTCTATCCAGAGTTTATGGTAGTTGTTGTGTGCTATCTTGTGTGCGATGCTGGTGGACGATGGCACGTCAATGCCGGATGTGGATATGTCAAAATTTTTCAATGAGTCCACTTGCTGTAAGGGATCTAGGTCCTTAAGATTTTTATCCCAGTACTCCCGTAGGGATTCGGGCGCGTCTTCGAGTATGATCCTCCCATCTTCCATCCTCGCCGTGGGTTTCCGATGTCCTATTATGGTGTCACGTATTTCTTCGTACTGGTCCAACAATGTCGCGTCGACGAACTTAAAATCGTAACGCACGGCTATCAGGGTCAGGTAGTAGGTGGTCACGTCTGACTGCAGGAACGTCCACTTCTTGGCCTCGCCATCATACTGTGAGTAGCCTGAGGGTAGATCTCTTTGGTCCTTGAGGCACCTGACCAACTGTATGAGTTTCTTGTCGTATGGGAATCGCAGTTCTATCTTGTCAACGCCGTCCTCATCGGTGTACTTCTCTATGGTCTTGTCAGCGCTGATCACACGGAAAGCGTCCTCGAACTTGGGTTCGTCCAGTAGTGGTCTGATGTCCATGCCGTGTGCCTGGAACTTGGTCAAATATCTCTTGAGTATGACCAGGGCCAGCTTGGCCTGTTTCTCCGTCCAAGCGTACTGTGATTCTGCCAGTGACCTCACGGTCTCCTTGTCCTTAGGGTGTGGGTTGATATGACCCGTACGGTGATCGGGCCAGAAATAATCATTATATGCTAGTATTTTAAGTGCTTCGTTAATTGTTTTTGGCAAATCTGTGTGCATTTTGTCCATGGTAATTTAGATAATTATTAGTATATTATAGCATAATTGGTAATAAGGTCAACCATGGAAAAGAGGGCACACAGCAAAAAGAAACAGCTCAAAAGGCAATTTGAGAATAAACTTGCCACGAGTGTTAATGTAAGAGGATACAGACCCACTGCTTTGGTAGCCGCACACTGGTTCTCCAAACTGAATATTATGTTATTTGGATCTAGATTGGGTAGGGTTCACATAGAAGTGAGGCGCCTAGTGGGTGATTGGGGCAGATGTGTAGTGAACTGGGATAATAGGAAAACACCCAAAGGTAAGTTTGATCAACGCAAGATACCACATCACGTGCCTTTAGACTACTACATACAACTGCACGAGAAATTTCCAACCTGGAAAGATTTCATAGAAACGTTGGCACACGAAATGGTACATCTTTATCAGATGTCAGTTATGAAAGATCCGTTCTCTAATCACAATCAAAACTTCTACGCCTTTAGACAGCGTTTTGAGAGTGCTGGTCTAAGACTGTATCGTTAAATTCCTTGTAACTGATTACCCTACTGTTGCCTAGGTCCGTACCCGTCTGCAGGTTGTTGAGGAAATTTGGCGGATCGTCATGCACCACTGTGTAGTTCACGTAAGGTCTCATCTTCAACATGTCTCGGAAAGTCTTAAGCCATCCCTCGAAGATGGAATCTCCATTTCTTTCCCCGTAGCACTCGGTATCCTGATAGATGTTGTTTAGTTCGCCCTTGCCGTACTCTCGGAAGTCATAGCCTATCAGATAGATGTTTTTATGTCCGTGCACGCCTGCTGTCCAGAATGCGGCGTTGCCGGATATCCAGTGTGGGTTGTTTGGTATTAGATGTAGCATGCCTTTGTTCTGTTTCCTGTTGACTTCCAAAGACGGTGCGTAGTGTACAGTCTTAAGTCCCACTCCATCCTCGCACATCCTCACGGTTATCTTCGTGTCAACGCTGAATATGAAGTCGGGCATGAAGTCTCTGTACAGAGCATTACACCCATAGGTCTGTCCTGATGCTTTTAGTTTGTTGAGGTCAAACCCCTTGCGAGAAGGACCATTGCCTATGCAGTAGGCATTGCCCCTAGGGATCGCTTTGACTCTATCCTCGTAGAACGCTTTCTCCTGTATTTTTTTACCTTGGCGAATAACTGTGTTGACGATTATGGTCTCACCGGTGTATGGTGTCCATTCGATGGGCTCTATCATGTTCCTATGGCCTATGTTGATCTTCTGCATTATAGGTATCTCTCCTCGAGACGTTTCTTTATCCTGGTCCATGGTAGTCCCTGTTCTATCTCGTCCTCGAACCATTCCGTGTAGGACAACTTGTTGGCCCAACTCGTCCTATTGGGCATGGCAGGTTTGTTTATGTCATACAAGTTACTGTTACCAACATCGTGGCACAGGCTGGACTCAGACACGAACACGGGTATGCCCCTTATGACCGCTTCCATGGCTGGATTAGAACTGTGGTTTACCACGGCCCAGGTTCCGCCCAGCGTGGCCTTGAAGTTGGTGTCGTCGTATGTTCGGAAGTCCCTCTTAGGCAAACGAACTTTGACATTTTCAAATTTACTCTCGTCAAAGTTGAGTTGATTCCTAGGATGTGGACGGACCAATATCGGCCTTTGTGTGTATTTTCTAATTTCGTTTATCTGTTGTTCTATCCAGACCGACATCCTGGGTAATCCCTTCCACTGTTCAGACGTGTCGTGCTGTCCACATATGACTATGAGTTCCCCTGTGGGATTCCAAGGGCGTAGCTCGTGTTCGAAAATTGGCCAACGTTTATCATCATAATCCTGGTTGGCAAAATCGGCATCACGATTTATTCCATTGATTCCTATCTTGAAGCTCTTGTTCCTACGCAGTCCCCCTACCTCCAAAACGATGACAGGTTTTCCCTGTGACCTGTAACGATCCCAGATCTTTTTATATTGTTCCATCCTTCCACGCCATAGCACACTCCAGATGACTGCCACGTCGGCGTTGTCCGCACTCTTGTTGATGTACAGTTGTTCCCCTGAATTTTTAAGGCTTTGTATGAAGGCGTCGAAGATGGGCTTACTGTTGAGTGGTCCGTGCTGAGGCCAAATCTCTATCCTCATACTGTTGGTGGCACTTTCTTCCAGTAGTCAACGGCTAATATGTCTGCTGGTGCGTTAGGGTTTTGTCGTAAATCATTTCTACCACTTGATCCTATTTTCTTACGTTTACCTTTCATGTGGTCCATGTACAATCCTAACTCACTGTTAACAAACACGTGATGTCCTTTAACACCTTTCCAATACCCGATATCGTTTACTTTGATGTTTTTTTCTTGTCTGTATTTTTTAGTAAGGTGCCAGAACACATAACTGTCATGCCATTCTAATAGTTTGAAAACTTCGTCTGTTACATAAAGTTGTTCCCAGTCGTCCACAAAGTTTTGTATTTCAGAATGCTTCATATTGTATCCCACGAAACCACATTCTGGATACTTGCCTCCGTCATTGAGATTAGGATTTTCTCTACCTAGGTATGTGACCATTGTATCTACAGGTAATAATTTTTCAAAGAAGTCTAAAGGCACAGGCCTGAAACTAAATGTATCTGCATCTATCCATACCACGTAATCGTAGTCCTTGCTGTTCCTCACGCCATTGACCACGCAAAACACTTTGTTTGAAAATCTTACGGCGGCCCATAGATATGATCCTTTATTCTTGTCTAAACCACCTTTTAGTTTCAATTCGGGAGGCCTTCTGACCCCTCCTGGTATTTCTTGTAGTTCTCCATTGGCCACAGGGTCGTCTTTATGTTTATTTTTAAATTTGAAAAGTTCTGGCTCTGCTGTATTGAGATCTACCCATCGTATCCTGTCAAATCTGCATTCTGGTTTTGGTTCTTCTGCGTATACAACAATATCAATTTCTTTTGGAAATTGTTCAGCCATTGATTCGATTCCTTTTTTACCGTATTGTTCCCAACTGCCCGGTTTGTATGATGTGATAACTTTGATTTTCATAATACTCCAGTATTTAATTTAGAATGTCATGTTGAATTTATTTGCCCATTCACGCATGATCCAAGCAGGTATGGCCGCCTTTGTGGTCTCATTTGATCGTACCACGATGTCTTTCAAACAATCATTTTGTGCGATTCTTTTTTGGTAATAGTCTTTTGCTATGGCCTGATCTTGTATCCAGCCTTTCACGGGTGCCGTCCACCCTGTCTTGTGTTTTTTCACGATCTCCGTGGGGAAAATATCTGCATAGGCTGTTTTACTCATTATCTTTGTGTCTGATTTGTCTCGTCCTATTTTTTCATCACTGGGTATGCTCAAAGCATATTGCATAAATTTTTTGGTTGCCAATGGAAAACGTCCTTCCATACTGAATGCCATACCGTAGGTGTCATTCCTGATAAAAAATTCTTCAGGTACCTGTGTGACACAATCCAAGGCCATATAACTGTTCACAGGATCTTGTGGATTGTATAGTTCTTGCGGTAAATTTTTTATCAAGTAGTCAGCTAGTTCTGTTCTTTTGAGTGGATTTTTTGTGACTGTGATTGGCCTTTTTATTCTATTCATCCATGCTTCCACAAGGCCCTGCCATGTGGTAACACCCTTTTGTCTCAGTTTCCAGTATTTGGGGTAGCCACCCAACACTTCATCACCCATGTCACCTGCCAGTGTGACCACTATGCCGTCATCTGATAACACCTTGTTGGTGTAGTAGTACATGACCATTGACGGATTGTACACAGGCTGTTCCATATAATAAATGCTGTCGTTCCAGAACTGTTTCAGCAGTTCGGGGGTCATTGTGACAACCTTGTGATTGAATTTGAATTTCGTCGCCAGTTGTAATGCTTTGTTGTGATCGTCGTTGTGATCATCCTCCCGCCATATCACGTTGGGTTCCATCTTGTTGGTGTAGGTGTTTGTGACATCGTGCAGTTGACTGTGTTCGTAGGCCACCATTCCACTATCTAACCCACCACTCAAGAATATGCCAATCTTTCTTCTACCAATACTGCACATCTTGACACTTTGTCTTGTGACATCTCTGAATTCTTCAGCATTAAAATGATGATTGTTGGTGGGCACAATTAGATTACGTTTCTTGTTTTTGATTTTCTTGTTGTGTAGATCGTACACTAATGTTTCACCACTTAATAATTTTTTGATGTTTGTGTAAAATGTGTTTGCTGTTACATTCACACCCACGTGTGCCATACAACTGAACGCTAGTGGGTCGATCACTCTGGACTGCGGGACATGGTCCAGCATTCCTTTTATCTCACTGCCAAATATCAATCCTTGTTTGATCTCAGCATAATACAAAGGTTTGATACCGGCATGGTCTCTACTGATCCATAGTTCATTGGCATCCACTTTGTAGTAGGCAAAGGCGTGCATGGAATCGATCTCGTCTAAGAAATTCAAACCGTACATGTCCAGACCCCAGGCCAACAATTCTGTGTCGCAACCTGTGATACCAGCGAAATCTGAATATTTTTCTTTAAGTTCGTAGTAGTTGAATATTTCGCCGTTGTATATCAGCCAATTGCCTGCGGGTGTTTTCCAGGGCTGTACTGACAATTTTGGATCACTCATGATACTCAGCAGGTTGTGTCCCAGTGTGAGTTTGTGGTCTGGATCCCACCATACCTTCTCACCGTCTGGTCCTCTGTGACTACAAGTGCGTATGTAGTTCTGTATCAGTGTGGGATTGTGATCGGTGATGCCGTATATGCCACACATTATAAACCCAACTTCTGTTTGAAACGTTTAAAAACCGTGCCGTCTCGGATTTCTTGTTCTGTCCATTGCTTGTATCCAAGATCATGCAACCACTGTGTTCTGTCAGGATATTCCGGTGTTTCGATGTTGTTGAGATCTTTATTGGCCACGTCCCAGCATATGGCAAGGTCACTGGTCACGAAAGTTGGAATGCCTCGCACACAACTGTCTATGCTGGCAGTACTGTTGTGTGTGACTACCGCATGACAATTAGATATGGCTTCTTGAAAGTTAAACCTGTAATATTTTTTTTCGTCGCCACTAAAAAACTTTTGTCCTATGATCACTTTACAATCTGTCGGAAATTCATTTATACGTTGTTCGATGTGTGCCATGTGGTTTGGATGCGGACGTATCAAAAAAGTTCTGTCAGTGGCCGGTCTTAATTTGTCATACACTCCTTTGAACCACTCAATGGGATCTAACTCATTCATGCTCCAGTTGTCCTTGGGTTGCAATACAAACAGTATTGGATCTTGTTGATTAGATTTTCTCCACGGCTCACACTTCACGTTCCATAATTTTTTCATCATCTCCCAACGGTCGCTGGGAGAATTATCACTTAGAAAGTCGCCGTTGTTCATTGGAGAATATAAACTCACACGCCAGTGGTGTTTAGGGTGTGTGATTGTGTTACCAAAACTTGACAGTATACCTCCATCAAAGGTTATAATGTATATGCCTTTCTTCTTGGCACGTTCAACAAGATCTCTTCTGCGTCCTTTGGTATGGTGCATTTGATTTGATCCACCATAACCAAACATACAACCTATCTTGGTTGTAGGATCCATTTCGTTCGCTGTCCAGTCGCCTGTCTTGTGTTCATTGACCATTATGGGATTGTCACCACAAGCACGTATGCCCTCTGCCATGTGTTGCAACAGTTCCCAACTGGCGCCACGCCTTCTATCTTTTACTGTTCTCCTAAATATCTCAACGTCCATCTAGTATACTTAACGCCCATCCGTTACGAAACTCTTCCTGAGTGAATTGTCCATATGCGAGACTGTGAAACACGGGTTCTCGTTCGCCATATAGTGGGGTTTCTATTTTTGTAAAATCTGATTCACATATTGGTGCACACGGATTCTCAAAGTTACTGAAACAGGGCACACCGTTGTGTAGTGCTTTGATTGTTATGGAACTGTTGAATGTTACCACAGCGTGGACCTTGTCCCATTCGAACGGTTTCTCTGGTTGTTTGTTTTCACTGGGTCCAGGTTGCATTCTGCCCTGATCATCTAAGAAACTTTTTGGATTATATGGTTTTTCTCTGACAATGATTTCTCTCCCTGTGTTGGCTTTCAGAATTGTCATGGTTTCTTCCAACCAGTTTGATGCTGAAAAATGTAGGGCCATGCTGTGGCTAGGAGGTACAACCAAAACATACCTACCACTTTTATGATAAGGTATGACGGGATCGCCTTTGTAATATTTCTTGTATCTGTCGTCTGGTTTGTGTTCATGCTTGGTTTTTACGTGCTCGTTCTTCACACACCTCATCCAGTAAGGTGTCGCCCTACTTTCTCCCCAGTATGGTCGATCTATGTAATAGAAATCTTTTTTATTTTGTTTGGCCCAGTTATAGACCATGTTCATGCCCCGCAACACTCCCATGAAAGCGACCTTTGTACAGTTGGCATTCATTGCTTCCTGATAGTTCACTATCCTACCGCCGGTACCTCTGGCCATGGATTCTATGTATTTTTCGGTGTTGGATCGCTCTGTTCGTACACAATAAAACATAATCGTAAATAGTTATCGATGAGAAACTTGGTTATTCAATATTATATAGATGTTCGCAAGTATTCGCAACCGGGTTTTAATAACCTCGGGCCGAGCCCGATGGAAGAGTACAGCAGGCACAGTTTCCAAAAATATTGTGAAAAATTTGGATTAGATTATCTGAGAATTACCAAACCAAAACTGAACTTCAAACACCCCACCTGGGAAAGATTTGATCTTTGGACCGATAGGAGCTGGTGGGACAAATATGATCAGATAATGTACGTTGACAGCGACGTGATCGCTTTTGAACATGCTCCAGACATTTTCAAGGCATATCCAACGATTGATAATCACCTCAAGACTGTGTACTATCCTAAGTTTAGAGATGCCGGTCCAGAAGGTGCCAAATACAATCAACGAGTGAATCCATTGGCAGAACAATACTCGGGTAAAACTATATCTAGTAGATTTGTGCAACCTGGCGTGATGATTTTGAATAAACTTAATACCGAATTCATGTTACCCTGGATAAGCAAATACAAAGATATCACAGACGACAGGATAGATGACGGAATGTTTCTGAACCATTGTATTGTGGAAAGCCAAGTGCCTCTGTTGGACATGGATCGTAGGTTCAATCACAAAAACAATGGTGAAAGATATAACTACGATAAGGTCAATTTTCTGCACTGTGCGGGTGGCAAGAAACACAAGAAGCATGTAAAAATCTGGCCAAAGTTGGCAAAACTGTTTCCTGAAGTTAAAGTTGACCTTTCCACACTCCTAGATTAGTTCAGTATTTTGATCAATTCTGTGATATCAATTTTAAGATCGACCATGTCCTTGATCTTCTTATTTTTAGATTTTGCTTCGTTAAGTTTTATGGCGTCGCACAGTATAATTTGATGTTCCAGCCCTAGCTGTTTAGACAAGGTCGGATAAACTTTTTTCCCCAGAAATGCTCGATGAGTCAGTTCATAGACTTTTGTTTTTGGTTCACACCACAACAGATTGGTCAGACCCGCACCATGGGGTGCCACTATGTGCGACGCCTCGGCGAAAATTCTCACTTGCTCCTCGATTGACAAGTTATCCAACGTTATTGTTTCCCAACCCTGTAACGCCATCAATAATTCGTTTTGATTTACGATGTTTCTATTTTTGGCATCCTCGCGGGAGATAAAGATTTTCTTTTTTATTCCAGGTGTAATTTTCAGTATGTTCCTCATGGACCGTAGCCATGGCGCGAGGTGCGGTGTGGTGATCCCATCGTTATGATTACTGAGACTGGGAACGATCAGATGTTTGAATTGCCAGGTCTCGTCTTTGGGTATAACCATGTATTTGAGTTCAGAGAAGAACTCTTTAGCCACTCTATCAAAATATTTGCTGGGGTTTGACAGTATGAATACGTATTTGGCGAAGTTGGTGGACCATCTCTTTTCGATCAGTCTGAACTTGGAGATTACATCAATCCATATGTGCCATGGGTTCTCCGCACTGTCCTCGTCTATGGGCAACCACACATAGGTGTAAGTCTCGTTGAACTGTTTGGCCACGGAAGGTAGATCGATCTCTATGTGGTCTCCCCATTTCTTCCACAATCCGTGTGTTTTGTTTGGTTTGTTTCTACTCTTATGTGTTAGATTCCACACATGGTTGGTTATTAAATGGTCCTCGTTGGTTATCAACAACGGACAACTATGTGTCTTGCAATCAAAAAATTCTGCCATGAACGTGGGTAACGATTTGAAGTTTGGGTCTACATCTTTGTGGTAATTGACTGTATACTCGTATCCACTATCGATCATGGAAAATCTATCCAGGAAATATTTTATAGAATCGATATTCTTAACCGTTGGCATACGAATAATTATACTGTAAAATAGAATATGATGCGATTATTTTCCAATGGATGTAGTTTTTTAGGACCCCGACCGAAGGATGGTGTAGACACGTTTACAACCAAGTTGTTGGCGGAAATGTACGGCATGGAGTTGTATAACCTAGCCATGGGAGGTAGGGGCAATGATCGTATCAGTTTTACAACGAAATTATGGTTTCAACAAAACACACGGCAAGATATTTTTGTAGTGATAGGATGGTCAAGCACACACAGACACGACTATCTTACCAATGATGGATGGAAGAAGGGCAGGATACCAAATATGGAATCTACATGGAGGACCTGGAAAACAGCAGACAATCTAAAATTTATATCAGGACAGCCTGGGTGGGACATCGATCAACAGGGAGAGATGAGATTTATAGATCATGTTTTGGACTTACAAAATTTTTTCAAGTTAAAGGAAATACCTTATGTGATGTATAACAGCCTCCCTAATACAATAACATCAAACAATAAGGATTTACGAACAATGAGAAACTCGATAAACAAGGATCGATTTTTCAATTTTAATACCAGCCATTATGATTTCATCATGGAAAATAAACACATAGTCAGTCCAAACGACCCACATCCTTCCGCAGAAGGGCATAGACAATGGACAAATCAACTAAAGGATTTTATAGATGCTAACGATCTACGCACCATTCGGTAACAAGAACAGCAAGGCATGGGAGGTTTTCAACGGGATAGAGAAATCCTGGCCCGACCAGATTACGAAACTAGATAATTCTAAGGAAAAAGATCCTGTGAGCAACAGCATGTTCTGGGGATTCGTTGGCAACAATAGGGAAATGATCAAGAAACTAGAAGCACGTAATCACAACTACTGGTTCACAGACACTCCATACTTTGGAAGATTTGACAACAGTGACCTAAAGCCAGACAACCACTACTGGCGTATCTGCAAGAATTCCATACACGTTCCTTACATCAAGGACTGCAAGCCAGACAGGTTTGAAAAGTTCGGGATCAAGATAAAAGCGCCATCGTTCGCCGGCAAGTATGTGTTAGTGTGTCCCAGCTCGGCGGGGATAAACGCATACATAGACCAACCAAATTGGACCAATGACATAGTGGAACAGATCAAGAGATACACAGACAGACCCATCCGACTTCGACACAAGCCTAGGGGCAGGGGTACATCAGGACCAAGTGAGGCCAAGGTACCCCTATCTGAGGATCTCAAGGAGGCATGGTGTGTTGTGACCAGTTGCTCGATTGCCGCGGTAGAAGCCATGTGCGAAGGAATTCCGGTGTTCTGTCATGAGAAAAGTTTTGCGACAGACGTTGCGGGAACCGAGTTGTCGGATATAGAGAATCCCTACTACGGTGGCCCAGAACCATGGCTGTACAGTCTGGCCTATCAACAGTTTACTCCAGAAGAGTTTGAAAACGGAACAGCAGTTGAAATACTAATGGATAAAGGAATATTATAATGCCAAAATTAAAAAGTTATGATACAGATAGTTTTAGTTTTGCCATTGGTAGTAAAGTAATTAAATTCGCTAATGTCCGAGGACAGCCTACTTATATCAAAAATCGCATGGACAGGATAATGTCAAAGGAACCAGAAACAATCAAGTGGATCAACAGATTTGAGAAAGACAGTGTGTTCTTTGATGTGGGTGCCAACATTGGCATTTACACTCTTTACAGTGCTGTGGTGAAACAGAATCGCGTGTATGCTTTTGAACCTCACTCAGCCAGTTACAAAAATTTATTGGACAGTATACATTTGAACCAATTGGAGAACTGTAATGCCTACTGTGTGGCATTGAGCAATCAAATTAATCTATCAACTATTGATATAAAAAATATGCACGAAGGAGTTGCTGACAATCATGTGGGAGAAAGAGGCACGTACTACCACGGTTGTACAGAAATGCATTTGGATTTTCTAGTGAGTAAGAATATTTTACCGCAACCTGATTACATCAAAATTGATGTGGATGGTTTTGAGGATCGTGTGTTGAAGGGTGCCTGGTCAACCATACAAAAATGTAAAAGTGTGCTGGTTGAAATTGATCACAAACATCAACACATGGTGCAAAAAATATTGGATCTGGGTCTCACATTAGAATCTCAACACAAACGCAACGAAGAAGAAAACAATTATATTTTTAACCAAAATGTCTAAAAACTTAATAGTACAATTTTTTGTGCCTGCCAAACAATACAAAGATCCCACGTACAATCAAATTGGTTTGAATGATGAACTGTTCAAGTACAGCAAAATATCAGTTGAAGCATACGCCAAACGTATTGGATGTGATTACAAACTGGTGACAGAAGCAAAAATAAATTTTATCCATCCAACCTTTGAACGTATGGATTTGTTTTTTAACAGCAGTTGGTGGCAAGAATATGATCAAATCCTATACCTTGACACAGATGTTGTGGTATGGCCAGACGCACCCAATGTGTTTGAGCAGTACCCCAATTTGAAAAGTTTCAAACCAGTACAAGACAGGATTGCCAAAAAGAACAGTTTGGAATATCATACAAAGAGAGCCAAAGGCACTTGTCTGGAAAAATTTGATGCCGAATTGTTACAGAGCAAAAGATTTAATGCTGGCGTGTTTATGCTTACACAACAAAGTGCTCATAGGATGAAACCGTTTTTGGATTACAAAAATTTAACAGGCGATGACAACGAAATGTTGATTTATGCTATGCTCCAATCAGGAGTAGATGTTGAACAGTTGGATTGGCGTTACAATAAAAAGAACGGTACAAGTTGTTACTTTGGACACGCCAGTGGTTATCAAAAATTCAAACCCAACTACGATATGTTACGCATTGCCAAGGAAAAGTTTGATGCCACTTTATAGACACCAAGACAAAACACTACTGCACATACACGTGCCCAAAACAGGTGGCACAACCATAATGAATGATTTGGAAGACAGAGGTGTGGCAGTTTCCTATATCACAAAAGCATCAAAGCCAGAATACGGCAATGTCCCACCACAACATATGACTTTGGAATACACAATGAAATATTTCGATTTAGATCAAACAAAATCTTTTGCTGTGATCAGGCATCCGTGGCATCGCACTGTGAGTGAGTACGTGTGGCGTAAAAGATCTAATGAATTTGATGGTCTAAACAGTTGGATCAATGATACCCTTGCCAATATTGATCACACACAGTATCAAAACCATTTACTGCCTCAAACAGAATTTGTTGATAGGGCACGTACCAAATTGTTTAGATATGATGAATGGAACAGTATTTGTAAATGGGTTGGCAAAGAATTAAATGTTAAAAATTTTACAACAAAATATTGGAAACAAAAAAGATTAGACTATACTCTTCCTAGTTTTGATTTTCTTGATATCAACACAAAAAAATTATGGAAAAGTATGTATAGTGAAGATCTAGATCTGTACAATCAACTGTAAAAGCATTTTTTTTCTCGGTACTTCATTACGAAAAGATTAAATGTAATTCTGTTAGTGTTTTGATTGCTTTCGTAACTGTGCCAAGTTTTGTTTTGCTGTCCACAAAATATAAAAGTTGAATTTGGTATCCATTCTGCTTCTTTTTTAAATGCTTCTTCGTTTTGTGCTGAATACATTTTTGTACCTATATTGTTATCTGGTGAAATATAAGTCACACTACTCCAAGTCTTTTCCAATCCTTCTTGATGAATGTAGAACTTGTAAGGCAAAGGAGGGGTAATGCTGATGTGAGCATTTATCCCCAATTTGGGATATTTTCTATACTCAGGATAGACATTGTGTAGATGTTTTACATTATCCAATAGATGTTGGCAGATGTCTAATGTTTCGTCATAGAAATCTATACCATAATTATTGAATTCGTATGGAAAAATATGTAACAGTCGATCGGTTCTTTCTGATAATTTTTCCTTACACTGTCTTCTTAGTTTAGCAAAAACTTCAGGATCAAATGTGTTGTGAATAAGTTGATGCGGCCATGGATCAAATTGTATTTGAGTCTCTAAACATTTTTTTAGGAATCTTTGTCCCACATTCATTTGAATTTTCCCAAGATTTTATGGTATATATCTTTCTTTAGATCTAGTTGTACTAATGGTCGTCGTATGTATTCATCATTTTTTTCTAGTATTTTTATATCCTTACATTCTGTCATTAAAAATGTGTTCTGAAAATAGGTTAGCCGCTTTCCGCATAATTCGATATCTTCTCCCGCGCTCCTATCATTCCTCTCTTTGAAAAACCAGAGACATATGATTTCCTTGTCCTTGTTGATGTCTCTAAGATCATCGCAAAACTGGAAACCAGTTTTGTATTTTTCGTCAAAATCTTTCCATACTTGGTGTGAAAAGTTGTTTTGGTTTTCATATAGTTTGTCGTATTCCTTGATATCAAAAATTGTAGAAGAATAGATGTGTTCTACAGGTTCTTTGAAGTAGTGTTGCGGTTTTAACTTTTCCCAATTCATTATGCCGAGAACAGGTTGATTACTTCTTTCTTCCAGTCGTCAGCATACTCACAGTCTCTATATCCATCGAACCATGGTCCGCCCTCGGTGTAGTGCAATATCTTTGGGGAACCATCTTTGGGTTCCTTGTACCAACCCACTAACCAGTTGTAAGTGTGTGGTAATGATCCTATCTCAGAATCCTCCAACCACGAGAACCTGTGTAGGAATTTTGGTGTCTGCTTGTTCAGGAATTCGGGTGTCAGTATCTTGTTCTTCTCATGGGCACAGTTCCATAGTACCATACTACTCCAGTTCTTCCTGGGATATGATGTCTGTATCTGTCCGTCCATCTTGATGGATCCATCTTCTGGTGTGTAATCGTGCTGTACGCATACAACTGCCTTGGAATCATCACAGTACTGTTCCAGTTCCTTCGCAGGCACTTTCCAAACGAAATCGCAATCACAGAACACCGCCCATCCTTTGAAATCATTTAGATAAGGTACGAAAAATCTAGTGAACGTGAATTCAGTTGATGCCAGTTTGTCCACGTCTCTGGTGTAGATGCCTTGTTGTCGCATCTCGTTCTGTTTTAATGGATGTACTTCTGCGTTAGGATCCCTACGCTTGATCGAGTGCTCACACACTTGGTATGCTATGTCCTCCCTGCTGTCCCAACCTACGTAAACTTTCATCATCTTCCTGACAGTAATTTGTGTATTTCCTGCCAATTATTTACACGTATGACGTCCGGGTGTTCGAAGTCTCTGTTGTATGGGTGGTCTATTAATATAGGCTTTAAACCGTATTTGAGCCCGGCTACAGCGTTGTTTGGCTTGTCCTCGACCCAATACAGCCCAGTATCGTGGAATTCGGATAATGCTGAATCTTTGTCAGCGCCCGTGCCCAGTATGTGGTAATTTGTGAACACGTGCTCCCCAAATAGTTCTCCCAGTCTCCTCTTACGCAACTGCTGTGCTGGTATGTCTGATGTCTGTGATGTTATGGGTATGAAGGTCCATCCCTCCGCGGACAACAACTTGACCCAGGTCTGTGATTCCAACATGGGCCTCTGTGTACCCATCCAGGCGCTCCTGTTGAACTCTCGTATAAGTTTTCTAATCTCATTTTTGGTAACTCCAAACCTTTCCGCCATCTCATATGTGTTCTGTTTGTTGGGCAGTAGTTTGTGTGGATAGTATCGATTGCCGTGCTCGTCAAAATATGATTTCTGTAACACCCATTTGGTGAAATGGTGTTCCCATTCTAGCAACACACCGTCTACATCTGTTAGTATTATTCTGTTATTTGATGTCGGCATCTTCCATTCCTGCTACCCTCAGTTTCACAATGTTGGTTATCTGCCATTGTTTCTGATCCAGTCCTTTGGTGATGCCCAGCCATTGGTTTCTCAGCAGT
>Ga0208019_1000658_pt1 | contig 18730 bp, 28 predicted proteins | sample CB_VirMetaG_5_FD_184540 | JGI IMG/M metagenome (GOLD analysis project Ga0208019, IMG submission 184540) | Freshwater to marine saline gradient viral communities from Chesapeake Bay - CB_1508_1D Viral MetaG (SPAdes) (version 4) | ecosystem: Environmental > Aquatic > Marine > Coastal | place: USA...
TTTTGACACATTGATTACTTCACGTGCGCCTGTAGAGAACAACATTTATACAGTAAACATTGATGAAGCAGCACTAGACAAATACGGACAGTATCCGTTCCCTCGCAACATCTACGGCGACATTATAAAAGAAATTTATGATCGTGGTGCTGGAATCGTTGTATGGAATATCATGATGCCAGAAGTGGATCGTTTTGGCGGTGACGAGGAATTAGCAAAAGTAATGGCTGAATACCCTGTTATCTTAGCAAGTCGACCGGCCACAGCAAACAAAAACACGCCCATGCAGCCAGCATCAAACACAGTGAATGCACAGTATGTGGATCAGTTATTTCCTTATCCAGGCATCATTTCTAACATTCCAGAACTAGAGCAAGCAGCAGTGGGTTCTGGTATTGTTAGCACTGAACCAGAAATCGATGGTGTTAACAGACGTTTGCCGGCACTAGCAGCAGTGGGCGAATTAGTTTATCCTGGTATTGCACTGGAAACACTTCGTGTTATTGCAGGGCAACCCAGTTTTGATGTTAAACTAGCACCAAACGGTATTGACAAATTCAGAGTACGTGGCCATGGACCTGTTGCCACAGACGAAATGGGACGTATTTGGATTGATTGGGCACAGCGTAGCAAACAGGTTAGCGTAACAGACATGCCTGCAGACTTTGGCGGTGCTGTTGTAATCGTAGATGTAACAGCAGCAGGCATTGCTAACCCTGTTCCTACAGCACTAGGAGCGAAATTCCCTGGAGAAATCCACGCAGCAATGTTGGGAACAATGTTTAACAAAACAAACATTCAACGTCCATACTGGGCGGATACATTTGAAATCCCGGCAGCATTTTTAGCAGGATTGTTGTTAATCCTTGTATCACGTTGGACTTGGGTTGGACTAGGGTTAACTGTTGTTGTAGGTGGTGCAATTGTGCCGGCTAGCATGTATATGTTCAACACAGAACTATTCTTACTAGATGCTACAGGACCACTTGCTATTATTATTCTAGTAGCACTACACACATATGGTATCAAGTTTGTGCGTGAGTTCTTAGAGAAGCAAGCAATTAAGAAACAGTTTGCTGGTTATTGCTCGCCAGAAGTTGTGCGCTTGCTACAAGAAAACCCAGACTTAATCAAGAAGGGCGTAAAGAAAGATGTGAGTGTTATGTTCTCAGACTTGCGTGGATTTACACCAATTGGCGAACACTTTGGGCACGATGTAAAAGGCTTGGGCGATTACATGAATGGTTACATGGATGCTATTACACAGCCTATTCTAAATCACAATGGTATGGTTATTAAGTATGTGGGCGATGCTAGCATGCACATTCAAGGTGCTCCACTAGAAGACGACAACCACGCATATAATATTGTTGAAACAGGCTTACAAATGCTAGACGCAGTTGACGCTTATACTAAGGAAGCAGAAGCACGCGGTTTACCGCCAGCAGCAATGGGTTTTGGTATTAACTCAGGCGAAGGTTTTATTGGAGAAATGGGCAGCACAGCACGCCACTCATACGATATCTTAGGTGACATGGTGAGCACAGCAGCACGTCTAGAGGCACGTTGTAAGGCATATGGTGTGTTATGTATTATAGGTGCGGAAACCTATAACAGAACCGCAGATGATTTCTTCTATCTATACCTAGATAACTTACAGCCAAAGGGTAAATCAACGCCAGACTTTATCTATACTGCATTGCGTATACCCGATGCAGGTGCCGCAGCAGAATACCTAATGGCTAAAGAAATGCACGACGAAATGCATGAATTGTATCGTAACAAGCAATTTAAGAAGGCTGCTATACTATGCGAAACTCTCAAAGACGAATTTGATGGACAAATGGCGAAGTATTATAAAATGTGGATTGAACGCTGCGAATTTATGCTTACACAGAAGTTACCAGATGATTGGACTGGGGCTTGGATCGCTAACGAAAAATAATTAAGGATGAAATGCGCCCTGAAAACAGTGGCGTATTTCGTGTCCTAATATTTCGTGCGATGTGTGTTTATTTGTGTAGATAACACAGGATTTACCATCAACTGATACGGTAGCACAAGCCTGCCATCCATCATATCTATAAGGCAACCCAACGCCTTCGCACGCTTTGGTAATATCACCTGCTGTAATCCAGGTAATAGTAATTGAATGCGAATCCGGTTTTTGAACAAACTGAACATCCTGTCCCGCAAAAGCAACCGGACTTAACAAAGACAATAACGCTAATTTTCTCATCTAAAATATTTATTTTTTAGGTAGAGGATTATTAACTGCTGCTTTTTCTGCTTGTCTATGTAGGTTACGTTCTTTTACTTTGGTTTGATCAAACTGCTTGCTCACTGATGTATACAAGTCTGTGATTTCTTCGACGTCTTTTGGATCTAAATTACCATGCTTGCCATAGTATTCTAATACCATGCTTAACTTGGTGTTAAGGCGAATCATGTCATTGTCCAACATGCGAATACGATCCACTAGCGCAATAAGTGTTTTCTTTGTGTCGCCAATGACCGGATCAATTTCGTCAGTTACCCACTTCCAAATAAAGTACACAAAGTATCCAAGACCCATTGCGGCAATAATGGGAAAGCCATATTGATTAATCGCATCTACGATTGGATTTGCTACTTCGTTCATTCCTTACACTTGCAGCCACCGCCGCCTCCGGTTGATTTAGGACCAGTGTCAAACAACTTGTCTGCTACTTTGTAAACAATTGCTTTTAAACCAAAAATAACTAGCACAAGAATACTAACTACTGTTTGGTACCATTCTGGTGCTTTTGCTAGATTTTCCCATGCCATTGCGATAGTAAATGTTGAATCCCACAATGGTACAAGAAAGTTAATGATAATTGGCAGCATGAACACAGCAACAATAAACTCGTCCTTCCAGGACTTGTCCATGCTTTCTTCACTCATAGCATGTTGTGCTTGAGCAACTTCTAAATAATCTTCAATATTGTTGTCATTAGCCATAGATAACTCCTGCTAAAAAGCCAACTATTAGGCCAGCAACAAATCCGGTTGCTAATAGTAATGTAAAATCACAGCACTCTCTATTCATCGTCCTAGCATGGTTCCAATGAAAATACCAAGCATGATACCCACAGTAAACCCAATCCCAGCATATGTTCTGCGCAATGGTGCTTCAAGTTTATTTTGTGCTTCCAAATAAGCAACCGTTGCCCGATGTTTAATCACGACGTGCATCCTCTTTGCCTTCATTAGCAGCAATACGATCCACGTTTGGGCGAACACCAACAATATGGCTTAGTAATGCGTCAATTTTGACAAGATCGTTGTTCATGGTTTGAACACGATTATCTAATGCGTGAATAATGCCTTTAACGCCATTGACATCGCCGGTTACGCCAGCGAGAATAAACTTAACTGTAAGTAATACAAAGTACCCTGCGGCCAAAGCACCTGCGATTGGAAAGCCAACTTCGCCAACTATTGCTAAAAAATCCATATAAACTCCCGTTATATGCTATGTTAACTTTATTTATGTGCGTAGATTAAAAAAGGTGCGGATAGGTTTTGGTGATTTGCGTTGCAACAAGAGGGTAACTTTGTTTTATATATGTGACAATTTCTGTAGATATTTCACGGTGTGTAGGCACACATTTTTTATCGTTTCTGTAAAATGCTTCGTTATAATATTTAAATAACGGACCGCCGGGCTCGGTAAAGAATTGTTCTTTTTGTATGTTTATTGCGTTATTTAAATTATCATGCAGCTCATTTAATAGAATTTTTTGGAACTTTTCGCTGAAGAAATGTTTTCTATTATATTCTGCGATTAATAATGCTTGGTCCATAAGCTGTCTAAACTCATAATCTCCTAAAGAATTTATTGATTTAATTAATTTAATGATATTTTCAAACCTTTCATCGTGGCCTAAAATAGTATCGTAAGATTCATCCCACAACCTGTTGAATGTTTTGAATCCGTATTGTTTAATGTAACTCAAACTATTTGGACTGGAAAATAATATAAACGGTTGCCCCATCACAATAGGTTTTAAAATTTTTTCGGTCAAATGTGTTTTTTTGGTATTAAAAATTGTTTCGGCTACTAGATGTATGTTAAAACGTTCGGTATCGTTCCAATCAATTACAGCACTTGAATCGCTTGAGTAATATGTACTAGATAACGGCCATTTCTGTTGTATTTCTTGGTCACAAACTTGAAAAATTTCGGGTTGGAATTCAAAATGTACATTTTCGTTTAAATTGGATAACCGTTTTAATAAAGCAACTCTATATGTTCGAGATCCTGTAGCATCCCGTGCGTAAAGACCAAACCGTTTTTTATTTTTTACATTTTGAATTTTATAGTATTTAAAGTTTCTAAACCAATCTTGCGAGATAATACCGTGCCACCAGTAATGAACGTCTAAGAAGCCTGCGTTGCGAAATAGGGAAATTTCTTCACTTTTTAACTCACTGTGACAAATGATCGGAGTGTATATTCTGCTTAGATTGTTTAGTATATTCTCTTGGTGCGTAAACAAATGGTGACTAGGATAATTGTAATGTTTATAGTTAAACGAATAGTAATCGAAGAAAAACGGTTCCTGGTCAAATTGAAATAATGCTCCTAAAGATTGTGGTCGTACATCGGCAGGTAGATTAGTACTAGGTCGCAAGGTACTTAAATCTCTACTGCCGTCTATTTGAAATTTATATACTAGATTATTACTTTCTTGAGGCCAACTGTAATGATGTATTAAATAGTCATAAAAGTTATTCACGGAGAACATATTTTGAAACCTACTATTGGATTTATTGGCCTTGGTAAATTGGGTCTAGATTGTGCCGAAGTTTTTGCCAAATACTACGAAGTATTTGGTTATGATATTTACCCACGCACAAGCGATACGGTAAAAGTTTGTGAAACAGTCGAAGAAACTGTAAACAACTCAAATTGGATTTTTATTGCAGTTCCAACCCCACATTCAATGTGTTATGATGGTTCAGTGCCAAGCGCACACATGGAACCAAAAGATTTTGGGTACGATGATGTTAAAAATGTACTTAAACAGATTAATGAATTTGCTGATGCTAGTAAAAACATTGTATTAATTTCAACAGTTTTGCCCGGCACAACACGTAGAGAATTTGATAGCCTGCTAGACAATCACACACTAATTTACAACCCATATTTAATTGCAATGGGTTCGGTAAAATGGGATATGGTAAATCCAGAAATGGTTATTATTGGCAGCAAAGACGGCAACGATTCACGTGTACAAGAATTAATTGAAATTTATAAACCTCTCATGGAAAACAATCCCCGCTACGAAACGGGCACATGGGAGGAAGCAGAAGGTATTAAGATTTTCTATAATACCTATATTAGTGCTAAGATTGGTATCGCTAATATGATTCAGGATTTTGCCATGAAGATTGGCAACATGAATGTAGATGTTGTAACTGAAGCACTTGCTAACGCTAAGATTCGTTTACAATCACCAAAATATATGAAGGCAGGCATGGGAGACGCAGGTGCATGCCATCCACGTGATAACATTGCGCTACGTTGGTTAGCACAGGAATACGACTTAGGTTATGATATGTTCTCAACTATCATGGGTGCCCGCGAGATTCAAGCAAAGAATATGGCTAACTTTTTGGTAGCACAAGCCGAATCGGAAGGTATTGATAAAATTTGTATTCACGGAAAGGCGTACAAGCCTAATGTTGAATATACAATCGGTTCATATTCAACACTAGTCGGGCATTACGTAGCAGCAGCAGGCTTGCCGGTTGTTTACTTAGACCCACTTGCCGATAATAAAGCAGACGTAGTAGATACACTAGACGAACCAGTTGTAATGCTACTGGCACATAATCGCAAAGTAACATATGGTTATGTCACAGAATTTTCCAACGATGATTTAACTGACGGATTCTACACACAAATTCCAGCAGGGTCGGTAATTGTTGACCCTTGGAGAGAAATGGATACTAATAACGAGGACTACAAAGTAGTACACTATGGCAATACCAGAAATCAGTAAAGGATATATGTGGATTGCGGGCCATGTTGATCCATGGTGGGATAAAATGCACCGCGGATTAGACTATCATCGCGAACCATTTAATAATCCGGCAGATACAGAACACTGGCGCAAAATGGGATTTACACATGAACATTTTACCGGCGAAATGTATGACATGAAGAATCCAGAACCGCCTTGGATGAATATGAAAAAATTCCAAGAAGTGTTTAATTTTGAGCATCTATCTTGGAGTTTTTATAAAATGACACCAGGTGTAATTTTACCAGAGCATGTAGATACATTTAATAGATTTAAGAAGATTCATAATACAAAAGGCAAAACCATTGTTCGTGCGTTAGTAATGATGGAAGATTGGCAGCAAGGGCATTATTTAGACATGGCTGGCAAAGCAATTACAAATTGGAAAGCTGGCGATTACGCTATTTGGACTGAGAAATGCCCTCATACTGCGGCTAATATTGGCAGCACTGATCGTTATACATTACAATTAACCGGATTAGTTACACTATGAAGATTCACTCCTGCAACGAATGGGATCCTTTAAAAACTATTGTTGTTGGTACCGCTAACAACGCTAACTGGCCCGGACACGATCCTGTGTTTGCAAAAGAAATGCAGGATGCGCCGTGGAAGGAAACACCTGCACCAAATGGCCCAGTTGAACAATGGATTATCGACGAAGCCAACGAGGATTTACAGGGGTTAGCAGATATTTTAACACAAGCCGGCGCAGAAGTTGTTAGACCCGCTGATATGCCGTTTACGGAACTTGGCGGCATGTATAACTATTGTCCACGAGATCGTTGGCTAGTTGCAGGCGATACTGTTGTTGATCCCGTAATGATGTATCCAGCACGTGACATGGAGCGCGAAGCATACACAGATATTATTCCTGGTTGTATGCCTTGCCGGTTACGAATGCCTCGAGGCAGAGGTATGGTACTAGATGCTGCTAACATTAGTAGACTAGGCGATACCTGGTTAATGCTAGAATCTGCATCCGGCAATCGTGCTGCATATGATTGGCTAACTGTGCAATTCCCAGAAATCAATATTGAACTTGTAAATTTCTATGCCGGTGTACACATTGACAGCACTATCTCTCCAGTGCGCGAAGGTCTTGCTATTGTTAACGGACATCGTGTAGCACGCGACGGATTGCCAGCAGCACTAAAAGATTGGGATATTATCTGGGTTGATGATTGTGTTCCGCAATCATTCCACAGTTACCCCTATGCAAGCAAATGGATTGCAATAAATACATTAAGTATTGACCCTAACACAATCGTTGTAGATGCTGCACAAACAGATTTACATAAAGAACTTGAACGTCGTGGGGTTACAGTTGTTCCGCATACGCTGCGCCATAGTAGAACACTAGGTGGTGGATTTCATTGCGTAACACTAGATTTATGGAGAGACCATGCTTAATACAGCAGAACTAGAAAAATTAGTTCGCGATCAAGTTGCTACATCAGTAAACAATGAAATCATTGGGCTTTTAGACAGTGCTGATTGGCTAAACACCGTTGAAGAATCAATCGTTGATTATGCACAACAACGTGTGGTTGCAAAATTCAGCAACGACGAATCCATGGCTCAGATACTCGCAACCGTTGAAAGTTCTGTTAAAACATTGTTTGAAAACGGGTCAATCGCAAATATTAAAGATTTAGTCAGCGAAGATGATATCCAATCGGTTATTAACAGTGAATTAAACAATTCCATTGGCTTGTATATAGAAAAATTGTTTGATGATAAAGAATGGATTGCTAATGTTAGAAACCATGCAGTTGCTCATCTATTACGCGGCTTAGAAAAAGAACTAAGATCAATTAATGTTAATCAAACTGTTTTAGAATCTATTGAAAAATTATTCAAAGAGCATGCCAAAACTATAGAATTTAACGGCATTGATGATCGATCAAGTGTAACTGAATTAACGGTAATGAATGGTGCTGTAATTGTTGAACACGATTTTGTTGCCACTAATATCCAAGCAGTTGAATCTATTGCTACCGAAACACTTGCGGTTCGCGGTGATTTGGTTGTTAAAGGCAACGTTAATACCGATGGTCGCGCCTGGGATAATTTAAAAACAGCAATTGAGCAACGAGTCACAGCAAATTTTGAAAACACATCAAAAGATCAACTAGTAGATAGCGTTCTTGATCGTGCTAAAAACAGCGGAATTAGTTTTGATCAAGTTAAAATTGATGGCAAATTGCTAGTAGCAGATAACACATTAAGTAGTGCAATTACTTCAAGTTCTTTGCAGACGATAGGCGCACTTAAAGAACTAACCGTGTTAGGAGAGGCAGATTTTAATAATACAGCGTTTGTTGCTAATAAGCGTCTAGGTGTTAACACACGTGAGCCAAGCAGTGCTCTAAGTGTATGGGATGAAGAAGTTGAAATTGCAGCAGGCAAACGCAAAGAACGTACAGGATTTATTGGCACTAACCGTAAACAACATTTGGAAATTGGTGTAAATGGCAAAGGTGATATCACAATTAAAGACGACGGGTTAGTTGTAATTAATCAATTGCAAGTAGGCAAACAACGTATCAGCCACGGCACAGAAGTTCCGGGCTATTCTGGCAGCAAAGGCGATATAGTATTTAATATCAACGTTTCTCCCAAAAACCCCGTGTTTGCTTGGATGTGTGTCGGTGGGTTCAACTGGGTGGCCCTCGCTGCGAGCATTTCTTAATGAATGTTTGCTGGGTGTTATCGCAGGATATACCCGAAGGCTTTGTAAAGCATGAAGTTCTTACAAGCGTAGGGCCTATTTGGGGACCACTATCTAAATGGCGAGAATATCAATCAGACAATACTGTTTGTTATGATTTGCGCGAAGCCAAGCAAATGATTAATCGTGCGTTTCACGCAGTCACACACTTTTATGTACCCAAGGATCAATATATTGATCTAGGTCGTCCAGTGGGCGTGCGTTTGTTTGAAGGCGAATTTAAAGATAATGCAGTTGCTAACAAAGAAGATATTATTCTAATGAACCTGGTATCTTCATTAAACGATATTGTGTTGATGTTAGGGTTTGATTTAACTCCAGTTAACAAAGACCTAGATCCAGTTGAACAACGGTTTGAAAAAGCCTACAGACATAACATTAAAACTATTATTAAAGATAATCCTAATACACAATTTGTTCTTGTAAATTACGAAAACGAACTTGCAGAAAACTTTGAAGGGTTAGAAAATTTAACTATTGACACAGTTGAATCTGTGGTTGATTTACTCATATAAAAAGCGGGCACTTGGCCCGCTTTGGTCTTTTAAAATAATTTTTAAAAATTACTTCTTGGGCGCAGCTTTCTTCTTGGGCGCAGCTTTCTTCTTAGCAACTGCTTTCTTCTTTGGCTGTGCTTTCTTGACAGCAGCCTTAGCAGCAGTCTTCTTTGCAGCAGTCTTTGCTTTAGTAGCAGCTACCTTAGCATCGTTAGCAGTTACCTTGCCGTCGCCGTCTACATCTGCTACCTTAGTTACAGCAGCGGTTGCTTTAGCAGCAACTTCTTCGACCTTGGCCTTAGCTTCTGTGCCAAGCACCTTAAGATCAGCGGCATCTACTTTGCCGTCATTGTTGAGGTCCAGGCCAGTGCCCTTTTCACGAACAATTGAGTAAACCAAATATGCTGCGATAACCACAGCAACAATAATAATAATTTCCATTTTTTCGTCTCCGTTAATTAACGTATCAGTATTTATATTATATACGCATATTAAAAAATATTCAAAAATATCTTGGCTCTAGCAAATTTTTGATAAATTTATTAAAAGATAGATAATTTTATATGGTTAAAAGAGAATTACTTCGCTCGATGAACAAACCTATACCCGCCGAATCGGTATATTGGCGAAATATGTACATTCCTAGCCGTAGTAAAATTCTAAGAACCTATGATATTCTAAATACACTTGTTTTTAAAGATAGTCTGACACCTTGTAAAATTGCAACAAAAACTCCATTTAATGCATGGGCATTTGCTTACCAAATGCCAAAACATCGTACTGAAATTTGGCTTAATGGTCGGTTCCCATGTGAACAATTTTTTATTGCAGTTCTAGGACATGAAATGGTACATCAATGGCAATGGGATGTTAGTTCAAAACGTCGTTGGAAACAAGGCAAAGAACCAAAAACAGATCACGATGACACATTTTATCAGTGGCAAGATGCGTTTGACCAGTATGATATTCATTTTGGAAAACATATTCCTCATTATTACGAATGAGCTGGATTGCAAAACCAAACCCTGTTATGGCGCATTGCTATAACTGTAAGCATTTAGAATTCACAGAACAATGGCAGGTGTGCTATCCTTGGGAAGTTGGTCTAGGACATGCTAGTCATTCCCAAGGAGCATTTTTAAAATGGCCTGGTAATGCAGCATGTGGTATCCATGCCGACATTACTGTAAATGCGTTAAATTGCATGGATTTTGAACACAAGTCTGGATTTAACCACTGGAGTTTGCACCAAAAGTATAGACATTGATTGTCAATACATATATAATACTATGTTTGCAATAGGTGATATGTTTATGGATCAAGATCCGCCAAAAAAACCTGACATGGAACGAGATATCAGACGTTCCTTTCATATTTGCGACAAGATAGAACAAAATCCTGATTACGCACAAAAGATGTACGCTGCTTTATGCAATACAAAATGGGCAAAACAAGATGTATTTGAACGACTCAAAGGAACGACCTGGAGTTGCAGTTGGCGTTATGCAGGTGAGATGGTCGCTAACATAGGATGTAGGAACGAAAGCTACATGGATTTTTATTGCTCAGGCGGTGAATCACATGTTGACGATGAAATACGAGAAGATTTACGATCCATAGGCTGGATCTGTTTAGACGAACCATCATTGCCACTATTTTAAAAGAAATTTATACAAACAAGGAGAACACAATGCCACATTTAGTACCAATTGTAGTAGAAAACACCAGCAAAGGCGAACGCAGTTACGACATTTATAGTCGATTGCTCAAAGACCGAATTATAATGCTGGATACAGGAGTTGACCCGCATTCAGCAAGTCTAATCGTAGCACAACTGCTATTTTTAGAATCAGAAGATCCAGACAAGGATATTAACTTTTACATTAATAGTCCGGGCGGATCAGTAACAGCAGGTTTATCAATCTATGATACCATGCAGTACATTAAATGCGATGTGCGTACTATTGTAATGGGTCAAGCAGCTTCAATGGGCAGTTTCCTTGCACAAGCAGGAACTCCAGGCAAGCGCATTGTGTTGCCAGAATCACGCACAATGATTCACCGTGTAAGTTCAGAAACTACGGGTACTTCAGGATCAGTTCACGTACAAGAATTAGAATTTGAGGATATCAAACGAAGCGTAGAAGAAGCTCGGCGGTTGAACGAGCGCCTTGTTGCATTATATGTAAAACATAACAGTAAGAACAAGGGATACGACGAACTTTATGAAACCATGAAGTTTGATACTTTTTTAACCGCACAAGATGCTGTAGATTTTGGTCTAGCCGATGAAGTAGCAGAGCCGAGAAAATAAATGTCCTTTGAAAAGACCTTCTGTCCTAGTCCATGGTTTCATATGAGAATTAATAATACGGGACACTATGAATTTTGTCGTTGGGCAGTAAAAACCAAGCAAAGAAACGAACAGCCATGTATTGATGACATTAACCCGGAAGATTTTTTTAAGAAGAATATGTCTAAAATTCGGCTGGATATGTTAAACGGTATCGAAATTGACGGATGCTCTGAATGTAAACTAGTTGATAAACATCAAAAGGTTTCTGGAAGACAACGCCAATTGTTAAAAATAGGTGTAATTCCAGGAAACTTTGAAAAGAGTCTACTAAGCAGTGAATGGATTACAAAATTTAAAGAATCATTAAATGATGGAAGCACAGACTTGATGCCAGTTGATTGGCAAATTGACCTAGGAAATTTTTGCAATTCGTCTTGCATTTTTTGTAACCCAGTGTCTAGTTCAAAGATTGCTACCGAATGGAAAAAAATAGGAATAATTGACACTTTGCCAGAAAATTCCTGGTGCAATAACAATGAACATCTAACTAAGTTTATAGACCTTTTGGTAAGAACACCAAAATTAAAGTATTTGCATTTCATTGGAGGAGAGACATTAATTACACCAGCTTTTAGGAAAATTTTAGAAGAATTAGTAGAAAAAAAACAAACAAATCTAACAATTGGATTTACTACTAACTTAACAGTGTGGGATGATTATATTATCGATTTAATGTCAAAATTTGAAAGCGTTAATGTTGGTTTAAGTGTTGAAACATTGCATTCTGTGAATGATTATGTACGATATCCATCAAAAATTCAGCAAGTTTGCGAAATTATGGATAAATGGGTCGGTGTATCAAAAAAGTTTAACTGGTTAGCTCAAATAAGAATTACTCCAACAGTATTTACGGTGGCTTATTTAGATAGCGTATACGATTATGCGTTGAAAAATAATTTATCTGTTGAAAGTTGTAATTTTATCAATGAACCAGCTTATATGCGTCCTTCCTTGTTACCCCCAGAATTGCGTAAAATTGCGATTGATCGATTACAAAATTGGGTGAATAAGAATAATGATATCAAGACAAATTCAGTAATAGTTAATACTAGAAATCCAAGTTCATGTAGGACACAGCTAATGCAAGATGCTATAAGCTATATTAAATATTTAACAAACGAAGATTACGAAATCGAACGATTGCCGGAACTAATTACATTCCTTAAAAAAATTGAACAAAGTAGAAAAAACAAAATTTTAAATTACATACCAGAATATGAAGAATTTTTACGATCTGCAGGGTATTAGTACAAATATCGATTTTGTACTAGAGTTAGAAGTTGTTAAAGACAATGGAGAACCCACAGTTGAAATCTTTTTAAACGAAACTAAACTCTACGGAAAGTATCCACTAACCGGATTCCGTAAAATTTATACCAGGTTAAAATTAATGGATTCTATTAAACTAGAAATATTAATGAGCGATAAACAGTATAATGTGAAAAAAGAAACCGCAATTATTATCAAGAGTTTAAAGATCGGCGGTATTGAACTTATTCCAGCATACAATCATCTAGTTGATTATCAAAACGATCATAACATAAGCACCACAACAAATTATCTTGGATTTAATGGAACATGGACGTTATATATCGATCGTCCATTTTATCAATGGTACCATCAAGTTTCTGGGCAAGGTTGGCTTTTAAGTCCTTGATATCTAAATCTATAAAATTTTTAACAAGAATTTACAAAAAACAGTTGACAATAATAGAACATGTGTGTATAATACGCACTTGTGTTTAACGCACAAATTGCAACTTTAATTTTTAACCTTACAAATAAGGAACTTAAATATGACATTTACTTCAATCTCAACTTCACAGAACCGTTTCCTCCACGACTATCTGCGTGGTACCGGTCGTTCACTTACCGCAGCACAGGCTCGTGCTAACTATGGTATTAAGAACATTCGTGCACGCATGACCGAACTGCGCAAGAAGGGTTTGGTTGTACGCACCGAAGTTGTCAATGCACACGGTCGTGTTGCATATTCAATTTCAGCTCGCGACATCGTGGGCTCACGTGCTAAGGCATCGGTTTAATTTGCACTTTAATTTTCACCTCTTAAAGTGATTTAGACCAACTACAAAAGGGCTCCGCAATGGAGCCCTTTTCTTTTGCAAGTTTAGGAGCTAAACATGGAATTTTCTCTTACCTGGGCGGACTTATTGAGTATTTTTGCGGGTTACATTGCTGTGCGCTGGCTGATGAAATCAGTTAAAGTACAGGTAGTGTACAAGTATGGTGCAGATGATATCAAGGAAATCGAAGAAGAAATCCTTGACGCAGTAGATGCAAAACACATTCGCATGCGTATTGAGCGAGAGTGTGGGACTCTTCTAGCCTATGATGTACACACAAATGCATTTGTAGCACAAGGCCATACCTGGGAAGAACTTGGAGAAAATTTCCAAGATCGTTATCCAGAACGTATCGGTTGGATTATGCCCGAACGCGAAGGTGATCCAAGTCGAATGATCCCAAATGCCAAATAAGGAGAACACCGTGGAACTTCGTAACATTGCGCCTAATCAAAAGATTGTGATTAAGATTGCAAACTGGACACATCAAACTACAGTGCAGGAATATGCTCGTGTAGTTGCCGATGACCGAAAAGCAGAATCAGTGGCACAAGCATTACAGAGTCTAGATGATGGATTGAATGATACCATTAATCTAGCCGGCGTGTCTGGTTGGTGGAACGGCATTGACACTACAGTCGACCTAGTGTAAAATATATTCACGCATCAAAGGAATTTATGAGCAATGGACTCACTAAACTAATTGCAGTATCTAAAGCTCGCGATCCCGAGCAGGACGAAAAATACACAGGCAAAAAAACCATTGAGCGACGACTCAATACACAGTGTACCTTGCCGGGGTGTGATAATCATTTAACCTTGTATAAAGGTCCTGGCACTAGATTATTGTGCAGAGAGCATCAACTGCGTATGCGAGAATATGGTGGGCCCGGTAGACTGGATCGTAAATGGAGTTTTTGGAAAAAAGACTATTGTGAAGAATGCGGCCATGATCCAAGAAACAATGTACAACTTGCACACCTTGATGAACCGTTGAGAAACACTTTGGCCAACATGATGTTGCACGTCGACCATGTTAATGCTATCGGCAAAGACAAGTACTCAAACGTTGATGCTAATCATCGAGACAACTTGCGTACACTGTGTATGGAATGTCACATGATAAAAACTCTTGTGGATGGAGATCATTGGAAAGAAGGATTCCATTCTGCAGAAGTAGAACCCGTGGAAACGGACGCCAAACCCCACCAACTTCTAATAGATTTAGAATGACTTTTGTTTAACTGTGTGTTATACTATGACTCGTAATACACAAAACACTGGCAGAACACAACCGTGAACACGTTAACAAACAGCGGACGTATTGGATTTGCGTGCAAATACATGCATCCAGATCAGACCCAACCCAAGAAGTTGTTGGAAGAAATTCAGCGTCCACTCAACACCAAAGCAACCACAGCAACGTGGCTAAGTCGACAAACACAAGACGTTGCAGAAGAACGCTTGTGGGACATCACAATACATAATCTAGCCGCAATTCACAGACTAGTAGAATATGTTGGCGGGTTAGATCCACGGTATCGCATGGTTCGACTGGGTAGTGATATCCTGCCGCTTTACACGCATGCTGATTGGTCTTACTTTTGGAAGAAGCAAGATGTTGTTGCGTATTGCGAACAAAAGTTTTCTGCAATTGGCGATTTAGCTAGAAAGTATGACATTCGTCTTAGCATGCATCCTGGACAGTTTACGGTACTTGCCAGTGATAACCCAGACATCGTGCACAGAAGTGTAGAAGAATTTGAATACCATGTAGACATGGCTCGTTGGATGGGATACGGACAACAGTTCCAAGATTTTAAGATTAATGTGCACATTTCCGGCAGACAAGGTCCGGATGGAATCAAATCCATTTTGCCCAAGTTGTCACCCGAAGCACGCAACACAATCACAATCGAAAATGATGAAATGTCTTGGGGCATTGATGCAAGCCTTGAACTAGTTGATCATGTGGCACTGGTTCTTGACATCCACCACCACTGGGTAGCAACCGGCGAATACATACAACCCACTAACGAACGCTACTTGCGCATGATGGACAGCTGGCGCGGTGTTCGTCCTGTGATACACTACAGCGTTAGTCGTGAAGATTTGCTTGTGAATCACGACCCAGATGTACTGCCGGACATGCAAACATTACTGGAACAAGGCTACAAAAAAGCAAAACTGCGTGCGCATTCCGACTATATGTGGAATCGTGCTGTAAACCGTTGGGCATTGCAGTTTCTAGACACAGCAGATATTATGGTAGAAAGCAAGATGAAAAATCTTGCAAGTCAGCGCATAAATACATAAATGAGACTGGCCGAAGAATTACGATTTTACATGAACCTTTTGACTGAAAGTACCGAACAGGATACTAACGTAAACCTTAATCTAATCAAGGGTGTTTTTAAAAGTCAAGGTGTTGCGTGGGTAGAACCATACTTAACTACTGAAGGCGCAATCAATCGCCGCGAAGTCGGTAATCATCGCGGTCTTTACTGGATATGGCCGGAAATCAATTTCTACTTCGGCAAAGCGGCCACAAACACCGTAGTAGCAAGACACAAAACACATCGCCTAAAACTGGATGTTGATTTATCCGGTTTGTATGGACCACCCGACGAAAAGAAAGAACCAAAGAACACATTCCCAGAAGGCTGGAAAGAAGCTGTTTGCAAATATATTATCGGCGGTTGCCCACAAATTCCAAACCATTGGGAAAAAGCCACGCACCCAACCGATCCAAATCAAAAGAAATGGGTTAAACCAGGTGTGTTGGATTTTCCTGTTAACCATGTAGTGGATGTAGACAAACTGCCGGTATTGGTGTGGAACCTAGATGAGTTGGATGCAAAAACAATTTCTAATCTAGAAGACATGATCAACATCACTATTTGGCCCTACGCAAACTCAGGCACATATCGTCGTAGAAAAAATCAATAACTTACGCACTAAAATTTCTTTATGTGCCAATAAAAACTTTCGTGTAAAAAACTTGGTGTTTTTGCTTGACACCGCATTTCAATTTGCTATTATACGCCTACTGTTAACAACAACTGCAAGGAGCAGATAGCATGGACTACTATAACTTTGATGATGAAAACCAAATCGTTAACGACATCGACTATGTAGACATTGACACGTTTGCAGCATTTGATTACGATCAAGATGATGTGGAATGGTCATCCGATGATTTTGCAATTTTGTCATTTGACAATTAATTTAAACACATGAAAAAGTCTAACATCAAAGATGCGTTTGGCGGCGAAGTAGCGTTCACCAAATACATTGCTGCGAATGCCGACGTTGCTGCACGCTTGTTGAAAGCTGTAGACGTTGGCATGGAAGAAGGATTCACCATTGTGCCGGAAAACGGCACAGTCGACGGCAAGCGTGTGGATCTTGTAGTACGTGATCAGGACAACGATGTTGTTCAAGTAATTGAATCTCAGGATGCCACTGGTTGGTTGGATTCTATTCATGCTTCTAAGATTGCATACTACTGTTACGAAAAAGAATGCATGGATGGTATTTTGCTTACCGAAGATGCGGACGAACACATCAAGGGTTTTGTGCGCTGGTATAACGAAAATACGCCGCTCAACATCTACTTGATCTATACCAATATTTTTGTAACAGATCAAGGACCGTATGTGGACTTTGTGTCAGTGATGCGTCCATTCTCACGCAAGGAAAAGAAAGTACAGCGCAAGGGTTATGTGTACGATGCAGATTTCACTGACTTCTTTAACGAGAACCTAAAGAAGTATCCCGAACGCTTTACCAATGCAACTCGACGCTATATTGACCAAAAGAATGTGGCTCGCAGTGGCTGGAATGTGGGCATTCTTGGGCGCAAAAACTATTGGCTTGTGAACTTGTTTCACAACAATCGTGGCAATACAGAAACGCTGCGCACAGCATTTACCGAAGTGTTTGGTCATATGGACCCACAATTTAACAGCACGTCCGCATATGTTAACGTGGGTGAAGATTGGAACACAGCACTGGAAGTGTTCGATCAAATGATCGACGCTGTAAAGAACAATTTTATTAACGTCAAATAATATACAGGAGATAATATGAATCAGGAAACACAAGTAATCATCCTTCCTTATACCGACATCGTTGAACGCACTGCGGATGACCACGTTGGCATGGCACACAAACGACCCGGAACTATGTGGGGAAAAGTCAAAGATACATTCCACAAAGTCTTTTCGGTTGGAGAATTAATGTCATACGGCGAATTTTGTGATCGATATGAGTCCTTACTGATAGCGGTTGGATTCGATGAAAATTATGCACGTCGTATGACTCAACCGGGACACATTAACAGCGGGCCGGTACACTGTGGGTGGGTTTTTATTCATTAAATTTTTCTATGTGTCCATAAAAAACTTCATTAAAAAATTTAACATTTTGGCTTTACAAGCAGCGAAAAACTGTTATTATTTGCTTACTGTAAACAACAACAGCAAGGGAGTTTAAACATGTACATTAAACAATACGAAATGGGCGAAACTGTAGAATACATGGGTCGCATCTGGGAAGTTGCGCAATATGTTGAAGAGCAGCAACTTGTAGAATTGGTAGACTGGGATAGCCAGACCACTGACTGGGCACCGGCAGAGCACATTGCCGCATGCGACTTTGGTTATTAATTTTAAGGAGTACAACATGTCACAAGAACTTTTCGTAACCGTAGAAGTGTACAAGCAGGATCGCCGCACTAAGCAGGGCGAGCAACTGATTGCCAAGCAGGATCATCGAGGGTTGGACAAAGCATGGCTTACTGCGCTGTATGAGAAGGAATTCGCAGCACCTAAGTTCCGCATCGTAGCACAGGATACTTATGTTACCAAGCGCAACACGATGAGCAACAAAGAGTTTCAAGAGCGTTATGATACACCGCACTACTGCTCGCCGAGCTCAGAAAGCTACTGGAGCATGTAATGTTGGTAACACTACACTGCACTGACAAAGATCAGAACGTAGAA
>Ga0208019_1000660_pt1 | contig 18721 bp, 27 predicted proteins | sample CB_VirMetaG_5_FD_184540 | JGI IMG/M metagenome (GOLD analysis project Ga0208019, IMG submission 184540) | Freshwater to marine saline gradient viral communities from Chesapeake Bay - CB_1508_1D Viral MetaG (SPAdes) (version 4) | ecosystem: Environmental > Aquatic > Marine > Coastal | place: USA...
GACCTAAAGTTAATTTACTTGGATCTGTTTTATATAAATATTCTTCAATACCTCCACCTGGTCCAACTATCTCGTCTAAAGATTGAACTGTAGCTCCTGAATCTACAACAGGTGCTTGAGCACCAAACAATTGTTGACCAGACATAGGTGAAGTAAAGTAACTACCAAACCCGGTCCCTGCTCCTTGAGCCTTTAATCCAAATTGTGGTCCTGCACCACCTACTACTCTAGCTAAATTTCCTAAACCATAAGTCAAGGCACCGGATCTTAGTGATTTACTAATACTACCTGTTTGATCAAACCCACCTATACCAGCCATACCTGCTGCAAGTAATGGATTGAATGGAGCTACAAAAGGAGCTGCCTTAGTAGCAATATCAGCTACTTCATTAGGTATAATTTTTCTTACAAATTTTTTAAGTGAGCTTCCTAAACCAAATTTTTCTCTAGGAGTGACATCCATGATACCACCTCCTGCGTATAATTGTCTGTTCATCTGCATTCTAGATATTGCCATAGTTTAATAGTTTATAATATAAATAAGCAGGGAATGATACCTGAAAGCTAGTAATTTACTAGGTTTTTATAGACTAGTCAATCTTTTTAGTAAAGCTCAAATCATCTAACAAACGACCAGTATACTTATATTCACCTACATGCGTGATATATTCATCAACTAAAATGTGACATTTACCTCCTATTTCAGTCCATCTTTTACAGAAGCCAAAGTCTTCACCATAGTATCGTTTAGTTTCGGGCTCATGATAACAATCAAAGAAATTATACATAAATTCTTTTTCAACTTGCTTACCATTAATAATAGTAGGTTGATTGATTTTTTTATCTGGAAAAGCCTCTATCATTTTATAAAATATGTCTCTTTTGATTAACATACATCCAGTTGGGGCGTGAGATACTTCTGCTACACCATTAATAACATTAATCTGTTCTCTATTCTCCATTTTAATAGGCCATGTAAAACCATGTTTTGACATAGTATCTCCATCTTCAATATTTCGAGTCTTTATTCGATTAGCAATTTTATCCCAATCTACATGTTTTAATGGATAAGGTGCAGCTATAATATCTTTATCTGCAGCAACCATTTTCATAATAGTTTGAAATGTAAATTCAATGTCGGAATCAATAAATAAAAAATGAGTATAAGGTGTTTTTTTACATTCTTCTAAAAAATTAGAAACACATAGATTTCTTCCTTGAGTAACTAATGATGATTTTAATAACGAAAAAGAAACTAATATTCCTGAATTTAAACAGTCTTGTTGAAACTTTAATAGTGATTGAGTGTAATGAATAGAAACTTCACTATGAACTGGAGTTGCTACAAATATAACAGGTGCATTAGTACTTTTTGTTTGTGGTTTATTTACCCATATTGGTTTACTTGGATCTTGCATCTAGTGCTCCTTTCAAAAATCTTGTCCAGGCTGAGCCTTGTTTATTCCAACTGTAATATTGATTCACATAATCAATTTGCATTTGTAAATGTTTTTTAACACCTTCAGCATCTAATCTATTTGCAACAGACTCAATTGCAAAAGCAAAGTTTTGAGCTAAGTTTAAATAGTTTTTTTGATAAGGAATGTAAGAACTAAATTCAGCACAAGTTTCATATAATGCACCAAAGTTAGTTGTAATAGTATATAGACCGGCTGCCATTGCTTCTAAAGCAGATATACAAAAAGTCTCTTCCCATATATTTGGATAAGCAAATATATCATATTCATGTAAATGTTCTTTGATATATTCATTAGGCTTATAACCAATATAATTTACATTAGGTAATTGTTTTGCTTGATCATAAAGACCTTGCCATTGCTTATCATTAGCATCTTTAAAAGATTGACCATATACTTCACAAGATGAATAAACATCTAATTCAATTTTAGGATTTTTAATATATTGCATTGCTGCTAACATAACATTTAATCCTCTCCAAGGGGTTGGATGAAATATAAGTTTTATCTTATCTTTCTTTTGATTTAAATCTCTAGGTTTAATATTATCAATACCATTTTTAATAACTAAACATTTCTCTGTTGGTATATCAAATAACATTCTAAATTTTTCAAAGTTCCAATGTGAATTAAATACATACCAATCATATTTAGAATGATTCAATTTATCCTTGAACCATGGCGCAAGATTCGGTTGATCATATGAATTCTTTTGCCAAAGTATATTCATCTTTGTTGGATGTAGTGAAATTTTTTCAGGTACGGATGTACATATTTGTACTTGATCCAATAACTTTGAATCAACATATTTTCTTAAATACTCAAACTGTAACTCGGTACCACCTCGTGGTGCTTGCATAATTACTTTCTTCCCATCACTTTTTGTAATAAGTCTAATCCTTTATTAGTTACTGTAACAGCAGTATCCACTGCTAAATCATCTTCTTGGTGAAACTTTAAAAACTCTTCTTTAGTGTCATAAGTTTTGTTAGTAGACTTACTTCTAAAAGTTTGTTTTGTTTCTGTTTCTATTTTAATTACTTTATCCATTCTGATCATCTCTGCTAATTTCTAACAGTGCTATGGTAGCACTTATAGCAGATGTATCAGTAGATTCAAGAGATATAGAATCACTTTCTTCTAAAATAATTGGTCCTTTAGCTATATTACATATAGTAGGTCCAGTTACTGCAGCATATGCCACAATATAAGAAGTAGATGCAGAAAAATCTGTAACTCTAGCAGTTACATTTTTAGATCCAGATTGATTAGTTATTTGTATATTTTGTACAATCGCATTAGCATTAGTAGGAGCTGTATATAAAGTTACAGCATCTGTTGTGCTCGGATCATAAAAAGAATTTTTATAAAAGTTTGCCATTAATTATCAATGAGTATTAACTCAAAACCTCCTGATGCTGCAGACGTAGAATTAGAAATAACTTGTAAATCTATATCTGTTTTTTCTGTTACTTTGTTTATTGCATATTTTCTCCAGCTACTAAAACCTCCTCTTGCAGACATATATTCTTTTACATTCCAAGCGGCATCAGTAACTGCATTATCTCTTGTCATAAATCTAAATCTATGTTCACTATCTTTAGAAGAAGATACATTTAAATTTATAATATAACCTGTTTTTCCAGCGGGTATAGTATATACCGCCATTAAAGTTTGACCCATACCAATCGTGTCATAGCTTATATAAGCTAATGCAGTACCACCAGAAGACATTGTAATTTGAGCAGCGTTAGATTTTAGAGAACCTGCTGTGACCACTCTTGCTCTAAATACTCTTAAAAAAGATCCTGTTGTTACAACAGGTGTTGTACCATTCATGGTTACCGTTTCAGTTAATAAATTCCAACTGGAATCTAATCCTTGTATTTCTACAGTTCTTGCACCTGTTCCACCCGATGCATCATTTGCAGAAGCACTAACAACACTTAAAGTTGCATTGGCAGTTGGCCAAGGATATAAGTTACTTCCTTCCCACATAGATTCAAAACCACCAGATCCAACTGTAGGGTTAATTCCAAATTTACTTACATTTGAATAACCAGTAAAATCTCCTTTAGCAACTGCAAGATAAAAATCTATCTCTGCAGATGATGGAGTTGTAGATCCTGTTGTATTTACATTGTTACAACTCATTAGCAACCAAACCTCATATTAAACCATGTAAATCTTTGTAGCTCTTGTTTTAAATCTTCTTGATAACCAAAGTTCAATTCATTCTTTAATGTATCTAAACCTTCTCTTAATTGTCTTTGATTAGACTCATCATATTCTTGAGTAGGTTCCGGTATTACTGCTGTAATCTTTGCCATTATCTTCTACCTCCTGCAGCTATATCTAATCTTAAAGTTCCATATCTCCAAGATTCACCTACTGCATCATTCTCTATTTTTAAACTTACTTGTCGTCCTCTTACCCTAGTACTAACATAAGTTGTAGTGCTATTGCAAGTGAATGGACCAGTAATCAATGGACCATTGGAATCGGATTGTTCGGCTTGATTAGGATAGTTTCTAAAAAACATAGTAACTTTTGCATTACCGGATAAGTTTTTAAAGTCAGGTATAAATCTCGATACTCTCATTATATTTTCACCATCTCCCGCCATTCCTTGTTGTGCATCTAAATCATAGTCTCCTGATTGTATGTAAGAAGTAATTGCTGTTGAAACACCATTAGCGTCTACTTCATTTACTCCTACCTCATGAGCCCAAAATTTAGAAGATCCAAATGTATTTGTTACACCATTTATTGTTGGAAAACTTGGAGTACCATTTGTAGTAAATTGTGAAGCATAAGGTAAAGCATAAGTATGATTATCTGAGTATGCGGTTCTAGCTAATGATCCAGTTGTCCAAGTCTGTTCTAAAAAATTAAATACAACATTTCTATTTATTTGCGTTGAACCACTGGCTGCATAATACCAGCCCACTTCATTATATAATGAATTATGATAAGCATATGCTATTTGATTTGCATCTGCATTATATCCTAAATTGTTTCCTTGAGTCGTGAATACAAAGTCTTCAACTAATGATGGTAATTGTTTTACAGTACCATCATACATAAAGAAGCCTCCACCAAACCCCATCCAAAAGACAGCCCCTTGTGCAAAGACTGCTGCATGTTGACCTAAACATCCACAGTTACTTCCTACTTGTCTAATACTAAATGTAAAAGGTGGACCAACGAATTGTAATACATAAGCTGCTTGATCCGTGAGTACTAATACATAATCCTTACCTTGAACCGCTGTTATAATTTCATTACCTTGGTCAATTAAAAATGTACCTGCAGTATTAGTTGCTGTAGGTTGCCATGTATTGATATCCTCTTGATTTGAAAATCTAATAAACATTTTATTTTGTGATGTTGAATCTGCTAAATCTGTTTGTGTTCCCATTAAAAACAAATGTCTATCTCTATCAGATACTAGACTCATTAATGATTTTGTAGGAGCTCCTGATACAACAGCAGCTCTAGTTTCTAAAGCTCCAGCTGTTCCTGGATTCCATGTATATGTTGCACCATTTCTAACTGTTGCAACAAGTAACTGACCATAATTATCTAAGGACCATGAACCAGGGTCTAGTGTTACATTTGTTGTAGAAGATTCTTCCCCCCATGCACCTGATGACCAAGTATCTGTACCCCAACCATAAGCAGGAGTTTGAAATACTGGACCAACTGTAATATATGAATTTAATGTTGCTGAACCTTGAGCCGACATTCCTGTGCCAGTTTCATTTGATGGCATGGTAATTGTAAAAGTATTTCCTGTTGGAACACTGATAACTTCAAATGCATTGGTTGTAAAATCACCTGTTGTGTAATCTGTAACTCCTCCACCAGGTAATGTTACAGATTTAAATTTAAAATAATCTCCTTCTAATAAACCATGTCCAGTTAGGTTAACTGTAACTGTTGCGGAACCTGTAGTTGAATCAAATGTAATACCTGTTTGATCTGCATTAATAGGTGTAATATCATAAAAAGCGCCTTCATAATAAACAACTAAAACTTTAGCTGTTCCTAAAGCTGCATACTTTTTACCTGTTAAATCTGTCCAAGTGTGTTGAGCTCTTACTGGACCTGCTATTGTATTGTCTACTAATTGTTGCCAACCACCTATTTTTTCAGGTTGACCATATCTAAAACGTACATTATCCCCATCTACCCATTGACCTTCAGCTCCGGTCTCTGTAGCTTGTTTGTTAAACCCTGGCTTAAATTGTATTTTCTGAAGCATAGCACCTCATTATATATGCTTTTTATTATTTTGGTAGTACTATATTCCATTCTAGATTAGATATCAAATCATCAATTGAAACAACGTTTTTTTTACCACAATAATTTCTAATTTCTTCTATATCTAATATTAACCAATTTTTATCATTTTCAAAAACTATTTTATCTGCTCTTGAAGTAGGAGAAAGTAACTTTCCTATTCCTTTTTTAAATTTACAAATTGGACTAATATCAAATTTATAAAAAGCATTGTGTCCTTTTATACTTCCAGATATACCCCAAGAAGTTTTAAATTTAGGATACTCTATGTTTTCTAAATAACTTTTAAAGTTTTCTAAAGAATTTCGTCCCATTGAGATGTACTTGTATTCCATTCCCAATTTCTATTTTCCATACAAGTTGATAACCATTTTTGATTAGTTTCGTCCCAAGTTATACTATGTTGTATTTCATTATTTTCTGAATTAATATATTTTTTAATTGTTGGTGTTGGTATAGGTGCTTCCCATTGATAATTTGTAGTATTTAAAGTCCAACTTGCATAAGGCTGCTTATAATAAAAAACATCATGTTCAAAATCATATACATAATTTATTCCAGCGTAAGTATTTCTAAATGCTTTAGTTTGATCTGAATCTTGAATTTTTATATGTGAATTTTCATTTGGTGTATAATAAATTCCATTTCTAGTATTATATGATGTTTGTTTCCAAGTTCCACCTTTAAAAAAATTTTTACACCATTCTTCACCAGCAACGTCTCCATTATGTGAGACAATAGAATTACAAACTGTAACTACTCTTTGAACTCTCCAAACATTTTTAGATGGATCAAATTCATCGGGAACTTGTTTTATTTCTGCAAATTTAGCCATATTAATTTACCTGTTAAAGTTTATTTTAACATTTTTGAAATCATTTGGCAATCCAATAAAAGGTCTTTGATCGAATTTGTATTTTTCTTTATAATTACTATTAACATCATTATAATGTAAAAATACTTGCGAACAAATGTTGCCTTCAAATGGTTCTCTCCAATGTTCAATTTTAAATCCTTTATATATCATTAAATCTCCTGGATAAAGAATTATTTTTTTACCTTTTTTATTAATTTTTCCAGATGGTTCTACAAATATAGGCCAAATATCGCCTCCTAAATTTAAAGTACAAGAGATTTGACAAGCTTCTCTATCTTTATGTCTTTTTAATTCATTACCTTTTTTATAAATTCTTAAATAAGAATATGTCTCTACTAATTTTAATTTAGTATGTTTTTCCATTATGGGTCTTAATAAATTTAAAAGATTTTCCATAGCTATATCTGCATAATGAGTATAATAAGCGTCAGGTACTTGTGGATCATGGTGTAACCCATAATCATCGTTATATTTAGATATGTAATTTGTTTGACTTAATATATCAAAAACTTTTTTCTTAAGATTGACATATGTGTATAAAAAATAACATAATTCTTGTGAGATTGCATTTCTAACTATTTTATAATTGTTTTTTTTAAAAGACATTATTTCAAAACACTTTTTGGTATAGCTTGGCAATTAAAATGTATAAATCTAAAAGGTTCATAACCATTATCTACACTAAATAAATGTGGTAGATGAGATGGAAAAAACATAATTCTTCCTGGTCTTGGTTCATAATTAATTTGACTTGTAGAATATGTAACTAAAGTTTTATCTTTCTCTGGCAATAAATTCATCATGTTTCCTGATCTTGGATCATCAAAATAAGGTCTAGAAGTTTTTTCACTACCTTTTAAAAAATAAAAACCTGATATATGTCCATTCCAATGTGTATGTAACATATGATGACCACCTCCGCTTTCAGCAAATTCTTGAACCCAAGCTTCTGTTATAAATACTTGATAATTTGTTAAATCAAATCCCATTTCTAATAATAAATTATTAGACGTTGCACCTATATAATTAAATAATTTTTCAAACTTTTTATCACTTATTAAAGAATTAGAATGATATACAAAACCCATATCTTTTTTATTACCAAATTTTTTATTTCTATTATCAATTTCTTTTTTCATTCTTTTTTTAGCATCTTTAATATGTGGGTCAGATGCTTTATTTAATTCATCAACAAATTCTGGGCAATCTTCATGCCATATGGGTGTAGGAAATAAATCATTTCTTTTTAATGTTTTAGGATATTCTTTCTTCATTTGTATGGTTCTCCTGTACTCCAAATAACTAAACTATACCTTGTTCCTTTTATAACAGGTGTTACTCTATGCCATAAAAAAGATGGAAAAACAACTAAAGAACCTTTTTTTCTAACTTCTTTACAAATTCTATATATTTTTTTTAAAGGTTTTTTTGCATTATTATCTTGTAAAGCAAATTCTAAATCTCCTCCTTCAAAATCGTTTTCATCACTTAAACATACTGTTACAGATAATTTTCTTATAGTATTATTTTTATATGGATCAATCCAACAATCATAATGCCAATCATAAAACTGTCCTTTATCATATTTAGTAAATTGCATAGATTCATGACCGGTAATTGATAAATTCCAATTTGATATAATATTTGCTTCTTTTATAGCTGGAAATATATGTCTTTGAATCCACCAATCATTTAAAAATGTAATATTTGAATTTCTGTGTTTTTTTAATTGTTTTATTTCTTTTTGTGTTAAAGGTTTTTTTCTATTACTTAGATTTCCTGTAACTGCCATTTTTTGTTTGTGTTCATTTCCATATTTAATTATTTTATCACAAATATGAATTGGTACTGCATTAGGAATAATACAAAACGAATTTTTATTCAAAAACACTTTTTATTCTTTCTATATAAATATTTTTATTCTACAATAAAACAACCACTCACACTAAAATTTGCAATAACTGAACCATCAGGTTGAGGAACTACTGTATTTGTACCAGGTGTAACAGAAATTGTATAAGCATTAGTTGATGGTACTTTTATAAATACTCTACCATCTGAACCATTTCCTCCTGCACTACATGAAGCATTTGTTGCACCTCCTCCAGCACCTTTGTTAGCAGCCGCACATGTATTATAACCACCGCCTCCGCCAGTTCCACCGCTGCCTCCACTATTAACATTATAACCACCGCCGGCACCGCCGCCAGCAAATGTTGCACCATCTGTGCCATAAAAAGGTTGAGTTGGGCCAAATACAGGAGCTACAGAAGTTCCTGGACCACCTGGTCCTCCGCCTCCTGGACTAGCACCAGAACCACCAGACGAACCTGTTGTGCCACAAGCACCTCCGCCTCCGCCTCCTGATCCAGCATAACAGCCACCGCCAGATGAACCACCATTAGCACCCTCTGGTGGAGAGTAACCACCAATGTTTCCTGTTCCGCCTGTTCCTTGGTGACCTGATCCACCACCAGAACCGCCTGGATTTATACCAAATCCACCACCACTAGCGGCTAGGCAATTAAATGTTGTATCTCCACCTTGACAACCTGATCTTGGAGGAGCTGCTCCACCAGCACCACCAGCACCAATTACTACAGGTAAAGGTTCAGTATATGTAATAGCTTGACAAGTAAAAACTCTCATTCCTCCTGCACCAGCACCACCGTTGGCTGATCCTGTCCAACCATTTCCACCGCCGCCACCGGCTAAAATCATAATTCCTAATTCAGATAATTCTTTTGCGCCAGCTCCTTTACGTTGGCCGAAACCTCCTGCTGATCCTGCTGCAAATGATCCTATAATTGGCATAGTATTAACTTCCTCCTATTATGCAAACTGTGTTTGCGATGCTAAAACTGTAAATGTTGCATCTGCAGTTTTAATAACTGTATATGTATAAACATCAAGAGAGTTAGTGTTTCCACCTGTAGGTGCTGAACCACCTTGCCATTCTGGAGTAACCGAACCACCATCAACTTGTACAGCTGAATTGTAGTATGCAGTTCCACCTTGTTTTACAATGTGGGCTACTGTTAAAGACTCTCCTGTGTCCATAATTGAATTTAATGTGTTTGAACCATCACCTCTAATATTTAATGTCCAGTTTCCTGAAGCATCTGAAGTGTAGTTTAATACTGCTTGAGTTATAACATCATAGTTAACTGTACCAGTTGCAGCTGTTGCTGAGTTTGTAACTTTCTCAGCTGTTTGTTGAATTTTACCTGCACCTAAAACAACTCTTCCAATTCCTTTTGGAGAAATATTTAAATCAATATTAGAATCAGAACCAACAGCATCAATTGCTGGACCTGAACCTGTTGCTTGGTTAGTTACATCAATGTAGTTAACAGCTGAAGCTGTTTTTTGAAATCTTACATATGGATTATTTGAATCATCTTCAATGGCTCCCGCATCATCAATAACAATGTCATTACCATTTGTATCTAAGATACCCGATAATGATGGAGAAATATCATTCGATACTTTTCCAATGTTTGAATCAACAACATCAGTTCCATTAATATATAAAATTTTTGTGCCTTTATCTGTTGCAGAAAAAGTTACACCTGATTGCCCTGAAACTAAAACAGTTACAGTGAAAGCACCTGTTGTATTGTTTTTAATAACATAAACTTTATTTGTAACAGTTGCTGGAACTGTTACAGTTCTGTTTCCTGTTATCGTTCCTGTTAATTCTAATACTGCATTTTTACCATCTGAAGTCGCAGCGTTTGTGAAAGTTAAATCTGTATTACCTGCACCGCCTGCAATTGATACTGCAGCATAACCAGCGATAGCTTGTTGTAAAATAACTAAGTTTGTGTTTGTAATGTCACCCCATAAACCAGCTTTTTCACCGGTAACCATTAGCTCTAGTTTAAGGTCTGTTGAATAACTTGATGCCATAATTTTTAATTCCTTATTTGTTAATTTTTACTAAATTTAAGCGGCAGTGTCAATATTATTCCAAGTGACACTAGTTCCGGTAGAAACCTCAGTATAGCTGACTGTTGTACCTGTGTCAACAATTTGCCAAGACTGAATATTTATATTTCCAAGAGCTATATTTGCCTGTGAACCTGTTGGTAATACTAAAGCGGAAGCTCCTGCAACTATACTATTTAATGTAGTATTGAGCTGTTGTCCAGTAATACTTGCAATAGTTACTGCATCTAATTCTGCTTGCCCTTGAGCTATTTCTAATGCATTTCCTGTAGTTGTAACATTTGCATCAGCTTCAACAACTGATCCTACAGCAACACTTGCAGATAAACCAATACCTACAACTGTAGCGTCTGGACTAGGATCTACTATTCCTTCAGTTGCTGTTAATTCTTGACCTGTTGGAGATGCAATAGTTAAAATATCTACGTCTGTAACTGATATTCCACCCCATTCATAAGTACCCCAAGTTAATTCTCCCCAAGCTTCTTGTTCTCCAGAAGATACTCCTAAACTTTCTCCTGTTACATCAACAGAAGCCCAAATACCTTGAGCACCCCAAACTTCAGTGCCCCAATCATCTCGACCCCAACCTTGTTCATTGTAAGAATCTAATGTCCCTAAATCTACATTTAATTGAATACCTGTTAATGAGAAATTACTAACAAGATCTACTGATACATTTCCTGTATTTAAATTTTGTTGTTCACCTGTAACAGGAACTAATGCCAAACCAAAAGCTTGAACATTTCCTGTATTTAAATTTTGTTGTTCACCAGTTGTAAATACACCTGCACCAGCATTTACAGTTCCAACACCGGCACCTACATCAAGACCTACACCATTAACTAATACGTCTCCCTGTATACCCCAAGCGTTTTCACCCCAGGTTAATCTACCCCAACCAGCATTAATTTCACCAGTTACGGTTTCTTCAGATAAACTTAATGGAATTGAATTTGATGTACCACCAAAAGAAGTTGAACCAAAACTTGAATTACCCCAGGCAATAGGATTCCCACCTATACCCGTAACGGGTACAGTTATATTACCTTGTTCTCCAAAATTACCTTCGCCCCATTCTAACGAGCCCCAAGTACTGGCCATAGGAAGTTACCTCCTACGCGTTACCAATTCTAAGAATCGCTGCTGAAGTTGTGAAAGGTGGGAACTGAATTGTAAATGTTCCTGAAGTTGCTGTTTTGTCCGCACCAAAATCTAATACTGCAACTGCCGCATTGGAAGTTGAAGTATTGTAAATTAATGCACCTCTAGCTGTAATTGTTACACCAGTAAAAGACAAATCATTGAAGTCCACAATCGCAACACCTGATGCAACTGAAGTACTTGGATTTGGTTTTACTAGAGCTCCACCACCTGCTGTATACTGACCAGAAGCCGAAACTTCACCAGTAGTTGTGTATGCTGTAGTAGTAGAGTTCAATGTTGCAGTAGAGACATACAAAGCAAGTTTAAAATTGTCACCACCAGAAAATTGAAAATCATGTTTTCCTTCTAGGACTTCTTTTTTAAAACTGTTTGCAACCGCTTGTGTTATTGCCATTTGTATTACTCCTTAATTATTTTTGTTGTCGAATACGAGGTGAACCATCTTGATATTCATCTCTTCTTCGTCTACCCATTTGCTCAATTGAGAATCCTTGAGCTGCTTCAGCATATTTTTTATCATATAACTGAATCATATCCATTGGACCCTTTAAAAAACTATAAGCCTCAACTAAGCATGCATACAGTAAACCGTTTGGAAACTGTTCACTTAAGTATGTTGTTGTATTACTAGCTGATAATTGAGTAGGTTTCAAGATATAATTTATCTGCATGTTATAATTTTGATCTGGGGTTGGAGCTAATACAATTGTATTTTCATCCCAATATGAGTAGTATTTAGGTACTCCTTGAGCTCCTGACCCATTATACTCAGAGATAAAACTAGTATCTCTATATTCTATAAATTGTCTATCAGAATTGTCTGCTCCACCACTAGCATTAGTGATTTGTGCTGATCTAATAACTAATGTTTCATCATTAATTAATGGGGTATTTACATATCTTTGACCTGCAATAATATCTGCTTGTGCATATTGTCTATTGTTATCTGAATCTATTTCTCTTAAAATTCTAAATTCTGCATCTTGTATAAACCCATCAACGATAGTTGATGTAAACACATTTGAGTCTACTTCACAATAATCTCTAATCTTTGTTACTAATTCCGCGTATGTCATTATGCTTGTAGGTTAACTGGACCAGCCGAGCAACCATTTCCTCCCCCACTTACATTTCCATTTGTAGCTGTACTAGCACTTTGGAAATAAAAATAATTTGTCGTATTAGATATATTACCACTTGAATCTATTTTGCCAACCGTAATTGTAAAACCAGATGCATTTGAAATATCTGAAACATTATCAAATGTTGGAACATTATTAAATCCTGTTGGATTTGTTGCACCCCTAAATCTAACTACAGCTCCAGTAGATCTGTTATGATTTGGTGAATAAACATTTATATAAGTATTGCCTGAATATTTAATTGTTTCAAAAGGATTAGTTTGTAATAAAATTAATACTGGTGGTTCAACTCTATCGGGTCTTGCTTTTGGTAATCCTTGTCCATCAGCCGTGAACCTTCTAGGTTGTAGTTGTGGATGTTTAGACTCGAACTCTGAATAATGGACAAAGGCTCCATTCCATTCAGTAACCATTTCAGAATAAGGAAACTCCATTCCTGATCTATCCGATATCGCTCTTGCAAATTTTCCTTTAGATAAATTAGACATTTGGATAATAAGTTTTTGGAGTTATAAAAGAACTAGATGAAGAACCGTCTTCAGCTAAAGCTCTTTGTAATTCATCTTCGTATAATAATTTTAATTCTTGGATTCTTTGAGGCGCTTTTTTAATTGCCAAATAATAAGCAAGGCCCGCGCACATACAAGGAACGAACCTATAAGGTACATCGGTTGCGTTTGTATAAGCTCCAACATCTTGAATCCTTTTCACATAATAATAGTTAATAAAGTTTCCAGCTTCAGATGAGCCTGGAGTAAGATATAAAGTTATTGTAACCTTGTCTATAAATCTTTGTACAAAATATTGTACAGGTTGTCCTTCAGATGTTTTATTTGATAAAGCTTGATAAGCTGATCTATTAATTTTTGTAAGAGGTGTATCTATAGAAGATGCATTCCGATAAGAGCACTCCAATATATCGTCAACACCGTATACAGCAGTCGCGTCGGATGTGCCATCACCACTCGAACGATACATTGTATAAGTTGCTTGACCATCTACTAAAGTTATTGAGTTATTTGCAACTTCCCAATAATGCAAACCACGGTTTGCCCATTCTTGAAATAAAATGTTTAGAGATCGTCGCGCAGTTTTTATATCATAACCTGCGTTAGGTTGCAACCCAATCCTTTCATAAGCCTCTTCAATAATCTCATCGATTTGAAAATTCTTATCAAAGATATAAGTTCCTGAAGTAGTATTAGCCATTTAGCCTCCTACTTATCTAATAGTACAGTTACAGTTCCTGTTAATGAAGAGATACTAATTCCATCTTCGAATAACACTCCATCTTCTGGAATATTAAACGCAAAGACATCACCTACTGGAGCATCTGCTTGAAAGTAAATATTTGTAGTTCCACCATTAACTAATGTAACAGCTCCTACAGTTGTAGCATTTTCTGCACCAAGAATAATTCCTCTTAGTCTAGTTCTTCCAGCAAATACAACACCAGTTGTATTTCTTCTTATTGCTTTAACATCTGATTTATAAGACATATTTTAAACTCCTATTAAATTTAGGTGGGCCCGAAGGCCCACATTAAATTATTTATTATACAGATTCTTTACCATCATCTTTTACATAATAGTAAATGATTCCAGTAACGTTTCCGCCTGTTGCTGCTGAAGCACCTTTTCCACCAACGATTTTGATAATCTCAGTAGCAGGTAATGCAATGTTTCCTAAAGAAGCACCTGAAGTAGCGTCACCGCCCCATACAGTTGCGATACCACCATCAGCATCTGCTTCATTTAATAGACCATCAATGTCTACAAAGTTTGTTCCACCATCATAATCAGTATAACCCATATCAATAGTTGGGTTAGTACCACCAGTTGCTGCACCATTAAAAGTGATTCCAGTGATTACTGCATTTTTTGGAAGAATAACTTTGCTTGTATCAGTTGATGATATTTGAACGTCAGTTCCTGCAACCGCAGTAGGGTCAAAATAAAATTGAGCCTGCATAGGTACAGAACCAGCATAAGTTGTTCTTGAATTGTCTCCACCGTTCGATCTAACGAATCCAGTGAAAGTTGTTTTATTTGCCATATTATTATCCTCCTAGTTTCCGAATACTGTCTCTAGGCCGTCGACTATACGCGTCAGTATTCTAATATATGTATAGTAAGATAATTTATATAGTAAATTATTAAATAGTGCAAGAAATCCCTACAGAAAAAGAGTCCTTTTCAACAATGTAAAGTCCTTAATTAACCAGCGTACAGATGAATTTCACCATCTAACGGATTATTATGGACCTCTGCCTCTTGTGTTCTAATGATAGATCTAATTACTATTTTGATCTCATCACCTAGAACAGACATTTCAGGTGTTATCTGTCCTTTATTTTCAAGAAACAACTCATTCCATCTAGACTCGAGTTTCAGTTTCTTGGCGAACAGTATCATGTTGTCCTGAGCCATTTGTAACCTCCTCATAGGTTATATAAAAATCACTTCCAGCACCATGGTACTGTAGATCATTTTTTTCCCAATCTATATCAGATTTTCCTAGAAAGTCAATGATATGAGGATGTAGCTCTTCAACGGTATTTATTTCTTTATTAACTTCAATCTCAAATTTAGTTTGAAGTAGTTTTGTAAAAATTTTTATAAGATATTTATATTTCATAGGTTTGTCTTTCTAACATAAAAAAAGGGGGCTCGAAAGCCCCCTTTTAAATTAATTATGCTTTAGAATTAAGCACCTTCAACACCGAAGATACCTCTAAAATCAGATACTCCAAATGAGTATCTTTCTCTAGCTTTGTATCTCATGTTTCCAGTGTCAAAGTCACCTTCCATCTTAGTAGAGATAGGTGCTCTTTCAAAGTACTTCATTCCATTTGGCACATCAGTAATGATGTAGAACGCATCTGTATCAGTTAAGAAATTGTTAACCACATAACCTTGTGGAATCATTCCCATATTTCTGATTGCGTTAACATCATTGTCAGCTGTTCCAACTCTGTTAGCAGACTTCATCAGTCTCTCAGCAGTAAATTGAAGCTCAGAAGGAATAATCATTTTCATTCCTTTAGCAGCAATTTTTAAACCTCTTTCGTCAGTCATTGCAGCGATGTCAATTAAAGACTGCTCCAATGAAGTTTCGTTAAGGTCTGCTTGAGTTGCTAAAGTGTTAGCTACTGTACCAGCGATTGTTGGGTGAGCAGTGTTAAATAAAGAAACATTGTCCCCTGAATCGTAACCGTCAGTAGTTGGTAATCCTTGAATTAAAGGATTAACAGCTTTAACTTGTTTTGTTTGTGCCATACTTCTAGCCAACGCTTTTGTATATCTAGACGCTAATCTATCATACAAATTATCTTCAATCGCTTCTTCAGTGATTGAAAATGCTAAAGCGATAGTTTCGTGAGTGTATCTAGCAGTAAATGTCTCTTGAGCATTGTCAAAAGTTACGCCAGAACCTTCAGCTTTAACTTGTGCTGAAGCAAAACCCGATAACATTACTTCTTCCTCAAACGCTCTGTCTGAAGTTTCTTTAGTGTATATCGCTTCGTGTTGGTTTTCGTATTGTTTATATTCCAGGCCGAATAGTGCATTCAATCCTGGCTCTAGTTCTTTAACTAGTTGTGATCGTGATATAGCCATATTTATATACTCCTATTATACGTTGCCTGTTTCAGATTTTAACGAGTGTTCATTAATCATAACAACAAAGTTAACATTAGCAGAAGCTAAGTCACTGTTGTCTGGATCTTTTGAAACACCAATTACTCTAAGTTGAGCTGATAAAGTATTATTTAAAGTACTGTCATCTAGTTCAACTTTAGATACATAGTTTGCTGAATCACCATCTGCTAAGATTACATCCGCGTTCAAGAAAACATCAGTTTGTGCAGAAGCACCTGAGTTATCTGACTGGATCTCAAATCTTTCATATGGATCATCTGCTACAAAAGCAACAATATCCGTAGCGTTAACTTGCGAATAATGGTTTGCCCATGTAGGCTTTTGTGTGTTTGGATCTGTATAGAAGACACCGTTCAATGAACCTATAAGATTACCACCAGCTGCACCTCTATCAATTGTTCCAGCCGCAGTAGGTTTTACTGGGTCTTGGAAGTAGATAGTTGTACTGTCATTAGCAGCAATACTATATTCACTTAAACCTTGGTTATCTCTATTTTGTCCAACTTTTCCAATCGGTTTTAAACCGAAAGCGCTATCTTTGTTAGCCATAGTAGTTGTCCTCCTTAGACATTTGTTAGTTTAAGTGTATTCTTGTTGGTTAGGAATCGTTAAAAAATTAACTTTTCTTTGTACCACCAAAAGTTACACGAGTCTGCCTCTCTTGATTGATTGGCATACTTGGGTGCTGTTCCTTCATTAGATCGTTTTCAACTGCATGATCTTGCTCAATACCTTGCTTAGCATAGTATTCAGCTCTAGATTTTGCGATCTCTTCCGGTACCCTTGTCAGCACAAGGCCACCAACTCCGATCACTCCCTTATGTTTGCCGTCTTCGATCACTGGATAATCAGAATCTGGATATTGATCTGCACGAACTAATTCGTAACCTGATCTTAATCTTCCAGCGACGTTTTTAGTGTCTTGGAAGCCCATTGATTCCGCTCTTACCCATCTGTGACGAAATCCTGCCGGCGCAGGGGGTGCATCTAAAGATGACGGTGGAGTCCAGACTTTTTTTCGAGTTTCTTTTTCTCTAGTCTGACTCGCACGAGAAGCTCTTTTTTCGTTTTCATTACTCATATGCTTTTTACTCCTTCGTGATAGTTAATTGTTTCGCATATTCTTCAAGTGGCACACCTAATTTTTTAGCGATTGCTACTTGTGATGGTGTGAGTTTCACAATTTTGCGACCCGGCTTACTATTTCTAGAAGCTGAAGCTACTACTTGTGTAGGCCTCGCAGTCGTTTGTTGATCTACCTTACCAAATTTATGCGGGAATTCAAGCTTTATTCTTCTATCAATTTCAGAATAATACTCGTCCGTTTGTGGGTCATAACCTTCTTCTTCAACTAGTTTTTTATGTAAACTAAATGCAGTATATGTCATGGCCTCGTCTTGACCAAACCAGGTGTTCTTTTGAGCCCAATTTTGAGCTTTTGGATCTGGATTAATCGGCTGTTCCTGTGGTTGAATTCGAGGTTGTCTAACAACTTGTTCTTCAACTTTTGGTTCAGCTGTTTGTTTAGATTTGATTTCAGCTAATCTTGCTTCTTCATAACCTAATTTAGAGATTTCAGTTTGAGCAGCTATTTCTGCTTTCAAATCTCCATCTTCTCTAGCTTTCGCTAATTTACTAACTGCAGCTTCCATTGAAGATTTAATTCTGTTTTCCATTTCAGATACATAACCTGTATCTAATTTAGAATAACGAGTCTTAAGAAGTTCTTGCTCAGTTTGAACTTTTTTTGCGTATTCTAAAGCAGCAGCTTCTCTTCTTTCTGCCTCACGCATTTTTTTAGTTAACTTAGCAATTCTTCTTTTAACTCCTTCAGAGTAATCTTCTAATTCTTTCTTTTGTTCTTCTTTTTCTGTTCCTTGGTCCGTGGTTGTGTCTGCTTGAACAGTAGACTGCTCATCAGATTTCTCAGCTGAGTCATTGGACTCAGTATTGTTTTCAATGTCATTTGATACCTCTATTTCTGATTCAGGTTTTTTTTCTTCCGGTAATTCAATCTCGGCTCCTGGACCTGACGTATCAATGTCAACAGTTTTTTCTGCTTCTTGCATAGTATCCTCCTATGTTAAAATTGGTGAAAGATATCTTCGGGGTCTTTCACTGTAGCTAATACTTCATCATCAT
>Ga0208019_1000662_pt1 | contig 18709 bp, 27 predicted proteins | sample CB_VirMetaG_5_FD_184540 | JGI IMG/M metagenome (GOLD analysis project Ga0208019, IMG submission 184540) | Freshwater to marine saline gradient viral communities from Chesapeake Bay - CB_1508_1D Viral MetaG (SPAdes) (version 4) | ecosystem: Environmental > Aquatic > Marine > Coastal | place: USA...
TCAACCGGGATCATCTGCTTTTTCTTACTATAAGGCCTGCTCAGCATACCCGGATAATCTAAGGATCATGCTTTGATTTTCGAGGCCAAAAATCGTGTACACTCCTCAGGCATCCCAGGGGTGATCAAAAAAAGAGAAAAAAAGATCTTTACAATTAGGGAGGCTAGAGATATATTATTTCCAAGATCAAGGAGATCGAAACCAAAACAAAAAGACAGACTATGAAAAAAGCAGATGTTTATCAGATCGTAACAGACCGAATCATTGAGAGCCTTGAGCAAGGCGTGATCCCTTGGAAAAAGCCATGGAGCAGCAAATGGCAAACTTCAGAACCTCACAATTTTATCAGCAAAAAACCATATCGAGGCATGAACATCTGGATGCTGATGATGGCCCCATATAGCTGCCCAGCATGGGCGACCTTTAAGCAGATTAAGGCTAAAGGTGGAACCGTCAGAAAAGGTGAAAAAGGAACTCCGGTGATTTATTGGAATTTTTTGATGCTAGATGAGAATGAAAAGCCTACTCAGGATCCTGCCAAGGCTAAGAAGAAAATTCCTTTGCTTAAATATTACACAGTTTTCAACCTGGAGCAATGTGAGGGCATAGAAATCGAGGCTGTTGAGGAAGCTGACCATGTTAACCAAATTGAAGCTTGCGAAAAAATTATGAATGATTGGAGGGATAAGCCAGAGATTAAGAGTTCTGACAGTGCTTATTACAAGCCTTCAGCCGATTATATCGGAATGCCAGACATTAACCGATTTGAGAACTCAGAAGGATATTATGCAACTTTATTCCATGAAGCAATTCATGCAACAGGGCATCATTCAAGGCTCGACCGCTCTGGACTTATGAGCAAGGCCGCTTTCGGATCAGAGATTTATGCTAAGGAGGAATTGGTTGCAGAGATGGGAGCAGCTTTTCTTTGTGGCAAGACTGGGATCGAGGACCGAACAGTTGATAATCATGCTAGCTACATTAAAAGCTGGATCAGCAAACTAAAGGAAGATTCCAAGCTTTTAATTAATGCCGCCTCTAAAGCTCAGAAAGCAGCAGATTATATCCTGGAAGGTGGCAAGTAATCGAAACGGGGGCAACCCCGTCTGCCGGATAGCCTCCCGGCACTGATGAGATAGGCAAGCAATAGAACAAATAGAAAGACAAACAAAATGAACAAACTAGATTATCAAATCCTGCAAAGCATGGAAACCAGGGGAGGCGGTTTTGCCTCTGCTTTAGCCCGAGCAGCTTACCATGCTGATGATTTAAATTTCCAAAAAATCAAAAATACCTTTCATGAGATTTGGGAAAATCATCTCGAATTAATTAATGCCGAACAAAAGGATTCAAAATGAATAAATGGATACCGACAGATGACGTAGTAACCGGAGACATGATCTGCTTCACAGAGACTGTTTTTGAAGGATCATATAGAAGGGCAAAACCGGTGGGAGAACGCAAGATTACGGCCATAGTTAAACGGGACAGCTATGGAGCAGCCAAGCAGCAGCACACGTTCACCCTTGAGGTGGTTGATTGCTCCGGCCAGGATCCCATAGCAGTTGGAACCAGGATCATGAGAAAAGGCCGAAACATTTATCGCAATGGGGTTAAGCGTTGCCTTTGGTGGGATGAGGAATGCCGGATCATAATTGCCGATGAGAAGCACGCCAGAGGGGATGAAGCCAGGGAACAGCGTTGGCTTAGGATTAACCACTTAACAGAAAGCTTTTAGTATGACTGTTTCAGATGCTTTAAAATTCTTTGAAGAGAATGCCTTTCATGTTTCCGATACCACAATGCAGCAAGTTCGTTACTGCACGCATAGGTTTTGCGAGACACTAGGATTTACATTAGATAGCCCGGCTGAGATGGTTTTTAACAAGCGAACAGCTAATGCGTTTCTACGGCTAAGGCTGATTAAAGCCAAGCAGGAGAACAAAGATAAAAACACTGCATCAATAAGTGCTAACTATTTTCTGCGGACTACTCAGCAATTGTTTAGCGATCGGATGGTGGAGAAATACAATAAATTGCCAGAACCTATCATGGTTTTTCGGAAGGTAAAAAAGCTTCCTGCTAGGATGCCGGAATATTCATTTAAGGAAAAGAAGCCGATAATCCTCAAGTGCGTTGAGGCTTGCGAAAAACTTAAAGGAGTAGACAGGGACGGATACTTAGTTTTTTGGCTTGGTATTAACTGTGGGCTAAGGCGAAAGGAGATTGCCTTTGCAAAGTGGTCCTGGATCAATGAGGCTGGAATCAATGTAAAACCCGGCGATGGATTTGTGACCAAAAGCGGCAAATCAAGATTCATACCTTTATTCCCGGAAGATATTGAATGGCTACGCAGCAATGATAATGGGAATCCTTATATATTAAATGGGGCAAAAACTAATAGATACAGGACTGCACCGGATCGAGTCGCTAAAATCATCCGGGATTGTGGGATGCCAGGATCTAAAAGCCTGCATGAGCTAAGAAAGGTTTTTGGGGCTTATGTCGCAAGCACTCAGGGTATATTTGAGGCTCAAAAATACTTAGGACACTCCACTGCAGAGATCACTCAGAAATTCTATGCTGACATCATTGAGCCAAAGCCAGTAAGGGTTCAAATTAAATGAAAAAAAGATCTTTACACAATGAAGGTTAGGGGATATAGTATTTGCATCATCAGGAGATGATCAAAACAGAAAGACAAACAATGATATACATACATCAATATGGACACGCCACCTTAGGCTGGGGGGAAACTAAGGAAAAAGCATTTCAAGATGCGACAAGCATTTGCTCAGACCTTAAATGGGAAGAAATCAAAGACCACACAAACATGGATGGCGAAATCAAAGATCAAACAAACATGGATGGCGAATGCTATTGGAGCGAAATGCCGGAGGACAACGCATGAAATACCTGATCCTATTTCTGACATGCTGCAAGCTGATGGCAGCAGATCACACTGTTGCCCTAACAATTCTGGCAGAAGCCAGAGGTGAGGGCCTTCGGGGGATGGCGGCAGTCGCCTGTGTCATCTCCCAGCGAGCCAAGGAGCGTGGCATCACGCCCAAGGAAGTCTGCCTGCAGCGCAAGCAGTTCTCATGCTGGAACTCAGGCAAGGACCTGAGTTACCTGCTGGACACTCCTCAGGCTGAACATGCGCTTTACTTCGAGAAGCACATTGACAAGATGAAACAGGAAGTCACGGGTGGAGCTAATCATTACCACGCACTACACGTGCGGCCATACTGGGCTGATAAATCCAAGAAAACAAAGATCATTGGAAATCATGCATTCTACAAACTAGAAAACTAATTATGAACAACTTTTTACAAATTGATAACGACGTGTTAAAGCACTATATTATTCGTAACAGACCCGCCACGCCTCTCAATGATGCGCACCAGGGCGGGTGCTTTGTTTTCAGGTTTGGCTGCCAGCCCTCGGGCGCTGGTCTCTTCAATTTTAGCTTTTCAGAACTGTAATTATGCACAACTTTTTACGAATTGAAAAAGGCATACTGAAACAGTGTTGGATGCCAAAAGTATTAGTGCTACCGCCAGTTATTACCACAATTGGGGAAAACGCATTTTTTTTTGGCTTCTGATGGGCTGGAAGCAGTCATTATTCCAGGTAGCGTCACCAGTATCAATGCAGAGGCGTTCTGGGGTTGCACCAGCCTGACCACTGTCAACATTCCTGATAGCATCACCAGCATTGGATATAGGGCATTCGCTGATTGCATGAGCCTGACTTCCATTACCATCCCCGACAGCGTCAGGAGCATTGGGGATGCCGCATTCTATGGCTGCGACAGCCTAACTTCAGTGCGCTTACCGGAGAAATTCCGATCTGAAGAGGAGCTAAGAAAACTTGGTTTGCCCGACCGTATCAAATTTGTTTCAATGTCATAAACGCACGCATTCTACCGTCTATGATAGCTCCGATTGAATACCTAGATCACCTGATGGAATGCTCTGATGAGATAGCAGAACAAATATCTGAAGCCAACAGAAAGGAACCTGATCTAGTTTTTGTGGCATATTACGCTGATTTGATCGGGAACTTATATTGGAGAAAAACATACAGCCAGGATGAAAGCAAAACTACTATGGGCTTATGGTCCATCGCTCCCAAACACTACATTATTTGGTGCGGATGGAGCAGTGAAGTGGATCTGGATGAGATCCAGGATGAAATAGAATCAACAATAGAAGATGACTGGGATGAACTCGAAAATGCTTTGGCCCCGAAAAACTAAATTAGTGAATTTTCGGATTACGGAAAATGATTATCAGATTTGGTCTGAGGCCGCAAAAAAAACATCGAAAACGCTTGCTCAGTTGATGAGAGAGGGTATGATGCTCAGGATTTCTTCCGGCGAGTGCCGGTCAGAAAACAAAAATAAAATCGTAACTAAATAATAGCTTAAGAATGGGTTGTTAGTTTAGGGGCGACTTACGACATAAGCCCCTCCGGGCGGTTGGATACAAACGGGGGGGCTTTTATAAGAGAAAAAGATTGTCATTTAAATGATGATCGTATAGAAGAAAAAAGGGGAGAGGCCTAAGCCCCTCCCCGAAACAGTAAACAATAATAAACAGACAAAATGAACATAACCACATTACCAGCAGGCAATGCCCTGTCAACACCCGGCAACGCTATGGCCGGAGCAGAACACACCAGGAAGGCAGCAGAGGTGCAGGCCGCAATGGCAATTGCAAAACGATTCCCCAGGGATCAGAACATTGCTTTCACAAATATCCTCCAGGCTTGCAAGAGGAAAAGCCTAGCCGACAAGGCTATGTATTCTTACCCCAGGGGAGGACAGACCGTCATGGGACCATCAATTCGGCTTGCGGAAGTGCTGGCGCAGAATTGGGGCAATATGGACTTTGGGTTGCTAGAGCTAGATCGGTCAGAAGGTGAATCATCAGTCATGGCCTATGCCTGGGATCTTGAGACTAACGTTAAAAGGACGACTGTTTTTCAAGTAGCTCATAAACGAGATACCCGGCAGGGATCCAGGAAGTTGACTGATGAACGAGACATCTATGAGCTGGTTGCAAACATGGGAGCCAGAAGGCTGAGGGCCTGTATCTTAAATGTGATCCCTGGCGACATTGTTGAGGAGGCTATTAATGAATGTAACAGGACAATGAGCGGCCGAAGCAATGAACCGATCAAGGATAGGTTAAGGAAAATGCTCAATGCCTTTTCTAGCATCTCAGTCGATGCAGCCATGATCGAACGGTATCTGGATCATCCATTAGATAACATTAATGAGGATGAGCTAAATAATCTCCGGGCGATCTTTACCACCATCAAAGATGGACAGGCCAAGCGTGAAGATTACTTCGAGATGAATAAACTGCCTGCTCCGCATGAGGAACTGGATCAGATCCCGGATGAAGATGATGAAATCCCTATGGGTGATGAGCCTTTACTGACTAACCCAGAACCTCCTGTCGCTAAGAAAAGGGGCAGGCCTAAGAAAGAAAAAACATTGCGTGATGAGTTCCTTGAAGAATTTGAGGAGAAGCGAGATCAAGTTGAACAGTGCTGCATTGAATATGGATACCTTCAAAATGGACAGGCAATGGAGGATCTTAGCGATAAGCACATTGAAATGATCATGAGAGAAAAAGAAGCATTTAAAAAACAGATTGAATTATGAACTACCGGATTTTTGACATTGAAACAGGCCCAGTAAGTCTAGATAAGCTGCAGGATCAGATGCCTGAGTTTAAGGCTCCATCTAATTATAAGGATGAAGAAAAAATTGCAGCAAACATCCAGGAGCAGCAATCCAAATGGATCGAGAAAGCAGCTTTAGACGCTAGCACGGGGCAAGTCCTGGCTATAGGTATCAAGACTCATGAGGGGCATACGATCATTAAGGAGCAGCATTTTGAGACTGAAAAAGAGATTCTCAAATGGTTTTGGGACGAGGTCACGATGACTTCTCCTGATACAAGCTGGGTTGGGTTTAATTCTAATGGATTTGATTTGCCTTTCTTGTTTCGGCGATCTTTGATCTACAGCATCCAGCCTGGATATAGCTTTCGAGAAAGCCGTTATTGGCCATCCAGATTTGTTGACTTGATGGAAGTCTGGTCATGCGGAAATAGGGAGCAGAGGATCAGTCTTGATAAGTTAGGGAGATTGCTGGATGTGGGGGGCAAATCCGGCTCAGGTAAAATGTTTGCAGAGCTTTATGCAACAGATCGTAAGGCAGCAATTGAATATCTAAAGCATGATCTAAATTTAACCGAAGCCGTGTTGCATAAAATGCAGCTTTGGATCACAAACCATAACTGAAACAAAAATAGAAAGGCAAAAATGAAATACGTATTCATGACCCCAGAAAAGGCTAAAGAGCTGTTAGACATAAACGTCAGAAATAGATCCATAAACCAGAGGCTGGTTAATCGGATTGCTGGGGATATATCTAGAGGTAACTGGCAGGTAAATGGCGAAACAATTAAGGTAAGCTCTACTAACAAGCTTTTAGATGGGCAGCATAGGCTTAGTGCTATCATCAAAAGTGGAATGCCTTGCCATCTTTGGATGGTTGAGGGTTTGGATGATGATTGTCACGCAACAATTGATTCGGGGCTATCTAGAGGTGCTCATCATATCTTGCAGATTGAAAATATCCCAAATGCTAGTCTGCTAGCATCTACTATTGCTTTAATTAAAAAAATAGAAAAGCAGGATATATCAAACTCTAAACGAGCTAGCAATATCGACATTCTGGATAATTACAAAAAAGATCCAGAGGGACTTAATGCTGCAGCTAGATTTATTACTGGCAGGAGTTGGTTGAGGAGGTATGCAGGGAATTCAATTGCTTGTGCTTGTTATTATGTTGCATCTAAATTGTCTGAAAGCCAAGCTTCTGAGTTTTTTGATAAGCTGGCATCAGGTGCTGGACTAAGTGAAGGATCCCCCATCCTGGCTTGTCGCAATTATCTGATTAAGCAGCGTATGAATCGAGGCATTGCTGAGGTTGGGAGGAAAATCAAGTTTCAAACATACCAAGCCATTGCCAAATGCTGGAACGCTTATCGGGAAGGAAATCAATTAAGCAGGATCCTTCTTCGCTCTAACGATCAAATTGAATTTAAATGAAAATATGGCCTGTAGCTGAACCGTGGCCCGGACCAGTCCACTCTTGGAATGACATCAAGAGCAATTGGCCGGAGGGGACTAAACCTGCTGAGGCATTTAAGCGAGCTGTTGCTCATTGCATTAAGGCAGGCCTAATTACAATTGATGAACCCTTAACTGAATTGGAGTTTGCTAAGGCCCATGCAAAGGCTAAGAGCTTCAAGCGTCAGCAGAGGAAATTGCAGGAGTTATAAAATGAGACGAGCCGCCAGAGTCGACGCAAATCATTCGGAGATTGTCCAGGGATTAAGAAAGGCAGGATGCAGTGTTCTGGATCTTTCGAGGGTAGGACAAGGTTGCCCGGATATTTGTGTCGGCTTTGGCGGTATCAATTTATTGATGGAGATAAAGGATGGGGCAAAAAGCCCTTCAGCTAGAAAGCTAACGGTGGATGAGGTCAAATTCCATCGAGGATGGAGTGGGGCAGTGACGGTAGTTAATAGCTTGGAGGATGCGATCAAGCAGATCAATGCTGCCCTCGAAGTGAGCCAAAAGATTTAGGATTGATTTATTTTGTGGATTTAAAGATATTTAAATGATATGAATAAGCGAGGAAGACCAGCAACAGGGAGAAAAGTCGTATCTGGTGGGGTAACCCTGACTGCCAGAGAATGGGAGGTGATTGATCGGGAAAAGGGAGATTCTAGCCGGGGGGAATGGCTCCGGCATCAGCTTAAAGAGACATGGAAAAAATATGGGATTGCCATACAGTAAGTTTTTCTGGGGTGACTACCTCAAAGATACCAGGATGCTCAGCCTAGAGGCAAAAGGCGCTTGGATGGACATTCTCTGCCACTTGAGCCAGCTCGATAATCCGGGATCGGCTGGATACAAGATTCAATCATGGGCAAGGCTCCTGGGATGCTCTAAAAGGGTTACGAAAAGGGTCTTGGATGAGATCAAGGATGCAGGAGTTGGCAAAGTTTGGGAACAAAATGATCATGTTTTTGTGAAAAACTCTCGAATAAAAAATGATTTTTTGAAATTTCTGGAGAAGCAAACTCAGGCAAGCGAAGCAGGCAAACTTGGTGCAGAAAAACGGCATAAGTCATTGGAAATCAACGAAAGCCCACAAGCATCCGCTAGAACAAATATTAACACGCACCATAGCGAAAGCCATAGCGTAAAGGATGGCGACCGTTTAGCTATATCAGAATCCATTAACCATAAACCATATAATAATATTATTAATAAGGGTTCTGAGGTTGCTATTCCAACTCTAGAAGAGGTTTTGGAGCAGGCAAAAATTGCCGGGGTGAGCAGGGAGGCAGCAACGGCTTTCTGGAATTGGGTAGAGGGGGAAAACCGTTGGATTAATTCTCACGGCAAAATGATCAACTGGAAAGTCAAGATGAGATCCTGGCAGGTTAATGATCGGAAGTATCAGGGCAATGGCAAAGCCGGATTCGATCCGATCCCGTTTGGGCGATCCTAAAACAGAAAAAAACATGATAGACAGAAAACGATGGGGCCTGACTCCTTACCGGGAGAAGCCCAAAAAATGGACAGTTGAGGAGTTAAGCGAAGAGGAATTTGCCTCTTTTCAGACGGTTTGTAAGGTTTGCGATCATCCCGTATCGGTAAAAGTGCATAAAACCTTCCAAGAATCGTTTCTAACGGGCTTTTGGGGTCGGGCGGATGAAGGGATAGGGGACAAGGGCAAAACGGCCTTAGAAGGAATCCTTGAAGCAATGAGGGGCATGGCTACTTGTGATAGGTGTTATCGAGCTAGGGAGCAGTATATCAAAAGCCGTGACAACATTCTGGAGGTCGCAAATTGGAAGCGGAGGTTATTTGATCCGGTTACAGGGATGAGCCGGGCAGAGCCGGAGGATCAGAAGGCAAAGCAGAATATCCTGATCAGTTGGTTTAAGCAATGGTCAGAGGCCCTGCGTAAAATGACAGCCAGCCTTACCCTGATCTATTGCGATGAGATGGCCGGGATCATCTGGAGGCGACCTAATGCCGCTGATTACTATTTGGATCTGATCGAGCAAAGCATTTATGATCACAGCAATCCTAAAAATCAGGAAGCTAGGATAAAACAAATTTATCAACAGGTGTGCAGGTATGAATAACGATCAAAAATGGCAGGTTGCCTTAATCCAAGAAAGATGGGCTATCAATCATCTTGAAAAAATTCACCCGGAGTCTGGGCAGATTAGTCATGCTCAAGCAGAGGGAATCTTGCTTGCTTTTCTGGCTAAAAGCGGTTTTCGGGACTTAGCTAATAAATTTAAAAATTTGCAAGAAGAACGAGGCTGGACCTATACAGAGAAAACGTGAGCCAGATTATAACAAAGCGCTATCTCGTTGAAGACATCATAGCGAGATACCCAGATTACCCAGCCAGAACACTTGCTAAAACCTTATACAATGAGAATCCTTTGCTTTTTGGATCAATTGAAAAAGCCAGGGTTCAAGTTCGATATTATCTAGGGTTGCTGGGAAAAAATAGCCGGGATAGAAAAAAGCCTTTTCATAGAAAAAGCAGGAAAGCAGGTCAAATTATGGAGATACCTAAAAGCAAAGCCAAACCGATTAAGCCTCATTTTATAAGAGGTCAAAACAAGATCCTTGTCATAAGCGATCTGCATTTACCTTATCATGATGAAAAGGCAATTGAGGTTGCTTTAATGAAGGGTAAGGCAGAAAAAGTTAATATAATTATCCTGCTTGGGGATCTGCTTGATATGTATCAGATGAGCCAATGGGTGAAGGATCCTAAAAACCCTGACATGGCTTGTGAGATAGAAACATGCCGGGAATTTCTACAGCTGCTAAGGAAGGAGTTTCCTGATGCGGAGATTATCTGGAAAGAGGGAAACCATGAGGAAAGATGGCAAACCTATTTTTATCGAAACGCACCAGACGTTGCAGTGCTTCCTGGGATGACGGTTTATGATTACATGAATGTCGAGCAGTATGGCATACAAGTGATCCGGGAAAAAAGACCAATCAATGTATCCACCCTGTTGCTATATCATGGTCATGAATTACCCAGGGGATTAACTAATCCTGTAAATCAAGCAAGGGGACAATGGCTCAGGGCTACAGCTAACATGATCGCAGGACATGGGCATCGAACCTCAACCCACATTGAAAGATCCGCTACAGGTCAGATTTTTAGCAATTGGTCAATAGGTTGTCTTTGCGACTTGACTCCCCAGTATGCTTCAATCAATAAATGGAATCATGGCTTTGGCATTCTCACTCAGGAGGGGCCAAAGTCTTTTCATTTTAATAATTATAGCATTCACGATGGCAAACTATTTGGAGCCCCAGCAAATAATGACTGATCAAGAAATCAGAGATATAGCGATCAAGGAGTTTAGCACAAAAGCCAGAGCTAAGTTTGATGCAGGAACCCTAGAACACAACCCAGATGGCACAAAAGGACTGGGTAGGTTAAGCGCATTAAAAATAGTTCAAGCAGCCAAGGAGGAAGCCTGGGATCAGATTTTTTATCTTACGGCTTTAGAACAACAGTTAATCGTTGAAATGTGACTGACGACATATCCAAGGAAGTTTTCTGGGAACAGGAAATGGTAGATTGGCCGCCTTGGTTAGTTGAAAGGTTTAACATTGAATATGAAAGATTTTGCAGGGAGAGGGGCCTGCTAACAGGGGCGCAGTTATATAAAGAAACAAACAAACAATTCTATGTCCAAAAACAGAATGAACAAAATAATCAGCAGGATCGAAGAGGCTTTTAGCCTGGATCCTGGTCAGATATTTGAAAAAAGAAAGGTATGGCATATTGCCCGTGCAAGAATGATTGCAATGTATATATTGAGGAATGAGGAGATCTATCCGGTCGCTCAGATCCTGGAAGCTTTTGATCAGCCACATGGCTCAGTTTGGCATGCTGTGAGGAGAGTTGATCAAATGTTAGAAACCGAACCGAAAACAAAAAAAGTAATAAACAAACTACAGGAAGAAATTAGCGCAATATGAACAATAATAAAGATGGGATGAAATACGTTGGATCAATAAATCTGGATAAGATAGATCAATCAAGGTTATACCAGGGAAAAAAGGGAAGGTATCTCAACTTGTATTTTTTCCCCAAACCTTCAGAGCCTGGAGTCCTTCTGGTTAAGCAATCACTAAGTCAAGAGGAGAGGGAAAGCGGCGTTCAGCTGGAAATATTAGGTGACATCAAACCTTTGCGAGCTAAAGTCCAAAATGGAGACAATCAATCGGATGTTTTTGGGGAGGAAGATAAAACTGGATGGAAACCAGTGCAGCCTAAAAATGAGCATCCAAAGCATGAGGACTTTGATCCTCCATTCTAATCAATGAGCTATTTAAATCGCCCGGCTAAATTCACAGAAGCTTTTAAAAAACTTACCGCCAAAAAAGAAGTCGCATCCCGGCTTAACACCAAGCAGTGGCAGGATGTGCCTGCTGCAATTAGGGATCGGGCTTTCTTTTCATCAAGGGTTGCATCAGCAAGATTTCTTAGCAAAGCAAAAAAGTTTATGCAGGCTTTCTTGCTTAAGCAGATTGAAGAAGTCATAAGCCCGGATGGAGTAAAATCAAAAGCAATCAAGATCGGAGGTCGGGCAGATTTTGTAGCACGCTTGCAGGATTTTGTGCTAAACGAAGGACTTGGTGAAGCACTGCCCCCTGGAGTCCCTAGAGGACAAAGGGGGGTTATTCCTGAGATGAAAGACCTTGCTTCCTCCCGGAGGCTTGGTCTTATTTTTGATACAAATATCCGATCTGCTTATGGCTATGGCAACTTCAAGGCATCGACCGATTCAACTGTAAGCCAGGTTTATCCAGCATGGAGATTCGTCAGAACAGGCTATGTCAAAACCCCAAGACCGTTGCATCAGAAATATGAAAACGCCGTAAGACGCAAAGATGACACTAGATTCTGGCTGGAGATGAACAAAAAGGAGATTGGTGGTCTGGGTGTTCCTCATGGCCCTTGGGGGTTTAACAGCCAGATGGATGTGCAGGAGGTGGGAAGGCGTGAGGCAGTCGCATTGGGATTAGTAAAGCCTGATGAAAAAATCAAAGACCCTAAAGCAGAATTTAACAAATCTTTATCAGTCGATTTATCCAGGATGGACAGCAGTGTTGCTGATCGCTTAAAAAAAGCCTTTGGCAAAAATATAAAGACTAAAGGTAAAACCCTAGCATGGACGACATAAAAGTATATTGCTCACACACAGAAATGCGTGATCCGATTTCCTTGGTTGAGCATCCACGTAACTACAACACGCATCCGGCTGAACAGATCCGGCTTTTAGCTAAAATAATTAAGCATCAAGGATGGCGTAACCCAATTACGGTTTCAAAGAGATCCGGCTACGTAGTCAAAGGGCATGGACGTCTTGCCGCTGCCATGCTTTTAAAGTGCGAAGAGGTGCCAATTGATTTGCAGGATTACAAAGATGAGGCTTCTGAGCTAGCTGACATGATCGCTGATAATCGAATTGCTGAATTAGCGGAGGCAGATCAAAGTGAACTTCAGAAATTACTAAAGGATGATTCTTTTAACGATTTTGATATTGAGCTAACCGGATTTACGTCTGACTTTTTGAGTGAAGAAGACCAGGAAGAAATTGATGCGAAAGATGGGGAAATTAAGTTTTCACCGGAGCTAAATGAATCTCACAACTATGTTGTGTTGTATTTTGACAATGACATTGATTGGTTAGCGGCTCAAACGCATTTTAACTTGTCTAGTGTTCATTCTAAAAGGAGTAACGGCAAACCCTGGAGCAAGGGGATCGGGCGAGTGTTAAATGGTGGGAGTTATATAAACAAAATCAAACAGCCTTATGTTGAGTGATAATGAAATAGCTTTTTGCGCTCCTAGTTACAAAAGGCATGATGGTTGTTTTACGCAGCAGACGTATCCTTTTGTTCAATATGTGGTCGCAGAGTCTGAGTCTGACAGCTATATTAAAAATGGGCATAAGGTAATTGTTGCCCCTGATTCAGCTCAGGGCAACTTATGTCGTATTAGAAATTGGATTTTAGATAATATAGAATCAAAAAGAATTATCTTGCTAGATGATGATATAAAAGCGATATGCCGTTACCAAAACCAAAAAGCTAAAAAACTCAATGCCGATGAGTTTATGGAGTTTTGTGAAATGGCATATGTTATGGCCGATGATCTAGATATTAAATATTGGGGATTAAATTGCTTGCCAGATAAAGGTGCATACAGGGAATACACACCATTTTGCATGAGAGCATACATAGGGGGGCCATTCCAGGCTTTTAATGGCATGAAGGATTTGAGATATGATGAGAAAATCTTTTTAAAAGAAGATTATGACATGACGTTGCAGGTTTTGGCAAAATACAAGAGGGTTTTAAGGTTTAATGCTTATCATTATGTAGCAAAGCAGCACACCAATAAAGGGGGCTGCGCAGATTACCGCACCATTGAGAGGGAAAAGCAGCATAATGCAATGTTGCAGCAAAAATGGGGAACAAAAATTGTGCAGATGGACAAATCTGGCAACAAAAACGGTTATGACATAAATCCTATTATAAAAATTCCAGGATCAGGAGTTTAAAAATTTAAGCAACAAAATGCCTGCAAAGAAAAAAACAAAAACAGACAAATTGCTATCTAGCAATGGCAGAAAACCTGTTGCTGTAGTCGAAACGGCTAGGAGGGGGCCAGGTGGTTATACAATGCCAGTTGGTTTGGCTGAAGGCTTTGGTCAACTTGGACTTACTCAAGCTGATATAGCTGATTTTTTGAAAGTATCTCGCAAGACCGTTGAAAGGGAATTTCAAAAAGGAGAAGCTTCAGAGTTTGTCCGGGAGTATCGTAAGGGCAGAGCATCAACCAATCGGAGCTTAAGAATGAAGCTGCTTCAAAGGGCATTAAGGGAAGATCGAGATTCATTGCTTCAATTTGCGCTTAAAAATTATTGTGGAATGAAAGAAACAGCAGAAGTCGATCACCAGGGGCAAATTTCGGTCAATGTCACAATGGGTGGGCAAGTAATCAAGCAACCTAAATGGATGCATAATTGAATTTTGAGGTTGATATACCCCAGCCTCATGCCGGACAGGAAAAGATCCTTGATCGTGCAAAGCGATTCAATGTCCTGCAATGTGGGCGACGATTTGGCAAGACCACCCTGGGATTGCATATAGCCCTTTTTGCCGGGGTTCTTGGCAAGACTTATGGTTGGTTTTCTCCCACTTATAAGCTCATGTCTGAGCAGTGGAACGAGGTTATCCGGCAGCTTGGCTCCATTATCTCCAGGACAGATAAACACACCAGGGAGATCCACTTAGCCACAGGAGGCCGCATAGATTTTTGGTCTTTAGAAAAAGCTGATTCTGGGCGTGGCCGTAAATATCATGGGGTAATTATCGACGAGGCTTCTGTTGTCCGGGATCTAAAAACCAAATGGGAACAGGATATAAGGCCAACCTTAACGGATTATAAAGGGCAAGCTTGGATCCTTGGCACACCTAAAGGTCATAACTTCTTCCATCAATTATTCCTTAAAGGGCAGCAAAATTCTAAAGAGTGGATTAGCTGGCGACTTGGCACCATCGACAATCCAACGATCCCGGATCTTGAGGCAGAACTTGCTGATGCCCGAAAAGAACTGCCGGATGCTGTATTTAACCAGGAATACCTGGGAGTGCCTGCTGATGATGGGGGCAATCCTTTTGGGGTCGATGCAATCGAAGCCTGTTTTGGCCCCGCGAGCAGCAAGCCTGCGGTTTGGTTTGGTTGGGATTTAGCTAAAAGCCATGACTGGACCTGGGGGGTTGGGCTGGATCAGGACGGTTGCCAGTCAGTTAATATAAGGTTTCAGAAGCCCTGGGCAGAGACCAAGGAAAGTATAATTAAAGCAACCGATTATGCTCCTGCCTTAGTAGATTCGACGGGTGTTGGCGATCCGATCGTAGAAGATTTAATCATGGAGGGTAATAACTTCTCAGGATTTAAGTTTAGCTCAACGAGCAAACAATCCTTGATGATGGGGTTAAGGGCTGCTATTCAGCAAAACAGAATAAGGTTTTTTGATCCGGCTCTAAAAGCAGAGCTAGAAAGCTTTAGTTATGAATACATGCCAGGAGGTGGGGTTAAATATTCAGCCCCAGAAGGCATGCACGATGATGGGGTTATGGCTTTAGCTTTAGCAGTCGAAAAGATGAGGCAAGGCAATTCAGACGGCATAATCAGATCGACAAAAGGCTTTAAGCTAGGACACAACAATACAATGCCAGCCCGAGGAATAGGTTTTTAACATGCCACCAGAAGCAGCCGCAAAAAAGAAGGTAGCCCGAAAAGCTCCAGCCAAACAAAAGATTGATGAGCGTATTATTATGCCATCATTCCGGGAAAAGTTTCACCCTTTCCTTAATGAGAAACTAGATCCGGCACAGGTCCGAGGCTTGCTTCAATCTGCTTTTTCTGGGGATCCTCAGAGCCTTAACGATCTTTATGTAATCATGGAGGATACTTGGCCTAGACTTGCCAAAAACCTTCATGAAATCAAAAAGGCCGCATCCAGGGCAGATTATATTGTTCAGCCTTTTGCTTCGCAGGGGCAAGATCCCAGCCCGGAAGCCCAGGACAAAGCCGAGTTTATCCGAAAGATCATTGATGACATGAGGCCTGTTCCTAAGAGGAATGAAAATGGGTTTGAAGATATGGTCTATGACCTGTGCGATGCTATTGGCAAAGGCATATCAGTGCAGGAAATCCTATGGGATTTTAAAGACGGTTACATTTGCCCGAAATCGACTTACTGGGTACATCCACAGTTTTGGGGTTTTGATAGCACTGGCATTGAGTTAATGCTCCGCAATATCGACACGGTTGGAAGCCGGGGTTATGTGGAGATGCCGGATGATAAGTTTTTAGTGGGTAGATACAAAACAAGATCAGGGAACCCTTTAACCTATGGTTTTTCCAGGGTTCTAGCCTTTTGGTGGTCCGGGATGATTTTCGGTCGCCAATGGCTAATGCGTTATGCACAGATTTTTGGAATTCCTTTGCGTGTCGCTAAGTATGGCCGGAATCTTAGTGATAATGACCGTAATAGCCTTGAGGCTTGGCTTAGAGACCTTGCTGCAGCTGGCTATGCCATGATCCCGGAAGGATCAGAGGTTCAATTGCTAGAAGCATCCAAAGGTGGAGCAGATAATCCACAAAATCACCTAATTGATATTGCAGATAGGGTATGCGACATCCTGATCCTGGGGCAAACCCTTACAACTGATGTTGGCGATTCTGGATCTAGGGCTTTAGGAGATGTCCATGCAGCAGTCAGGCAGGATAACCTCAGAGATGCTTGCGATTGGGCTGCTCAGAACATAAATGATCAGATCATCCGTAAGGCAATCGCTTTCAATTACGGCAATACAGATGAACTGCCCTACCTCCAGACCAAATTTGAATCTGCTGAAGATCCCGTTCAAATGGCTACCCGTGATCAGATTCTTATTAGCATGGGTATGGAGCTGCCTAAAGATCAAATTTACGAGAGACACAAAATCAGAATTCCGGAGGCAGGCGAGGATGTTATTACTTCTCCTGCCGCACCTGAGCCGTTTCTTGGAAAAGAACCGATCCAGGCCGAAGAACCCAGAGCAGGATTAAATAATCCTTTTCGGCTCCCCAAGGGAGAGGACAAGAAGTTTGGGGTATATGTGAAAAATGACAAGGGAAACACTGTCCTGGTTAAGTTTGGGGATCCTAACATGGAGATCCAGCGAGACAGTGACGAGCGAAGATCAAATTTTAGAAGCAGACATAACTGTGATGACCCAGGCCCTAAGTGGAAGGCTCGTTACTGGTCCTGTAAGATGTGGGAAAAGGGCAAGACCGTTCAAGATGTCCTAGATGCTTCTGATTGGTCTGGCGAGATTGTTGAGGATGATTGCGATTGCTGTAATCCATCTAAGATAGAAGCTAAAGCCGTCCCTACAAAAACAGATAAGCTAATAGATTCTGTCATGGAAAGCTTAACTGGGGTAAATGCTGAATGGCTTGGGCCTGTTCGCCCTGTATTTGATAAGATAATTTCTCTGGCTCAAAGTGATGAGATCAGCGACCAACAGCTTGCTGAAGCGGTCGAGAACCTAATGGAAGAGATGCCAGAGCTTTTTGATCAAATTAATCATGAGGCCCTACAGGATGCTTTAGAACAAGCGATGGGGGCTGCGGCAGCTAACGGAGCTTTTGAGCGTATCCAGGATTTTAACATGGATAACCCTCAAGATGCAGATTGATGTAGATGTAAAATCATCCGGGCTTTTAGAGATGTAAAATCATCCGGGCTTTTAGATAAATTATCTAACCCGGAATTCTATCCAGAGGCCATGAAGACCGGAGCTAATAATCTCCGAAGCTGGATGGCCACTACATATTATCCTGCCAAAAATGCTTCTGAACCAAACAGGTTAGGAGGCACACGCACTAACTTCTGGGCTGATATAGGTCGATCCATTCAAACCCCATTTCAGCGAGGTTTAGAATCTATTTTAAGAATATTAGATCCCAGGATCGCTCAAAAAGTTTATGGGGGGATTATTAAAGCTAAAAGAGTGCGTTACCTAACTATACCAATAAGCAAGGAGGCTTACAGCAAAAGAGCAAGAGTTCTTGAGCGTGATTTAGGCCAAAAGCTATTTGTTATAAAATCCGCAAAAGGTAATCGCTTGTTAGTTTCAAGTGTTGACGGAGAGATTAAACCTCACTATTTGCTAAAGGAGCAGGTTGACCAAAAACCTTGGCCGGGGGCATTACCTCCAAAAGAGGATATGGTTGAAAAGTTTAATGAAGGCATCGAGGAGTATATTTACACCGCAGCCAATTTAGCATGATTAATTACGCCAAGATCCAAGCCAGCTATGGCAATGAGATCCATATTAACGGGGAGCCTCCTGCTGATATTCAATGGATGCCCCCTGGGGAGCATAGCATTGTAGCTTCTAAAGATGACAAACCAACTAAGCTTACAGTCAAGGTTGGTGAAGAAATAATTGAAGCACTTAATAAATCCCTAGAAGAGATAAAGGCTCAGGGATTCGATACATACATTGACTTCAACCATAATGATGAAGAAGCATCTGGATGGGTTGAGGGATTCTTTTGGGGCGGGGATGATCCTAATACCGGAGGCATCCGGGCAAAAATTAGGTGGTCTCATGAGGGAGCCGAGGCTCTTAAAGGCGGTAGCTACAAACGCTTCAGCCCCACTTTTCTGACTGATGCCAAAGGCAAAGTTATTGGCACGACTCCTAATGCAGGGGGATTAGTTAACAGACCAGCTTTCCGGTCCATTGCCGCAGTTATGGCAGCAAAGGACATAAACGAAACAGATTTGCGGTTCGTATCGGCCTCAGAAATGCCTGATCAAGAACGCAAAGAAGAAACCACAAAAGGTAATAAAATGCCCGAAAACGAAGATAAGCTTAAAAAGCTAGAGGCCGAAAACGAAGAATTGAAGGCCACCATTAAGGACATGAAGGCCAAATACAAGGCCCAAATGGATGAAAACGAGGAGATGAAGAAAGAGGCTAA
>Ga0208019_1000664_pt1 | contig 18678 bp, 24 predicted proteins | sample CB_VirMetaG_5_FD_184540 | JGI IMG/M metagenome (GOLD analysis project Ga0208019, IMG submission 184540) | Freshwater to marine saline gradient viral communities from Chesapeake Bay - CB_1508_1D Viral MetaG (SPAdes) (version 4) | ecosystem: Environmental > Aquatic > Marine > Coastal | place: USA...
ATGCGAATTTAGATTGCCCGCCCACCAAAGCCCGCCGACGCCGTAGCCGATCAGCACTGTGAGAATGCTGACAAGCAAGCCATATTCCTTGGCCCAGTGGCGGCGTTGTTCGTCGTTTGGCATGTCACCCCCATCTGTTGCTCGGGCTGCGGATCGTCGCCGGGTCGATCAGTTCCACACCGCCGACCTCATAGGCCACTTCTTCCGCATTCTTCTCGCCCACCAGCGCGCCGTTGACGTAGTAGTTGAGAAGCGGTTCTTTCCACGTTCCACGGGCTACAATATCGGGGCCAAGCAAGATGTTGGCGTGATACCGGCTGTCGAAGGTGGGTGCCGTCAGTTCGTTGCCTTCTTCGTCGTAGGTGCCGGGGGTCAAGACGATACGAGGCATGTGCGCAGAGCGCGGGTCGTAGGCGTAGGGCTGTTCTTCTGCCGCATCCACGTCCCGGCCATAGAAATACCGGGTGCCATGTTCCAGCGTGACTTCGGGGAACATCAACTCGGCCTGCACAAGTGTCGAGTGCATGACCTCACGGCTGGTGGCCCGGCCCATCATCAAGATGCGACCGCCTTGCCAGCTTGCCAGAAGCGGGATGGCGTTCGGGAAGTCTGCATCTACAACGGAGTAGTCGTTCGGGTTCGGGTTGAGGTAGATCATGATGTGACCTCAGCAATGCCGCTGTTGCCAATGTCCTTGCCCCAGATGCGCAGCTCGGAGATGAAGCCGTTGAAGTCGTATCCGGGCGTGAGCGCCGTGCTGGACAGATCGACAAGGGCTGTCGGCGTGGTGTCTGCTGTCGCCGCCGTGCCGTCCTTCGCCACGTTGATAGCGCCGCTCGTGTGCCGTGATGCAATGTTGAACGCGACGTTGACGCCGGGTGAGTATTCCGCCGCCGCCACGACAGTATCCAGCGTCCCCGCCGTCGATTGATTGGCGTTCACTTCACCTGTGGCGGTGCTGTCGGTGTCCAAGTCCAGCGTGATGAAGTTGTTCGCGTCGGCATACCAGCGCAGGAAGGTTTCTTGCGCCGCCGCGCCTTCATCCGCATACGTCATCAGCCCCTTCATGCTGATCGACATGGCCGTGGTGTTCGCCGGGGTATCCGCACCCGCAACACTCAGCGTCTCTGCCGCGCGGGTGACGGTGGAGCCGGTGGTGGGGATGTAGGATGTCGGGACGGAGCCTGCTTCAAGCTGGGCACCGGCAAAGTCGGCAGTTGCGCCGAGGGTTACGGCGAAAGAACCCGCTGCATCGCAGTATCCAAATCTGACCAGTCCCGACAAATCCCCGGCATCGATGGTTGATGTGAACCAAATGCGGTATTCGTTGCTTCCGACCTTTTGCCATTTCAAACCTGCGGCAGCGGCTCCTGAAACTGTCTCAGTTGCCGTGTCGAAAAATGCAAAATTATCTCCGTAGGTGGAGCCGGTATAAAACCGGAAATCTGCCCAAAAGACAGTTGCCGTTCCGGGGCGAACAAAAATGGAATGCGTATAGGTTCCTGCGCTGCTGAACGTGTAGTTTGCGGTAAGAAGCGCAAAGTTCGTATTAGTAGCTGTGCAGGTTGTGGTAGGTATTCCGTTGATCTCCGTCCCGCTGGAAAGCGTTGTGTTTGTTTTAGTCCAATATACACCTGAAAAGTCAGCGCTGTATGTGTGCAGGTTCGTCGCCGCAGCACTCTCTAGTTGTAGCCCGCCCTTGGCCCATGCCGCTCCGTTGTAGTAGTAGGCATTGCGGCGGGAAAGGTAGACCGCTGCGCTGGTGGTCGGGACGTATTTCTCAAGGCCCGCAGGCTGGTCAGGGTTGTCTGCCATGCCGCCGAGGCTCGTGTAATACCCACCGACATGCGCCACGAGAAGGTCTAGGGCCTGATCCCCGCCATTGAAGTATGAACCGGAGCCGCCGCGCGTGCCTATGATTGCGATCCTGTCCGATGATGCCGTGCAGGCGATGGAAACTTTTTGCCACGCCGTCGTAGCGGTATACTCTGCGCCCACTGCATCGGTGTTGTAGACAAGGAATGTCTGGTTGCTTCCGGTGTTTGACTTAACCCAAATTTCCTGTTTGCCTGCGTGGGTATACGTAGCACGCACAAAAGACAGCAAGGAATAGCTGCTAGCTGTATCGATTGCACCACGGTCGAATTGCACACGATCTGCTATCATCTCGCCGTTAGGTGCTTCGCCGTAATTTGCCGTCACGACAGGCGATGATCCTGTTCCCCCAACAAGCGCTATCCATTGAGAGGCATCGTCAGAATAAACGGCGATATTATGCGGTGCCCATACCAGCGGGCCCGTGCTGCCGGACATCGTCCGGTTGTTGGACGTGCTGAACGTGAACATCGAGAAGTCGGTGTCGCTGCTCGACGCGCGGAAATACTCGCCTTCCGTGGTGCCATCGGCAGCCGTCAGGAAAGCAGCCACCAGTGCAGGAGAGGCACCGCCAATGGCGTAGGCGTCGACGGGAGTCGGTGCCGCGCCAGCCCCGCCGAACACGGCCGTGAACACGGGCGAAAACACCGACGTGAAGAGACTCTGGCGCAGGGCGCCCTGTGTACGGGGCCTAAGCATTTTGCCTCGCGTTGAGGATATTCGCCGTGGTGGGGCCAGAACCGAACGTCCACGCGGAATTGGACGAGTGGGTCACGTTGTCCTTGACCACAACGAGATACTGGTTGGTGTGCGAAGACCCGCCGCTACCGGCCGCGTCTACGAGGTAGGCCGTGTCGAGATCGTTGTTGGTAATAAACAACCGATACGTCGCGCTCGTGCCGCTGAACGTTGTGATGTTGGGAAGGTAGAACGCCTTCGCCACGCAGCTAGTGGATGGGGTGTTGTAGACGTTGTTGTAGCCCTGCCCATGGACGACAGTATTCCGGTTGAGTTCCAGCGTCAGGTCCCTGAAATCAGAGGCAGCCGCAGTAGCCACCGCCACCATCTCGGAGTTGCTTACATACACGATGGAGGATAGCGGACGTGCCGTGTTCGCCGTCCCGTCTTCCAAGAAGACATAGTTGTCCCGGAATGCGCCGAACAGCCGGCGGGAGTTTGTCCGTATGGGGTTGTTCGCGGGGTTGAGCGCGGGAGATAGCGGACCCGTGCCGTCCGCACCGGCGCGCAGGCCGACAAGATTTGCACCGATAGGAACGGCGGGCGTGCCGCCTTGATTGACGATCTCCACCCGGAAGTAGAACTGGTTCTTCTCGATGACGGCGGGCTCGTCCTGACAATCGATACCGTACCACGCCCCACTATAAGCTTGGATAAGCCAGAAAAAGCCGCTAGATGTTGTCCTGTCAATTGCGAAATAGTTGTTCCGGATGGTCATGGGGCCTGCGGCTTGGGTCTTCACAAGGCGACCTTGCCCATTACGGATGTCACAGCCCTCCATGATAAACTCGCCGGGGTAATACGCCGGGTTACTGTTGCTAACACTGTAGCCAGACACCAGTCGCGTCTTGTAGACGACACAGTCTGCATCACGAGCAGACGCCGGTGCGTTGTTGTTAGTACTCCCGAGAAATACGCCATCCACCTTGCTATTGATCAGGCGCGTCCGGAAGGCCTCGCCCAACCAGAATCCTGTTGTCATGGCGGGATATACGCCATTTGCGTCGGCTGTGCTCCACGTAAAAATATCGCCCGCGCTGGGGTCTATGGCGCGAACAACGTCGTAGACAGCGCAGTCCTCGATATGGAGGAGCGCATACTCGAACGGGCCCAGACCGTTGATATTAAACCACCCTTGGCACCCGATACCGATAGAGCACCAAACGGCCGCGGAAGAGTAAGGGTCATCTAGACTACTCCATGTGCCGGCAGAGTTGTAATTTGGCCCATGGACACGCGTGCGCTTGATGATGATCCTGCTGGCGGCACTCTTTGCCCGGGTAATAAGACCTCCCGAGTAGCGCCCTGCCTCGGATCCAGTCCGGCGCAAGTACATGTCGCAGTCGACATCCCAGTCCAAGAAATTGATGTTCAGGAACCACAGGAACGCACCCTTGTCTCCGATTAGACGACCGACGAGCGGGTCGCTCGAAGCGATGAACTGGATCCGTTCCCCGCGGACCTGTAGGCTCTCCCTATTGAGGATCGTATAGGTCTTTGCGCCGATAAACGTCTGGTCCCGCCCGAGATCCACGCGTGTGCCATAGGTCAGGGCATCGAAGACCCCGTCCATACCGTCATCACTGGCCCCAGCAAGAAAGGCACTCGTGTCGTTGTTCCCGGATCCGTACATACGCGGCGTGACCCAGCCAGAGGTATCGGGCTCGTAATAGACAGTACCGGTGTTACCAGTGACGTCGTAAGTAGAAATCGTAACCTGTCCCCCGTGGCCCGGCGCAACAGCCACCTTGCGGTAGGCCTTGGCGTACCCGAACTCCCCCGCGTTCAAGAACCCGCCGAGGAAGATGGTGTCGGGCGCCGCCGCGGGGCTGGTAAACCCGTCGTAGGCTTGGGCCTCGGCCTGTGTCGCAAACACCTTCTCGCCGTCCGGTACCCAGTTTACCGTTATGGTGTCTGTGCCCGCGGTGGTCGTGATCGCGATGTTCGTGCCGGCGGCAAGCGTCAGGGTGTCAGCGACAGCATCGGCCACCACGTCATCCTGTCCGGCGACACTGATGGTGCGGAACGTATACGCCGTGCTCTGTGCGAGCCCCGCCTCCTGCAGCGCCCCCTCGACGTCCGTCGCGGTGTAGTATCCGCCGGCATCTGTGATCTGCGTCGTGCCGGCCTGTGCGGCCTCCTGCAGCGCAGCCTCGACGTTCGTACCGGTGTAGTACCCAGCGGCGTCCGTGATCTGCGTCGTGCCGGCCTGTGCGGCCTCCTGCAGCGCAGCCTCGACGTTCGTACCGGTGTAGTACCCGCCGGCATCAGCGATGGAGATCGCGGCCGCAGTGGAGTACTCGCTCGCAGCATCCAACATGGAAGCCGCAGTGACGCGCATCTCTACGAGGGCGCCAGAAGTGAAGCTGGCCGCAGACGTACCGTCCTGCGCCCGGACGATGGTCATGGCGTTCGCGACTCTCGCAGTCACCTTGACGATCTCGGTCGTACCCGCGGGAGACATAAGCGTGGCGTAGAAGTACTCCCCCCCTGCGAGCGTCGGAAACTGATCCCCGTCGACAACGACCATGCCCGTATCGGACGCGGAGATCGGCGTGGCGAGCGTGCTAGATACGTTATTCTTCAGTACAACTGTCATGCTATCCTCACGGGGCCAATGCGTCCACGATCTCTTGGAGCGCAGCTGCAGTCATGCGGAGCTCGACCCGGCTGGTGGCAAGGAACGGGATCGCCAGCGTACCTTCCTGCGCCCGTGTCACGGTGAACGCGTCATCTGTGCGGCCGGTGACCTTGACGATCTCCATGTTCCCGCTGACATCCTGCAGTGTCGCGTAGAAGTAGTCGCCGACCCCGAGCTCGGGGAACAGTCCCCCGGTCCCCGCGGCCACAGAGAAAGACGTTGCGGTGCTGCTCACCGCAGCGGCCAAGGTCGTCGTAGCGTTGTTCGAGAACTTCAGCCCCATGGTCCCCTCATGCAAATCTGGGGGCGGTGGCACGCATGGTACCCCGCATGTTGCCGAGATTAGCACGCGCCCGGCGCTCCGTCATCTCGCGAATGAACTGTTTGGCATGGTATGCTGCCAGCTCACGGTCCGACCAAGTAACCTTCGGCAGGACAAGCAGATACTGTAGCGCGCTATGCAGGATGGCTTCTTCGAGCTCGTTGAAGATGTGCTCTGCCATACCGTCGGCCGCCCGCGTGGGCTTCAGCGCGTACACCATGCGCATGTTATAGACCTTGTCGTCATCCGGGGCAGGCAGGACGATGTACTTGTCCGAAGTCAGCTGCGTGACCGCGCGGGGTGAAGATGCCTCCGCGAGGGCGCCGTCAGGTAGGACGAAGGCCGAGCCGGAGTTGAACTCCTCCGTGTTGAACTCGGCGGTATTCAGGCTATTCTCCGGGATCTCTTCCCAGAGCGTGGCAAGGTCCTGCCCGCTGTACGGGTCAGCCCAGTCGGGGAACTGGTACAAGGCCTGTTCAAGCGTAAGCCGGTCGAGCGGGCGGTCGTTGACCAGCGCGTCGAACAACACATGCACTTCTGTGTTCGCTGGCTTGTCGTAGGCATACTCATGGACACCGGGTAGTAGCGCAAACGTCGGCTGGACATAGCGCCATATGAGCGTGCGCTCACACACGCGGATCGCCGCATCCCGGATGTACTGGATCATCGTCTGCTGAGGACAGCCGGGTACGCTCGGGTTCAACCGAGGAACCAGTGATGCGAAGGTGCGGTCCGCCACTAGCTTATGCTCCTTGGATCCAGCCCGGCATCGTCATTGTCTGTCAACTCCCGAGAACCCAGTGAGAGTCCCATACCCTGAGTGAACGACTCGAAGAACAGTTTCGCGCGCCCCGAGTTCACATGCTCGTCATCGATGGACTCAGCGAGGTACACGGTACCGTCTACAAGCGTGGGGAAGTACGCATCAATCGGTGCCGTGATCGTATCGCCCAACGCGTAATCTGTCGGTACCTTGGCGTATTCTGCCGTGAGTATAACACCTGCAGTCGGCGCGGGGTAGAGGAAATACACGTTCGGATTACGCACATGGCGCATGAAGTTCACCGGCGTACCGGCCGCCTCACTACGCCAGCCGGGGTACGTCTGATCGAACACCTCACGATCCACCTCGGTAATGGTGTTGCCCCCTGTGACAGAGAAGATCTCCACGAGCCGGATAGAGTCAGCAGGCATCGTCTGGACAGTGGTATTCGGTGTCGTGCTGACGTCGCCAAGCTGCAAGAACAGATCCGGTCTACCCATAGCCATACGCTTCAGGGCTTGGTTGACAAACCCCAAGAGTACGGTGTCGGTATAACGCTGCGGAGTGCGCGTGTCGCTGATAAGGCGACGAACCTCGGCGATGACGTCAGCAGGTGTCATTCGAGCAGATCCCTCGATGCGTCGGCCTCGATCTCCGGGGCGACCCGGTTAGGCTCTTCTTGGGTGTCCTCTGTGGACAGATCAAGTGCTTTGGTCTTGCGCCGCGCCCGGGTCTTCTTGACCTTCTCCACCTGCTCCGGCTTGATGAAGCGCTCTGGGTACGCCTCCTCCTCGGTCACCGGCTCGCAAAGAGGGTTCTGGGCAAGGATCTCGTTCCACCCGTAGATGAAGCCGTCCTTCTTGTTGCGCAGGTACATCTTGGTCATTTCGATCTCCGTTTACCAGACGGTGTGACTGGCCACGACTTGCGCGCCGGACCCGTCTTCTTGGTCGTCATCGACCGCTTCTCGCCAGCGGTCATCTTCTTGGCCGCCGCGGCGGGGCGACAGGCCGGATAGGAGCGAGATTTCTTCTCGGACCCGGAGCGGCCGCAGGGTTTGCCGGTCTTCACATCGACCCACTTCTCCCCGAACCACTTGCCGAGCCCACCCTTGCTCATCTCTTCACCCGGTTGTCCGGGCCGCGCCAGCCGCCACCGCGCTTCTTGTACTCCTTCGACGCCCACGCATTGGCATAAGCGCTTGGATATACGTCGAACTTCTTCTTGGCCTCCGCCTTTACGCGAGACCAGAGCGAGGGGTTCGTCGGCTTGGGGCTACCCTTCTTCACTGCCACGGGTACATCCACTTAACTTTGTCTGCCCAAAATGCCGCCGACATCTTGCCTTTGGCGATGTTCTTACCGTGCCGGGCCTTGAAAGAGGCGCGCTTCTTCTTCATCTTCTCGGACTCACCGGCCTTGGGCTTGCCCGCTGTCTTCGCGCCCTGCTCACCGAACCGGATGGTCTTCACCTGATCGCCCTGCTTGGCGACAACGACATGACTCTTGGTCGGATGGTTGGGTGTCCGCTTGGGCTTGTTGTACCCGCTGACTCCGGCGCGTTCGAGGCGAGGGTCTTTGGCCATCAGCTCGCGACTCCTTTGATAACAACAAAGCTGAGGACCAGCGTGTCGGTGCCGGTCGCAGGCACTGCACCGTTGTCATTATTCCCAATGGAGATTGTACAAGACCCAGCGCTGACGCTTGTGACCCCTATGGTGTAGTACTTCCGTGTGGCGGCCGCCGCACCCGACTTGATGTTCACGAGGACCACATCTGTCGCCGCGATAAAACTGTTGGTCAGGGTGAACTCATCAGCCTCGTGGCCCGCGAGAGATCCGGCGACGAGGGTGATCTGCCCGGACAGCTTGTTGAGCGTCACACCTGTGGTGCGGCTCGTGAGCTGTGTTACGGCACCACCGGTGCCGGTCGGGTACCCGAACTTCCCGCCGAAGTTCACCGCGCCCGCCCCTTTGGGCGTGACATCGATGCTGATGTCGGTGTCGGTGCCGTCGGCCAGAAGATCGTTGTTGCTCAGCGTCAGTCCGGCCGCAGCCGCGGAGGTGTGGAACGCGTCGGATGTGACTGAGGTGATACCGGTAAACGTGCCGCTGAAAGACACCCCGGAGATCGATCCGCCGGTAATCGTGACGTTGTCTGCGGCCTGAGTAGCGATGCTGCCAAGTCCAAGATTGACGCGCGCACCGGATGCCGTCGAGGCCCCGGTACCCCCATCGGCGATGGCCAGATCGGTGATGCCCTCCACCGTGCCGCTAGAGATTGCGACCTTCGGGATAGACACTGCGCCCGACCCATTAGCCGTAACTGTCAAACCACCATCGGTGTTCGTCGCCCGGATCGTATTACCGTCGATCTGCACGTTGTCGACGGCTACAGACCCCGTACCGACCTTGAGCGCGGTAGGTACGCCGCCACCGCCATACACGATCTTCTCAGAGGCATCAGGGCCCCCATCTACGTGTAGGAGCTGCTCATAGGTCGCACTGACCGTGTTATCCGTGAGGTTCGTAGCCATGGTGTGCTCCTGTTAGAGAGCGGGCCCGAAGGCCCGCTCCATTAGCTCGGCGTCACCGCGTTGGTGCCAGCAGCGTCAACCCAAGTCGAGTTAGCATTTGCACCGGTCGCGATCTTGAGCTTGCTGTTGGTGGTGTCGAACACCACAGACCCAGCGGCCTTGTTGGTCGTATTGATCGCGGCGCTGATGTCGGCGATGGTCGTCGCGGCTGCCGTCGGGATCTGGAGATAACCACCGGTGGCATCGAGACTCCCGGTGATCGTTCCCGTCGCAGTGAGCGAATCAACGGTCGCGCTGATCGCCCGCAGGTTCGAATAGGTCGTACCTTTGTAGACAGACATGAGTCCCTCCTTGGATGGAGGTAGGGGCCGAAGCCCCTACCCTTAGCTCACGTCGGCCATGACGACCCACGCCTTGACCACGAGGTCAGTCGGCATGGCAGTGGCGAACGAGATGTCGAGCGTATCCGCCGCGCTGTACACGGTGGGGTTCGCAAGGTTCGCCGCACTGGTACCGGTCGCGTTGATAGCGATACCGGTAGCGTACGTCACGGAGCCGTCCGTCAGGCCGAGCGTACCCGTCGTATTGGTCGACTCCGCCGAGGTAACGGTGTAGCCGGCCGACAGGACAACAGAGCCAGCCGGGATCCGCAGGACCTGCAGCGTGTCGCTGGTGGTCAGGGCCAAAACCCCGGCCGCCGAACGCGCTGCAATGATCGTTGCGAAGTTCAGCTCGACGGACATGACCGTCAGGTGGTCATTGCCTTGGGCGAGGTACGCATCCGCGGTACCCTTATTGAAGCCGAGGCTGTCGGTGTAAGCAGTCATCTATCGACCCTCCTTAGAACGAGACCACGGCCTGCGCGATGGCTTCCGGCTTCACAACCTTGTAGCCATAGACCTGCAGTCCGCGAATGATGTTGCCGAAGGTCGACTCGGCACGCAGGGATTCCATCTCCGTCATCTGCGATGCGAAGGTGAAGCCCATCTTGTGGCCAGCGATCAGGCTGTACTTGCCCGAGTCGACGTACAGGTTGTGCGACACGTAGACCGTGAACCGGTCGATCATGCCGAGCCGGCCGTTGCGCACCACCGAAGTACCATCGCCGGTCAGCGACGCGTCCTTCAGCTCCGACTTCTTGATGAGCCCTGCCATCTTGGCCGGGATCACAAGGTAGCGGTCGCCCTCGGGGGCGTTCGCCTCGTCGAGGACGGTGCCCATGTCGACGATCAGATCGACCACCGAGGTGGTACCACCGGCGCCGTCCTTGGTCACCGACAGCGGCGCGCCGCTGGTGCCGAGGTTGAACGAGGCAGACTGCTCGCCCGCAGTCGCACCCTTGTTGGTGGCCGCGATGTCAGGCAGCAGGTCGGTCAGAACGCGCTGGTCGATCTTGATCTTCATACGCTCGGAGGCGTCCTTGGACCAAGTGTCCATCATGTTGATGTCCGACTGGACCTTGTCCACGTCGTCCTCGACGCAAGCGAAGTACTCGCCTTTGTCGATGACAAGCTGCAGCTTCGGCTTGTCGGGGTTCTCGACCGTCAGGGTCTGACCCTTGACGTAGTCCCGAATGGTGATTTCCGGCGTGGTACGGATGTTGACCGTATCACCCATGCTCCGGATCTCGCCTTCGTAGTCGGTGTTCGAGATCGCTGCGAGCACGGTGGCGTCGTAGAAGTTCTCGATCAGTTTGCCCGACCAGATCTCGGGAATGAAGTTGCCGCTATAGTTCGGGCGGCCGCCGGCGACAGGGAAAGCCATCTGTTAGCTCCTAGATCATGCAGTTACGATACGACCTTCCCGCTGTGCAGCGAAAATGTCGCGCTCAATGCGGTCCCGCTCAGTCTCCTTACCCTTGTACTTCCCCTTCTGGACATCGGTAAAGAACCGTTTGATGTCCTCTTGGGTATAGGTCTTGGGTTCCCCGGCCGTCTTGTTTCCACCGGACCGCCCCCTTCCGGGCGCGACCTGCTTCTCAAGTTCCGAGGCTGACTGCGCTGTCCGCGTGCTCCGAGCATTCGGTACACCGGCCTGCCCTTTCCAAGCGGCGAAGAAGTTCACAACCCTACGTGCATCCAGATTCCGCTGCGCGTCCTCCAGATATGTCTGGCGCGGCACGCCAGTCAGCGGATCCACTTCGAGCAACCACGACTGGAACTCCCGACTGGTGTTGATGTCCTGCCAGTCTGGAACCGCAGTCTGCAGTTCTGCCCAGAACGCCTGCTCGCTCGATACAGCCTGACGCTGTGACAGCTGCTGTACCTTGGGCACAACATTTGCCTGCATCTGCTGCAGCATCTGGCGAAGCTGGGCATTCTCCTGCTTCAGCGCTCCGGCCTCCTCGCGGAAGACCCGACGCATCACGTCGATGGAGTCGCCATAATCCTCGATGTCCTGCTCGGTGATGAGCTTTTCTGCAGGCGTCGCAGCCTGCCCCGAGGGTTTGGCGGTCATCGACGCCAGAAGCTGCTCCAGCTGCTGCACGCGATTGGTCAGCTCACGCCGTTCAGCGTGAAGCCGTGGAACCTCAGCGTTGTACATCCCCTGCAGGGACCGCCAACGCTGCTCGTAGGTCTCTTCTTCATCCTTGTCACCCGCGGCGTTCTGCTCTTCCTGCCGGGGTGCGGGTGCTTGTCCGCCATCACTGTCGGCCGTGTCGGCTGTATCGACCCCAACAGTCTCCTCGGCGGCCTCGGCGTTATCCACGCCGGCCTCCTCGGGTTTGCCGTTGAGCTCTTCGTACAGTTTGTTCACTGCCTCAGACTGTTTCTGGACTTGCGCCGGTAGTGCCATATTGAACGCTCCTTATCGGTGTGCGTAATCCGCAGCTATCCTCTGGATTGTGCTGCCCAATCAGGGGACTTTTCCATGTGGTCGTGAAGCTCCTTGAGAACCTGACACCGCCCCTGAGCAAGAGTCACGTTCTGGCCAACACTGGGCAGCCGCTCCAGCTCTTCGCGGTACCATTCCCTAAGCCACTCGAAGAGCTCGGGAAACTGGCGCCTTGTCAGAGCCATCGCCTTCACCACGTCTGGGCCCGGACGCTTCATGCCGAACCCCCAGTGTTACGATTCATCACGGTGTTAGCCTGTTGCCCACCCATCGGCATTCCGCCGGGGAACGTGGGCGTGGCCTCACCGCCACCTTGCGATCCCATCTGGGCTGCTGCGCTCTTGGCGCGCTGCTGCTCCTCGTAGGACATCTTCTCGCGGGACGGGATAACCTGATCGACCGGCATCTGCAGCCCCTTGGCCACCTCGCGCAGGATGGCCGCCCGGCCCTCGACACCCATGATCTCGATGTCAATCGGATTGGCCGTCGCGTTGAGGAACTCGACCCGACGCACGTTGACCGTCTCCTTGACCGCCAGATTGATCGCGCCGCGCGCCACGATCTCGGCGTCGCCCTTGATCGACTCGTCCGGATCGTAGCGCATGTTGTAGATGAACTGGCGCCGAACGATGGGGTGGGTCACATCGTTGTCGATGTGCATCACAACCTGCCGGATCCCCTTGCCAGCAGACCCCATCAGCATCGAGAGCCCAGACGCTGTGCGCCCGGCCCCCTGCACATTCAGATCCCCGTAGACGTAGGCGGGGATACCAGAATGGTCATCTGCCAGTCGGGAGAACCGGTCGTACACACCCATCAACTCGTTCGCACGAGAATCGGGTTGCGCGAAACGCACGGCCGGCGCGCTCGACCCCAGCGGGTCGTTGGTCACCTGCCAGATCTTCCACGGGTGAAGCTGGGTGATGTCTTCGTTCGGCGGTATGCGTTCGAGGTTGACCTCGACCTGCGGCCCGGAGGCCAGCGCCATGTTGTTCACGAGCGACCGCGCGGCCGCGTTGCAGACGCTCTGCAGATCCTCAATGATCTCCGGGATCCCCTTGCCCCAGAAGGCGCCGGGCTGCTTGATGAAGCTGGTCTTGGCGTAAGGCTTCTCACCCAGCGGGTCGTAGTTCAGGACCGCTTTGATGACGTAGTTCCCAACGACCCACACGTTGGCATCGTACTCGCGAGCCGGGTCCGGCACCTCGTCTTCGCTCAGCCCCCACTCGCGCAGCATCTCGCCGCTCACCTGCCCCCAGAACTCAAGCGCGTCAAACATCTCGGTCGGGGAGTTGTAGGCGTAGAACTTCCGCTCCTCTTCCTCTTTCTGGAGCTCGACATCCTCATTGATCCACGACTGGCCGTTGCCAACCTCAAGGACCTTACGGATCGCATCGTCGTCGTACCCGGGCACGCCGATCAGGTCGGCCAGCTCCATCCGGCTCATGTGGTGATGCTCGAACAGATACCCGTCGGCGATGTTGGTGATCCCGGGCTCAGGGTAGATCCGGAACGGGTCAACCCGCTCATACTCCGGCCCGAGCCGCTCAGCGCTCTCCACAACCGTGGAGCCATCCGGAGCCTTGGTGTAGTTGAGGATCCGCTGCCGGCGTACGACGGGCCCCTTCACGAACCCGCACGGGAAGGTCACAAGATCCGTGATGAACTCGTTGAAGGCCTGTGCCCAGCCGCCCTGCTCGAACTGGTCCTCGATCTTGTACCGCATCTTGTCGGCGCGGTTCTGCGCTTCCTGCAGTAGAGAGAACCTGTAGTCCTGCGCCACCATCTCCCGCAGCGCGGCCATGTCCTCCTGCGCCGGGGCCTGCCCCGTCTGCTGCATGATGTCCACAAGCCGGCGAGCCACGGCCTGCTGCAGCTGGTCCTCGGCGTCGGGCGGCAAATCCGGGATTGTCGTGGGCTGCAGATCCCAAGGGGGTGTTCCCTGATCGAGCAGGATGTCCCGCAGCCAGCTCTCCGCGGCCCGGCACTTCACCTCGGTAATCATCATGTAGATTTCCGAGCCGCCCTGCTCGCGGATCTGCTGTAGTTTGTCAGCCTCGTACTCACCGTTGCGCTGCCGCATGGCGCGCAACATTATGTACTCGATGGGTTTCTTGGCGATACGAGCCGCGTCCCAGCATTCACGTAGATACGCCACCAACCCAAGTACGAATGGATCGTTTTGCCGAGCCGCCAACTCACGGTCGATGCGCTCCTGCTCTGCGCGAGCAAGAGTCTCGTTATCAACAACACGCAGGATGGTCAGGCCAGCCATTAGGTTCCATCACAAGCTATAGCTGCCTACAATATACACACAGCCATATGTTGCGGCAAGCCCAAGAAAAAAGACCCCCGTCGGGGGAGGATCCGACGGGGGCAAGTAGAGCGAGTTTCCAACAGGGAGGTCGGAGTGACGCCCTCTGCATACTATGTCCAGCCGGCGGCTGCAACCCTTTTTACCGCCCGGGCCTGCATATTGTGTGTCCCGTCGAGCGAGGCACTAGATATATGCAGCATCAGATACTGTAGCGCTTCGGCCACATGGCTGTGCCGCCCGGCCGGACCGGCCTTGTCGATCTTCCCGTTCTTGTCGAACCGGTACCCGCCCATCATAGCCGCCTTGAGCTGCGTACACCGCGGATCCACGACGAACGCACTGTCCCCGTCCACCTGCCTCATGAGGTAGTCGTCGACGGCGTTGAGCCGGGCACTGACCTTGTTGGTCTTGGCCGGGATGACCTTGAGCCCCTCGGCCCTGATGATGTCGACTGCGCTCCGCTCGTCTGTCTGCGCCCTCTGCACGCCGGCCGGGTCGACAACAACGAGGATGGGACTGCCCGAGAACCGTTCATTCAGCAACGGCTTGAGCATCGTGCGGACGAAGCGTTGCACCCCCATGTCGAAGCTCACCAGCTCGTCGAGGATGAGCGCCCGCCCGCGGGGATCCTGTTGCCCCAAGACGGCTGCCGGGGTCAACCCCAAGTCCATCCCCACGACGACGGGGCGCGTGCCGTTGATGATCGGCCGCAGCCGCTGTGATGCCATGTGGTAATCCGGCCGGAAGTACTGATAGACCGGCTGCCCCGCCGAGCTCAGCCCATACTCACCATCGATGAATACCCGGATGTAGTCCTCCGACCGGCCTTGGGTGTCGTAGTACCCCTCCGGCAGGTTCTCGATATTCTCCGCGTAGATACTCCGCCCCGATGGTTGTTTGAACACATCCCACCCATTGTCGTTAGGCGAGACGCCGTCCTTCGGGTCAAGTTTCTCCATCTGGTAGTACCACCAAGTGTCCATGGTGGGCGGGTTGGTATCCCCCCACATCCCGAACCACGTCGGCCCACCATCCTTGGAGCTGGGGAATCGCCCGATCCGCTTGGACATGGCATCGACGATCTCGGGGTGGATGTCCCTGCACTCATTGAACCACGCGAAGGTCAGTTCCAGCGAGTTCAGGTTGGCCACGTCATCCGCATCGTCCAGCGCGCGAAACATCACCTCGCACTCGACGTCGCCGACCTCGAAGAAGTAGGTCTTGGTGGTGCGCATGTACCGCCCGCACACCCCCGGCGGGAACCAGTCGAGGAATGTCTTGATCGTGGTGTCCTGCAGCTGCCGCGCCGTCTCGCGGACAATGGCGCACCGTGTCCTGCGCTTGCCCGTGTTCGGATCCGGCTCCTGCATGGCCGCCCGGCGGATGATCTCGAAGCTGCAGGTCACCGACTTCCCGCTGCCGACAGGGCCCATGAGCACACGCATCTTGGCGTCCGACTTCATGAACCTCTCGCCTGTCGGCGGCGGGGTATAGTCGATGTCGAGGGACACTACTTGGGCTGAGGCTTACTGCGCATCCGCGCCGCAAGGATCTCGTCCGCATACTTACCCGTGCTACGGGTCATCTGCGCCGCCTCACCGGCCCCCCGGTTCATACGACCCGGCCCTGCCGTCCCAAAGGTCATCTTCGCGTAGTCATCGCCGAGCTTATAGAGCTTGTCGCGTACGGCCTTGTTGCGCTCAGCGGAGCGTTTCTGGTTGCGGTTGTAGGGCCGCGCGTTGTCACCGGATTTAGGCATGTCAACCTCCTTCAAGGGTTTTGCAAGGCAGTATTACCACAGGGCTGTGCCAGTGTCATCAGTGGACCTCCCGTTCCCGCCCGTCAAGCGAGTGGTGAATGTAGACCAGTCCCTCGGCCTCAAGGTCCAGCGTCGGGTAGCACCAGCAGTCAGGGGCGGGGATGTGCTCCTTCAGGTCGCCCGTGGGAACCACGTGCCAGCCTTGGGTGTCCTCGTCTTCGTCGTACTCGTCATCCACGGTTGTGTCCCTTCACCAGCATCACCACGATTTCCCGCGGGCGTCCTTTTGGGCGTCGGTGCGTTCGGCCACGTGGGGGGATGATCTTCGTCCGGTACGAGTGACCTTCGCCTTCAAGCGCCGTGCGTAGTTCTTCATGCTCTCGTAGCGTCTGCAAGCGGACTGCCGGAGACCCCTCATAGGCAGAGTCAAACCTCGTCAGAATGCTCAATGAGTTCGCCCTCCACGTCGGCCGTAAGGGTCATGGGCGGCGCGTTGTTCCCGAAGTTGATGTTGATCTTCACCCCACCGGAGGCACCACCGGTACCTTCGTCTGCCTTGGCCTCCAGCCCCGCCCACTTGACCGTGCTCTTGATGAGGTCGGCCTTCACGGCCGGAGACACATCGGCACTGTGGATCAGCATCCACGAGGTGGTCAGGAGCTCCTCAGCCTGCGCCCGGGCCTTCAGCTTGAACGTGATCCCCTTGTCGCGGATGTCCTCGCGGTAGGCCTCCACCTTCTTCAGGAACACCCGGTCCTTGTTGAAGACCAGCAGGTCAGAGGCGGTTATGCGATGCCGCTGCTTGATCTCGTCGAGCGTCTCCCCGCTGCCCTCCAGCGCAAGGGCAACGTCGAAGGCCAGCCGGTCAGACCATTTGGTGTGGTGCAGCGGGAGTGAGTCCATGCTGCGAAGATAGCTTGCAGGTGGGGGGTCTGGCAAGAGGGGTGGACAAAGTATACGCAGGGCGGTTTGGGGGTGCTGAAAGTATACACGTTCCTTTTTTGGGGTCGTGCTTTGCGGGGTTTACTATAAAAGGGGGCGGGGTCGGCAAGCCCGGTCCATGTGCCCCCCTCCCCCCTGCCATGCGGCGCTGCACAACGCAACGCGACGCGGCGCAAACGCCCATAAAATAAGGCGAATTTGACGCCGCGTGCTTACTATGCCATAAAGGATTCACCGAACGGCAGACGACCAGCCGCTAGGGACGCCAGCCCGGCGGGGCTGACGGTCTTTGAAATCGGGTTCGCGCCCCGCATGACAAGAGGTAAATGTCATGGCTAAACTTAACTTTTCCGCCGCCGGCGCAAACGAAACCGCGGCTTCGGGTTCCGATCTAGATTGGAACAATGTCCAAATGGACGATCTTTCGCCCGCAATGCGAGCGAAACTCGAGGCGGTTTTGGATGCCCGCAAGGCGTTCGAGGACGCAATGATCGCGGCTTCGCAAAAAGCGAAGCTGATCTCGAAAGAGGAGACCCTCTTGTTCGGATACAAGTTCCTCAATCGCGGGCAGGTGTCCATCGCCGCCGCCCCGATCAAGCGCAAAGCGGAAAGGTCCAAGAGCAAGTTCGCCCTCTGAACTAGACCCCGGGCCGGGCGCGCAAGCGCCCGGCTCTTCACCCCAACTGGAGGACAGACATGTTCTTGCAGATACTTCGCGCGGCACGCGCGTATCGCAACGGCGCGCACACGCGCGTCGTCTGTGGCGGAAGCCTTTCCGACGACGCTTACAGCGTCGTCTATGACGACATGCTCGACGAGGCTATGGACCTCGTCGAAGACATGGAGTTCGCGCACATAGTGCGCGGTATCTTCTACCGCGCTGCCCTGCGCGGCGCGCGGATGGCAGAGGCTCGACGGCCTCTGCCCGGGCAGGGCAAGCCGTCCTGCTGGTAACCAACGGGCCGGGCGCGCAAGCGCCCTGCCCCCTACCTTCAATGGAGAACAAGATGACCAAGACCTACACGCGCAGTGAGCTTCGCGACCGCCAAGCGAAGCACGATGCCCGCATCTCGAAAGTCGGCCAGCGCGAAGCTGCGCGCTACTTGCGCAGCAAGGAACTACCCCCGCAGCGAGGTAGCATCCGCGCCGGCCTTGCCTTCGCGATGCTGAGCGTGGCGATCCTCGTGATCGCCCTCGCCCTCTAACAACCAGCCCGCCCGGAACACCACCGGGCGGGCTTTCTCATGTCCGCAGGACAGCCGCGTTGCGGTCGCGTTTTTATCTACTCGCTACGCTCGCATACGTCGGGGGGATTTAGTTACAGGCCCTTTATATAACGCCATAAGTCGGGGGCCCTTAGTTAACAGACAATAGTTTACAGTATGTGTGTAAACTGAAACTTAACGTGTAACAGTACAGCATAGATAGCTAAAAAGTGCTGTGTTTTCAATAGGTTAGCTCTAAAGTATACAGGCAACTATCTATTTTTAATGTAACGTTTATACCCGCTATGCAACATCTAACTGGACACGCAGGAGTAAGTATACATGTAGACTTAATAAAAAAGCCAATAAAACCAAGGGGATACCAGGGGGAGAGGGTGTGTATATATACGGTTTACTATCCATTTATCTATCTATCTACAAAATCAACCCTTTTTCCTAGCGCGCGACTGTTGTCAGCAAACTAGTCACACCTCACCAAAAAAAGATAGCGTGTTTATTTTCGAACAGATAGATAGATAGTTGGATAATTTCGAGCACTCACCCTAATAAAATCAAGGACTTAGCCTATCCACTGTGTTACATAACCGGTATACACACCGCCAAAAAAATAGATAGTAAAGTGTATACTTGCGGTGGGACCCCGCCCCGCCCCGCTGGCGAAAAAGCCAGCAAAATCAACGAGTTGCGGGCAAACTTGACAGCCGGGGCCGGATCTGCCACGATGG